>Ga0207671_10002188_pt1 | contig 21220 bp, 17 predicted proteins | sample KBSC24metaG_FD_184352 | JGI IMG/M metagenome (GOLD analysis project Ga0207671, IMG submission 184352) | Corn rhizosphere microbial communities from Kellogg Biological Station, Michigan, USA - KBS C2-4 metaG (SPAdes) (version 2) | ecosystem: Host-associated > Plants > Roots > Rhizosphere > Soil... | reverse complement strand
TAGGCGCTGTGTCGCGTGATGTGTGGATGGCCGGCATCAATAAAATCAAACCCCGGCGGACCACGGGTGACATTGATTTCGCGGTATACATCAATGATAAGGGAGTGTATGAAGCGTTGAAAGAATCCCTGATAACGACGGAGGGCTTCAGTCCTACCAGCAGAATGCTTTTGTGCTGATATACAAAGACGGAACTGAAGTGGATCTGCTGCCCTTTGGAGCTATCGAAGATGAAAACCGCCGTGTTACGGTGCAGGGAACGGGGTACACCAGCGTCCATGTTGATGGATTTCATGAAGTGTACGAAAATAGTTTGCCGGAGGTTGAGATCGGTAACCATAAGTTCAAATTCTGTTCACTGCCTGGCATCGTGCTGCTTAAAATGATAGCGTGGGAGGACAGACCGGAGGTCAGAAGTGGTGATATTGTTGACATCAGCGATGTGCTTAACCATTATTTCGATATGCATAGCGACGAAATCTATGAACAACATTCTGATATTTTTACAGATGAGGGTGCAGAGAATACAACGCTAACGGAACTGGCGGCGAGAGTGAAATATTATGTAATGTATTGTAGATCAATAACCCGTCTTCACGAATTTGCAGTAAATGCGTGAAAGTGGATGTGTAAGTTCTTCCCTTATTTCCAGCACACTGGGAGTTTGAACAACTCGTAGTCAACAAAGCATTTGAATAAGCCATTTTTGTTAGATTTTTGGGTGAAATCTAACAAGATTTCTATTGATATCCCTTGTAATTATTTGATAATCATTTATATGCGCACGGTTAATCCTCCCTGCGAAAGGGAACGATATTGATAAATTTATATATACTATTAAATGCATGAAAAATTATTAAAAATACATGCAAAATTGATGATTAGTTATAATTTTGTGGGTATGAAACAACTGGAAGTACTAAAGAAACACCTCAAGCAGGGGGAGGTTTATCGCCGTGCTGAGCTGAAGGAATGGTCAACTGCGGTTGATCGTCACCTCCAGCAATTGGTGAAGGACGGGACATTAGAAAAGTTGTCCGGAGGGTTGTACTATGTGCCAAAGCCAAGTGTTTTTGGAAAGGCGCCGGCAGATGAAAGAGAGTTGATAAGTGCCTTCCTGAAAGATGACCGCTTTGTTGTCGTGTCACCAAATGATTATAATGCACTTGGTGTAGGTACAACACAACTGTATAATACCCGACGGGTTTATAATTATAAAAGACATGGATATTTTAAATTAGGAAACCGGAATTTTCATTTTGTCCGTAAACCGTATGTGCCGAATAAACTTACGAAAGAGTTTTTGTTGGTTGACCTGGCAAATAACCTTAAGCACCTGGCAGAAGACCAACCGGAGTTGTTAGAGAACGTAAAAAGACGAGTAAAGGAGTTGGATCCAAAAAGATTGAAGCAACTCGTTAATGATTTCGGAACTGTCGGCACAAAGCATATGTTTTCTTCATTGTCAGCATAAACTAAAATGGCAGCGATTTATTTGCATGATCACAAGGAATTTCCGGATTTGTTGAGAATACTGGAGGAAGAAACCGGTATTCTGGCGGGGCTAATTGAGAAGGATTACTGGATCATGCATTCGTTATATGGATTGAAAAAGCAAGGATATGATTTTCAATTGAAGGGTGGGACGTCGTTATCCAAGGGCTTTGGTCTTATCGATCGTTTTTCTGAAGATATTGATCTACATATTAATCCGCCAAAAGAACTTGGCATTAATGAGAACCCAAATAACAGTAATCTCAAGAATATTCAAAAGAAGAAAGATTATTATGATCAATTGGCGAATGAAATTAAGATCGATGGATTGATCGGAATAGATCGTGATTTGCTTTTCGATGATCCTAAGAAATATAATAGCGGTGGTATCAGGCTATACTATAAGAAGTTCACTGGCATCATCGAAGGAGTAAAGGAAGGGATATTACTTGAAGCTGGGTATGATACCGTTTCGCCTAACACGCCTGTAACGATTAGTTCGTGGGCATACAATAAAGCAATAAGCATTTCAAACCTCGAAATCATTGATAATCGGGCAGTCGGTATCTTTTGTTATGATCACCGGTACACGTTTGTCGAGAAGTTGCAAACCATTGCTACGAAGTTTCGAAAAGAAATGAACACAGGAGAAGTGCCCGCCAATTACATGCGACAATACTATGATGTGTACTCCTTGCTAGCGGATAAAGATGTTCTGGAATTTATCGGAACGGATGAATATAAACAGCATAAAGAGAATCGATTTCCGGAAGATGATCTTAAAATTCCGATCAATGAGAATGAGGCATTTTTGTTAAGGGACAAAGAAATAAAAGAGCGGTTGCAAAAGCGATATGAACTGACAAAATCATTGTACTATAAAGGCCAACCGCCTTTTGATGATATATTGAAGCGTATTCATCAGTATATAGATAGACTGTAAACCCTTTGATATTTTTTGTCCCTCATTTGTCCCTCGGCTGAGTTAAGATGTTGATTTTCAGGAATGTTTATTTTTTGTATTGGGAAGTAGCGGCGGGCATTTTGCCCGCGATGGATGCACGATATTTTTGAGACCCCTGATTTTCAAGGGTTTTCTTTTGCCGATAGTTGCCGATTTTGGCCAATAGTGGCCAAAAAGTTGGGACGAAAGTGGGACGACGAGGGGATTTCGGGTGATCTTCAGGTTGTGAGGGGAGATTATAGCAGCTAAACGCTCGTAAAATCACCGGAACCGCGATAATGGGGACTGGCGAAATAATTGAGCTTCTGAATGCCGAATTGAACTGTGAGTCCAAAGAATAATAAATCGATGACCGAACTTTCAAATCAGGATAAGAAACTACTGGATGATGTCAAAAACTATGGGTGGCATGTTATAAAGGTTATGGCTGATGAAACAGGCCCCGGGTTTGGGTATTCGGTTGGCTTTTTCAAGACTTTTGGACATCCGGAAGTTATAATAATCGGCTTAAATCTCGATTTCATGCACTCGATTATCAACGGCATCGGTGAGAATCTGAGAGAGGGAAAGAGCTATCGGGCGGGCGAATTTTATTCCGTCCTTATTGAAGGATACGATTGTTATCTTGTGACCGTAGATGTGAAATATTATCATGAGTACGTAGGCTACGACAGATGGTTCTACAGCGGTAACAATTTCCCGCTTATTCAATGCATCTATCCAACCAAAAGGAATGTTTATCCTTGGCAGAGTGGTTGGCCCGAGGAAATTTCAAGTCTTCAACCTATCTTGGCGGAAGAAGGGCTAACGTTCCCATAAATCTGGGCTATGATTTATCATTTTTACATTGAACTGATGGATAGTGACCCGCTTGTCTGGCGGCGAATAGTAGTTCCCGGCAATCATAATTTGTATCAACTGCATATGGCATTGCAAGGGGCATTTGGTTGGGAAAATAGTCATCTGTTTCAATTTTGTGAGCACGACTTGTCGGATCCTATTGGTTATGGTATTCCAGATGATTACGAATCGGATACAAAGGTTTTCGATGCAAAGAAGGCTAAAATAAATAAGGTTTTTAAATCCCCGGGCCAGCAATACCATTACATTTATGACTTCGGTGATTATTGGAGGCACCGGATAAAGTTCGAGAAAATAGAGGCAAAGGAAATGAGAGGACCCTATTGCCTGAGCGGAGAAGGAGCCTGCCCTCCTGAAGATGTTGGCGGGATGCGTGGCTACCATGAAATGCTCGAGGTATTTAAAAGACCTAATGGTAAGGAAACAAAGGAATATAAGCAGTGGCTAGGTTTGGTTGAGGGCGAGAATTGGGATGCTCATTTTTGCAGTATACGGGAGGTAAACAAAAGATTGTGTTTATTAGCATAATTTGGATTAATTATAATGTATTGACATTCATTAGATTGTGGATTTAAATATTCCGTTCAGAAACTCGAAAAAGAATAGCGATCTTTGAGATACAATAGTAGGATATGCTTTATACTGATTATATCGAATCCAATGCAGGTGTCATGCTGGGAAAGCCCGTCATCAAAGGAACCAGAATTACGGTAGCCCTGATCTTGAAAAAATTATCAGAAGGGGCTACTCAACAACAACTTTTAACGGCATATCCCAGTCTTACTGCAGCTGCTATTAACGCGGTGCTCGCCTATGCATCGGATGTTATATCTAATGAAACAATAATTGCTGTTGCATGATCCTTGCTGATGAAAACATCCCTTTCGAGATTACCAAGTCTCTTCGGGAGCAAGGATTCGAAGTCACTTCGATTTATGAAACTTCACGGGGGATCAGCGACGAGCAGGTAATTGAACTGGCGTTGAAATATGATTATCTTCTGCTCACGGAAGATAAGGATTTCGGGGAATGGGTATTTGCCCATCACGCAAAGGGGCTAAGCGTCTTGTTTCTGCGTTATTCAGTTGACGAATTACAAGACATTACGCAAGCCCTTATTTATTTGCTTAAAAGTCAGACTCTGGAGCGTCCATTTTTCGCAACCATTACGACCAAGAAAATACGAGTTCGGCAGCTGTAAATTTCCACAGGAATGTGTGTTACTAATCTGGGACTAAACTCGCTCAAATGCCCTAAAATCGGGCACTTTCATTTTCTGTATTGGAAAGTAGCACGGCTTGCCTTAATTAGCCGATATTTAGTTGCCAAACCGGGCACCACAGGGATTTTGGGCATGCCAATGTAGGCATCTGATTATTCCGTTCTCAGCAACTTCACCGGATTGGTCCTTATAGCCTCCCACACTTTGATGCCCGAAGTGACCGCCGCGATTATGAGCAGGGTCAGCACGGCCCAAACGAGGGAGTCCAAACCAACTCCTGCATTGATCTTAAAGATCGCGTTGATCAGCAACCGCGTCATAGCTAACCCGGCAAGGCAACCCAGCAATGCAGCGATAACGAAGATGAGGAAGAAGCTTTTATTGATCAGGAAGAGGATATGCTTTGGCGCCGCCCCTGCTACTCTCCGTAAGGCTATCTCTTTCATCTTCTTCAGAGTCGTGAGCGAAACAAGCGCGAACAGAGCCGTTGCCGTCAGCAGGACACTTAAAATGCCGAACCAGGAGAAGATGGTTGCGATGCTGGCGTTAGTTTCAAAGGCCATTTGCTTCACCTGATTTTGGTAAAAAGCGTTGAAGGGTTTCAGCGGATATTGCGTCTTCCAGGCTGCACGCACTTTTTCATACACGGCTGAGAGGTCGCTGGGGCGTGCGCGGATCAGCAGATAACGATATTGATCCTCTTTGCTGAATCGCATCGCAACGTATGGTGCGGGCTCGAAGACTGTGACCGGGTGAAAGTCCTTCAATATTCCAACGACCGTGAGGCGGGAATTGTCGATGGTAATCTGTTTTCCTAGCGCGGCCGAGTTGGTCCATCCATAAAGGCCCGCGAGCTTTTCCGTGATGAGCAGGGAATTATCGTAATCAGCATCCATCCCTTTCACGAAACCGCGGCCGGCTATTACCTTGAGCCCCATTATATCGAGGAAGTCGGGTCCTATCCCAAAAAGAGCAATTTCTTTTTTGGAACCCGCCGATTGCGCGGTGGTTACCTGAAAGCCGAAGTTGATCGCGTTCCTGGAACCTGCCAGGCCCGTTATCCCGGGAACATCGGCCAGTGCGTTTTTCATCGCTGTATAAGAGGTGCTATCCGACAAGATCAGGCCCATATTGCTTTCAATATTATACCCATAGTCTAAGTCCCGCTGGAAGCCCGAATTCCTGGCAAACGCTATGGCGGCCGTCACGGTGATAATAGAAATGGACAACTGTAGGCCCAACATCAGGCGCGAAAAAAGATTGCTGCCGCTGAACCTCACAGTACCGCGGAAGATGGCTGAGGGGTTGAAACGGGTGAGATAGAAAGCAGGATAAATGCCGGCAAGCAAGGTAGAACTGAGCCAGAGGCCGCACACGAAGAGGAGGAGTTGATGATCATGGAGATAGTCCGCCTCTAACTTAATCCCCCGGAACATAGAGTTAAACGTAGGCAACCACCAGCTATTGAAGAGTATCGCGAGGAGGACGGCGCCAAGTACGATCCCCCCGCACTCTGCCAGCAGTTGGATCATCAATTGGCGATGGGTGCTGCCCATAACCTTGCGCATGCCGATCTCCTTCAATCTTCCACCCGCAAGCGAAACCGTTGTATTAGAAAAGTTGAGACAACAGGAAAGAAAAATGAGAAAGGCCAGCACCAGCGAGGTATAAGCGGCGGAATTGTCGGGGCGTTGGTTGAGATAGTTGTCAGTGATGATATTGGACCAGGAGGCAGTTTGCCGGATGCTGGCCAGACGCAATCCGCTGACGCGCCAGTCCTCCCTAGCCTTGTTTTGCACAGGCAGCCAGGAGGTCATACCCTTTACCACGCCGGATACCGCGGCGGGATCGGGGATATAAAAAAAGGCGGCGTCCGCAAACTGGCTCCAATCCCCTGGATCGATGGGCTTTCCGTTGGCGCCCACCAGGTTGTCGAAGGGCGTCAACATCTCGAAATTCAGGGTTGAGTTGAGTGGCAGATCCTTGAGGACACCTTTTATCGTTACGATGCGGGAATACGGCTCGCCTGCATAGAGCCTGAGGGTCTTCCCGATCGGATCCTGGGCGCCGAAATATTTTTTTGCCATCTTCTGCGTGATCAAAATTGTATTGCGATCGGTGAGATCATTGCGTCCCGTCACCAGGGGGAAATTGAAAAGGCGGAAGAAATCCGGGTCGGCAAAATGAACGGACTGCAGAAAGGTCTCGCTGGTATCCTGGCGCACAGCAATATTTTTACCCTGAAACCGCACTGCAGCCTTAATCGCGGAAAACCTTTGCTGCGCCATTGGTACGGCAGCCATTGGGAAGATCCCTTTCAACCCTTCGCCATCCCTTTTAAAGGTGAGCCCGCGATATACCTGGTTTGGGTGGGGGTGGAAATTGTCAAAGCTGAAAGCGTACCGATAGGTCTGGTAGCCCCACACCATCGCCGCGATGCCGACGGCCAGACCGACGATGTTGATAAGCGTATAGATCTTGTATCGGCGCAGATTGCGCAAGATGATCTTGCAGTAGTTGGTGAACATCGCGTGTTGGTTTTAGGGATGTACCATCAATTCTGCGACCGAATTAGACGGAGTTGATTTGCAAGTGATTGGCAAAGATGCGTCCGGCGGTGATGGCTCGATTCTGATACAGGCTGTGTGCGGATTCGATACAAACAGACGATCCGATACATTTATCGGCCCGTAATTGATTGGCTGGAGCACAAAATGATGGAACGTCCACAAGCAGGAGTATTTTACCCCCTATTTTTTGCCAATTTACCCCCCGTCTACCGGGGACACACAGAGTAAATTAGGCAAAATTTACCACAACATGAAACGATTGCTTTACTCAGCTAAAGGCTTTGGGTATGCCTTTATGCTGGCCTCATCCTTCCTTTCCTCCTGTCAAAAATCCATCTTAAACACTGCTGCGTCTATCACGCCAGGGGCAAATGCTAAGGCGGTCACGTCGGTGGCCGTAACGGCCAATATATCCGCCTCGAGTGTCAAAGGACTGAACTGGGCCGATCCCAGTGATAATTTTTCCACAGGAAATGTCGTTCCCACCGGCCTAAGCTCCTCGGATAGTTATGCTACCACGCAGTCGAAGGCGAGTACAATTCTGACCGCATTTAAGCAGCAGGGCGCCAATACTATCCGCCTACCTATCAATACTTATACGGTTAATTCCGGATGGTGGAGCTCTTATACTGGCGCCATCGATCAAGCTGTATCCATGGGGTTGAACGTCATTCTCGGTTATTGGGATGTGCCTAACGGCACGGGCACCGTTACCAATGCTACCAGCTTTTGGAATATGTGGCAAACCGTAGTTAACCATTACGGTGGCACCGCGAGCGTATTTTTCGAGGTCTACAACGAGCCACACGGGTATTCGGTGGCGAATCTTACCAATCTGTATGCTAACTGGCTGTCCAATTATCCTTCGGTGTCTGCCGGCAGGGTATTATGTGATGGCGCAGGCTATGCTTCGGATGTCAACTCTGTAGGCTCAGATTCCCGGTTGACAAATTGCCTGTTGTCCTATCACAATTACACCTGGTACGACAACGGTTTAACTACCGCAGCCGACTGGGAGCGCTCGCTCCAATCCATTAACTATGCGTCCAGAACGATCATGACTGAATTTGGCGCACCCATGACTACTGGAAATAACTATCTTGGCGCACCCGGCTCCAACAGGGACATCGCGTATATTCAGGGAGTGACCAACCAGCTAAGGGCCAGCGGTTTGGGTGGGGTTTACTGGCCCGGGCTACGAGCTGGAGATACTTATAGTTTATTGACGTTGTCGGGGACCACCATTACCCTCAATAATGCCAGCGGCCTTAGCCGCATTCAATACGCTTGGAACAGTACCTCCGTTTCGCAACCATACGGTTCCTTCACCTCCGGCGCCTTCTATAAGATCCTTAACCGAAACAGCGGTGATGCCCTGGAGATCTACAACCAATCTACCTCTGCGGGCGCCATTGCCGACCAATGGGCTTATTGGGGCGGCAATAATCAGCAATGGTCATTCAGTTCCCTGGGTAGTGGCTATTTTAATGTGATCAATCGCAACAGCTCGCTGCTCCTTGATGTCAGCGGCGCCTCCAAGACCAACGGAGCAAGCATTATCCAATGGGGCGCCAACAACGGTGCGAATCAACATTGGCAGATCATAGACATCGGCTTCGGCTACTACAAAGTTGTCAATCAGAATAGCGGGCAGGTATTGGATGTTAAGGAACAGGCTACAAATAATGGGGCAACCATAGAACAGTGGCCTAATAATGGAGGGCTGAATCAACAATGGCAGATCGCCGCCCCATAAAGAGGCCTTCGAACACCATCCGGGTTTTTCCATATTAGGTAAAGGATATTATGGGAAAGGAAGCACTTATCCATTAATCAATGTGACTTCCGGGTTGGTAACGCCGGAACCGGGGTTGGCATCGACAAAGATGCGGGAGGAGAACCTGGTCACTGCAACCTCCGATATGCAGCTGAAGATCAGAGCCTGCTTTGCCAATGATACAGCCGATAAAACTTTGACCGCCAGCTACAAATTGGGGTCGACGCTTCCGGCCGGCCGCCGCCGAACTGATAAAGTCGGGGACAACTGGTGAGCATGTCGATGTGAACAACGTGGATAGCAACGGGTTCTTCTGTCGCATTTCAGGATACCTCGAGACGGATAAAAAGGGGTATTACACTTTTTTGATGTCCGGTGAGCCAGGCGCGAAGCTGTTCATAGGCGATCAGCTGATGATGGAGATCCCGGCGGGCGCCGATTACTACAGTTTTATGGCGCCGATGGATAAATACCCGGCGTACCGGGCGATAGGCCATTCCTGCCGGCTGTGATGTACCACTAGGGAAGGTGAGGTCGGTGAAGGTGGGAAGCAGGATCCCGTCTGCCTGACCGATCGTAGGTTTTACAGCACCGATCGGTAATACCTGCTTGTCCTGCGGATACGGGCTTTCTAACTTTGCTACGACAATGGATTGGGTAACCCATGCCATCGCTCGCCTGTTTGCCGTAACGGACCAAAGAGTATGAAGAGTTTCTATATTTATTTTTTATTGGCAGCCATTTATTTACTTGCATGCAATCGGAGCATGAACAGGCCAGGGTCTCCTGTCAATCCTCCGGCTCCGGGCAAATACAGTATGGCCGGTACCTGGAAGATCGATTCGGTGATCAGTTATTTCTATGACGCATCCGGCCTCCGGGGTAAGGAAGCATATCCCGGTCCACAGTGGCTCTATTTCCATTTCAATTCTGATAACACCTGGGCGCAAACTTCCACAGCCGATCCTTCTCCCCCTTGGGTGTCGTACGGAACCTATGTCCGCACGTCCGACTCTACCTTTACGATGGTGAGTACCGGAGGGGTCAATCCCAGTGCAGGCTGTAAGATCTTGTCCCTGTCCGATCAGGTGTTTGTTTTCAGCAGGCAGGACTCCACCCTTTTCGATGGTCAGACGCCTGGGTATGTCAGGCGTGTCTTCGGTCTCTCCAAATGACGGCAGCGGAGTTTCCTATATTGTTTCCGGCCAACCTGCCAGCCTGATCCGCGATGTATTGACCGCTTATTGCTTAATTGCCTTCCCGATGCCTATTGTGGCGCCCTGGACAACCCGGACGATATAAATGCCCTGTGCCAGACCGGCGAGGTTGGTAAGCGTCAAAATGTTATTGCCCTTGTTCGCGATATATTTCTGGCGTATCAATATAGCACCTGTTACATCCTGGAGCTGCACCTCCACGGGACCATTGTTAGGGACGGTGCATATGAGCTCCATCGTGTTTGCGAAAGGGTTGGGGGTGATTTTTAGCGGCTGCGCGGCGGCGGCGGTAGAGGTGTTGTTGTTGTCCTCCAGCAGCAGTACACCCGAATAGGTGTACTGCCCGTCCATGTACACCAGTCTCAACCTATAGTACAGACTTTTTCCGGGCTGTAGCGACGCCGTATCCATATACCGGTAAGGCGTGGGCGCGCTGCTATTACCCGCAGCCGCTGTCTGGCCGGCTTTTATCCAGGTGTTCCCGTCGCTGCTTCGATAGAGCTCAAAGTGGTCCGTGTTGGACTCCGACTCCGTGGCCCACGAAAGTACTGAAGTTGCCTTCACACGTCTTCCGGTAAAGGAGCTGATGATGACGGGTAGCGTTACAAACGAATTGGAGACGATGTATACGCCCGTTCCGCCGGAAAAGCTGGTAACGCCATCGAACTCGACATAGTTGATCCCGTTGGGTGATCTTCCATAGATGGGTGTAAGATTTATGTACGGACCTTTTATCGCAGCCTTTGGGGTGGCGGTCAGACTGTCCTTATTGAAGGGTCCTCCTATCGTCTTAAACCATTGGAGATTGCTGATGTTCGTTGCGCCGGAACTGCTCTTGAACGCCTGGGCGGCTGTGAGGGCGGCTATCGTATCGGACGGCTTATAAAAGAAACGGACATTGACAGGACTGGTCAATGGCGTATGGGTGTACACATTCCAGTAGCGGCCTAACGCAAAGATGCCCTCCATTCCGGATGTGGCGGAATAAATTATCGAGCTGGGTTCCGCGGTGACCGTCGGATTGACGGAGTCGACCTGGAATGTTGAGTTGGCGCCTGTGTTGCCGGGGTCTTTTGCAATGCCGAAGAGCAGGTTCAACGGATTGGACGGATCATAATAATAGGCATAGGATGCGTCTTGCATACAGGCATACAGCGCCCTATCCGTCATGCCATTGGGAGAAAGTGCGGCTTGTGTGCTGCTACAGGGATCAAATCCCAGAGAATAGTACCAGTTCTCATTGTAATTGATCGATTGCCGGTCGGCATCTGACAATACCGAGCCGAATAACATCGTCTCAGAAAAAGCGCCCAAGTCGGAATTACTACCGGAATTATCCCACCGAATCCCGATGAAACCCGTATCTGGGGCGGCTAATGGTGAGAGCGTAGCGGGGTTAGTGCCCTGGAGGATCGTATTGACATATAGCTGTGAAGCCGTACTGTTTCGAACCGAATTGATCGACATCAGGTTCGTGGTAGTAGTCACCGTGGTGGTGGGGATGGTAATATTGCCGTTTTCGTACTGGACCCATAAATGGTCGGGGAACATCTCCAGATCGAGCTGAAAATAGCCTAACCCCTCAATTATTTCGAAGGCGCCGCTGCGGTTGCGACAAACCTCCATACGTGTGACCTGCGAGGTCAATTGGCTTACGGGCTGGTAATAGAGATAACCGGCGGCTCCGTATGTATATACAGATGGCTGTCCATTATCCCTGTTGATCATCCTGTTAATAATGATCGTCGGCTGGGTGGTCGCTTTGGGCTGGATCGCATTGAGTCCATTGCCGCTTTGGTCATACCAAACGGTCACATAACCGGTGTCGGCGCCCACGAAGCTTTTCAGGAAGGCTGTATCCAGGTCACCGGATGGCGTAAAGGGGATGTCTTTCGGTTGATTGTCGCTGCTGCGCCGTACCTGCATGGCCGGCCCGGTATATGCCGAGCTCAGCTGCCGCACGCTGAATGCGACAACAGGGGTGGCGGTGGGATTACCGGTCTTATCCAGGGCATTCTGCGCCCATAGCGTACCGGGCAGGGTAATAAGGAAGGACAATAGGGTTTGCTTCATCCAGGTATTGGAAAGGGGTTTCATGGGGTTAATTGGATTTACAGAGGCAATTATACCAAGGAATCGACCGGATTAACACTTAGGGAAGGGTCAGGGAGGACAAAATCATGCGAATTAGAAGATAGCTATTATGGGCAAGCCAAATAATATGCAGGCAAGACTCGTATTAGTTGGAGAGGGTGTTTTCTGACGCTGTATTTGCAATTTATTGGTGAAGAATTTCTGCGTGTTCCTCGAAGGATCTTACGGTCTCGCAATATGCTTCGGGGAATGTCGTTGGCATTTTAGTTTGATAATCAAAAGCGGCCATTAAGGTTTGGGCCGTAGCAACGATTTCTTTTTTTTCGTCTTCCTTTCGTACAAATAGTTGATGTACATCATAGCTGGATGTTTTGATATTAAACAAACGCGTATAGATAAATATTTCATCTCCATATTCTATCGACTTGAGAAAATCAATGGAAATTTTAGAGATCACATTGTTAAAATTTAAACTGGATTTGTCCCAATTTAAAACGTCATGGAAGTAGGCAATCCGGGCTTCGTCCAGCATTGTTTGATATTTGGCATTATTTAGATGACCAACGATATCCAGGTCGGAAAAACGAATTTTGACCGGCGTAAAATGTTTGTAATATTTTAATATTTTAGACATAGATAATGAGGTAAGTAGTTATTTGAAAGAAGCGTTTCCCATCCAGCCTTTGACATTAAAGTCGGGTGCAGGAAAACTGTTTAAGAAGCGGTTGATTAAATTTAGTTTTAGTAAAACCGTGGTAAGCCGGTAGATGTGGTTTCTCATACAATATTATTTTAATAGTGTGCAGTCAGGTATTTCAGCATATTATTCCGATAGAGACAACAGGCCCCTTTCATTATTTCTTCTGCCACCCTCGCCACTTTCCTGTTCTCAGGCATTTCAAGATCTGTTCCCTTAACCCAATTATTAAATGCCCCCATCGACGGTCCGCACCATATTTGATAATCCAATTCTCTTCCTTTTTCGCCGGTGTTTGCCCAGCGGGAGGACAATCCTAAATACCATCGGAATATCAGCGCCATTTTGACCTTGGGATCCGCCCCGGCAGCGTCCAATAATCTGATATCTCTTTCTCTGAAGAATTTTTCCGTATCGACCCACACTTCCTCCAATGAGCGTCTGAATATTTGTTTTTCAATTTTTTGTTTTTCTTCTTTAGGTATCGCGTCAATAGTGTTGTACGATCTGTATAATTCGTACAACTTTTGCGCTCTGCCTGCAAACATGGTCCCTCTTTTTAAAACCTGCAGCTTAACACCCATTTCAAACATATCCGCCGCAGGAGCCATTATCACATCCGTCATCTCTGCCTGTGCCAATAGCTTTCTTACGACATCGGAAGATCCTGACTCTATGCATGCCTGATTTACAGATCCTGTCACTATATATGAAGCGCCCATTGAAAATGCCGAGTATGCAGCCATTGGCGTACCTATTCCTCCCGCTGCCCCGACATGGATCTTGTAAGTGTAGCCATATCGCATGGTGATCTCGTCGCGCAGCCTGACGATAGCAGGCAGAGTGCAAACCAGCGGACGATTGTCCGTATGTCCGCCTGAATCCGCCTCCACCGTTATGTCATCGGCGACAGAGACGGCCGCCGCCAATTGTGCCTGCCTGGTCGTTATCTTTTTTTCTTCGACCAACTTGTCGAGTATCGAAGCAGGGGGTGGCTGCATAAACTTTCCCGCAACTTCCAGCCGTGATACTTTGGCTATTACCTTGTTGCCAGATGTCACTATTCCATTCTCTTCCGAAAGTCCGGCGGCTTTATACCAAACGATATATGGCGTTAGATCCATATAAGCGGAAGCTTCGACCACCTTTACATTATGTTTCAAAAATATCTCTACGCCATTTTTTTCCAGGGCTTCTTCGCTGGGGCTATGTATCAGGTTGCAGGCAAAAGTTTTATTTCCAAGCACTGATTTAATATTTATTATTGCCGATTCCAGACAATAAGGGATAAGCCCTGCAGCCCCAAATGAACTTAGTATATTGTTTTGTCCCAACTCGATCACCATATTTTCGGAGGCTATTCCGTTGGCCATAGCTCCCGTCATGTAAGCGTATTTGACATTATAGCGTTCCCTGAATGTTTTGTCGCCTAAATTTTCAGGGCTTATTTCAGGTAAGGTTATTTGATGCCTATTACCTGCAAAAAAATTGTATGACTGCTGGATATTAGAAACTAACTCTTTCATATTGTAATAGTTTTACCGTTTAAATGATTATTGTTTAAGGCTACTGCAATTTTTTTGTTAGCGAATACTTCGTTTAGTGCCGAACTTAGAACTATTTCGGCGCCAGTCACCTCCATACATACATTTCCATCCATATCGCAGCTATGAATATCGGCGCTCATTAGTATATTGTTGGCATGGCGTATTTTAAATATCACAAAGTATTCGGTGTTGAATCGCAAAGGTTTAAAAAACCCGGCTTTGATCAATTTAACAGGTAAGCCGGCCGAGCCAAAGAGGTGTTTTGCCCACACCAGCAAGCCCTGAAGTTTTACATCCATAATAAAAGGATTGAGATCCGATACGGGGAACTGTCCCTGAACCTGCTCGCTAACGGGTGATATGAAGCATTTTACGATAAGCTCGTCATCATTCATTTTCAGAATTTCTGTAATACCCTTAAACGAAGGTCCATGAAACAAGGTGCCGTTCTCATATAAGACTTCGCCGCCGACTATCCGCCCCATCTTATTAAAGTCGTCAACAGGGATCACCGGTGATTGTTTTACACTGGCGGAAAGCAACACACGGGCTTTATAGTGCATTAACCTTTTTCCCGTATCGGAATCACTGTAGAGTGTTCCTTCGAATAAAACTTCATCCTGGAGTTTTTCCAATTCCGTTAATTCAAGAACGAAGTTTTCGGTGGATTTTTCGTGAAATACAATTCCTTTTAAGACGCGCATGTCTTCAAGGGCAGCCACTTTTAAGCCCGGGTAAAGTTGTCTGCAGCTGTCGGCTATCATACTTATGGCAGTAACGGCGGGCAATACGGGGTTTCCGGATATTACGTGGTCGTAAAGGAAGGGATTGTCTTTTAGTTTTAATTTTCTTGCAATCGTATATTTTTTTAATTCGGGGTCAATTTCCACCGGGGGCAATGTGAGTGCACTTCCAACTATAACCTGCGTATTTCCGGAATATACACTGCTTAACTCCGAAACAAAAAGTCGTGCGCCATAATCAGGCGGAATGGTAAAAACATTTTTTTTCTCGAATATCTTTTTTAGCTCGGGGCTTACCATGCCCGCATCCCATGGCCCCCAATTATAGGAAACTGTCTTGCATTGCGGGTAACGTGTAGCAATGTGTAATGCCATTTTGTTTAATACCTCGTTCGACAGGGCATAATCCGACTGGCCGGGGTTGCCGTAAAATCCAGCAACAGAAGAGAACAGCAAGAGGTATTTCAAATTTTGCGGAGGCAGCACATCAAGCACCGAAAGCAAGCCGCCTACCTTTATTGAAAACACCTGTTCAAAATCCTGCTCCGACTTTTGTTCAATGAGTTTGTCGGCCAGTACGCCGGCGCCGTGAATGACACCGGTGATCCCGCCCATTTTCAAAGAGGCATCTTTTACTATGTCCTCCAATAGTTGTTTATCACGCACGTCTGCCTGAACATAAATAGCTTCAGAGCCATTTTTTGTCAATTCGGCAAGCGTATGTTCTATTTCGCGCTGCGCAATAATTTGTCTCAACATTTTCTGCACGTCGGCAGGTGAAGGTTTTTTGCCCTCCTGCTGCAGCTGTTCCACAATTTTCTTTTTCAATTCTTTTTCATCGGTGACTCCTTTTGCCCAGGCTGGTTCCGGGTTGTCTATAGACGATCTGCCCAACAATATAAATTTAGGTTTACAATATTGCGCGAGCTGATTGATGCAGGCGCTTGTTATACCTCTGCCTCCGCCCGTAACCAAAAACACGTCGTCGGAAGTAACCGTCAGATGTTTGAGTGCGTTGTCGTCAGCGGCCTTCTCTTCTGCAACAATGGTGTTCCTGGTGTTTTCCGTAAGGGCCACTTCTTTTATTTCCATATTGGGATCGAGCAGCTCGTCTATAATTAATGAAGCCGCAACCTGTGTATTCATGCCGGGCTGCAGGTCTATGCTTCTGCAGAAAATATGCGGCCACTCCAAAGCGATGGTTTTTATCAGACCGGAATTGCCCCCCTGTATGAGCGACCCGTTCGCATCATTATTAAATCCAAGATAACCGTCGATCTGCGAGACCGAAATAAAAAATGGTCTCGATCCGAAGGTGTGTTGCCTGTTTAGCGAAAGTTTAAATTGTTTGGCAATAAAAAATGACGCTTTTATATTGTCGGCAAGGCAGATAACACCTGTAATAGTGCCATGCTTTTGGGCAATTTCATTAAATGCCTGTTTTATGGACTCGTCGGAAACGGTTTCGGGCAGATGGATCAATGCAACATTTAGGCCCAGCTTCGATAAATTATCAACCAGGGCTGTAAGGAGTGGTGAGTCGTTGCCGGTGATGAGGACGGTATCGTTTTTGCTCCAATCAATGACCAGTCGGTCAGGTGTGGGAAGATATTTTAAGCGGGGCGCAAATCGTTTAATTGGGGTTGCGACGGATGTTGGGGTTGCTGCGGGCGTTGGGGTTGCCGCTGGTGATGTGCCATTTTTTGACCCGAGGTAATCTACAATTTGTTCCAGTGTTTTCAGCGTGGCCATTTCGTGAGGGTTGCCTCCTGTTAAGGAAGGGTAGGCTATCTGCATGGCGCCAAAGATCTCCACACGTTTGATGGAATCAATGCCGAGGTCGGATTCCATATCCATGCCGAGTTCGAGCATATCCGCCGGATAGCCTGTTTTATCGCTGACGATCTGTAACAGTGATTGTACGAGTGTGTTTGTTTCGACTGTGTTTGTTTCAACTTTGAATGAAATGGGCGCCGGATCTTCAATGGCGGGAGCTGCGGCGGAAATCGTACCCGTTGCCGCGCCGAGATAATCTACAATTTGTTCCAGCGTCCTCAGCGTAGCCATTTCCTGAAGATTCGCTTCTGTTGCGATTGGGTAGGCTGTCTGCATGGCGCCAAAGATCTCCACACGTTTGATAGAGTCAATGCCGAGGTCGGCTTCCATATCCATGTTGAGTTCAAGCATATCCGTCGGATAGCCGGTCTTGTCGCTGACAACCTGAAGAAGGGTATTTATAAGATCGATAGAGGCCGATGAAGGCGCCGGAGCATGTTGGGATATCGTTTCAATTGGCCGCTGCGGCTGATTATTTGCTGTTTTGGGGATGTATGTCGTTTCTATAGCAGGCTTTAATTGCCGAACTTTTTCAAATCCTTCATTATAATATTTAAGTGTTTCCGCGCTGAGATAATTAGCGCCGCTTAGCACAACATTCAGCTTGTCGGCAGCAATATTTTTTTGCGCCGGTATTTTGAATACATCCGGATCAGTAACCGGCAGGCCTGCTATTTTCATTTTAATAACCGCGTCCTTAAACTGGTATTCGCTGCCTTTCTCCTCCGATGGGTTCATAGCGATGGCAATGAATTCCTTGCCGTTTAGTATGTTCTTTACGAGATTGGTCAATATTCCTTTGGGTCCAAATTCAACGAATATCCTTGCATTATCGTCATACATCCGTTCTATTTCATCTTTAAACAAAACAGGGTTAAGGATGTGAGCAGATAATGTCGTTTTAATGGCTTCAACGGTGTCGGGATATGTAGCAGCGCTCGTGTTGCCGTATACCGGAATTTCGGGCAATTTGAATTCGGTGCCGGCAATTACTTCAGCAAACGGTGCTGCGGCATGTTCAACAAATGAAGTATGAAAAGCTGCGGAAACTGGTAGTTTAACTGCCGAAATGCCCAGACGCCGAAATTCGGCCATTGCCATTTCTATTTCTTTTGTATCTCCGCCAAGTACAACCTGGTTAGCCGCATTAATGTTGGCGACAACCAGTCGCTTGAAGTTGGTAATAACTTCCTGCACGCATTCCGGCTGTGCGCTTACCGCCAACATTGCGCCACGTTCTGAACTTGTTCCGGCGCCCATGCATCGGCCTCTTGCCGCGGCCAATGAAAGATAATCTTCATCATGCAAAGCGCCGGAGGCCCAAAGGGCCGTGAGCTCACCAAAACTGTGACCTGCCACCATATCCGGCGCAAAGCCTGATCGCTTCAGTAATTTGTAATATGCCATGCTTATCGCTCCTATGGCCGGCTGTGCATATTGCGTTTGAGCAAGTTGCTGTTTTTGTTGGGCTTTGGCCGCATCGCAGAATGCCGGTACCGGGTATACGATATTTGAAAGAGCTTTTTCCCCGAGGCTTTCAAACGATCTATTCAGCTTGCCCCATACTTTCCTGAAAGGAGGAAAAAGACAAGTCATGTCATTTCCCATATTTACATATTGGGCGCCCTGGCCGGAGAAGAGGGCGGCGATCTTTCCTCCTTTCACCAAATCGTTTTCGGAATAATAAAATCCTTTGGGATGTTCAAAAACAGGGTTTGCCGTCGTGCTGATATATTGTATGGCTGCGGATAGTTTCAAAATGGCTTCCTGAACATCCATTGCTACAAACCCCAGTCGAGACCGGTCAACTTTTAGTGGGATGTTTAAAGCACTGTCCGAAATACCGGCTAATATTTCCTTTGCGTTGGCCGCGTTCATTTGCTGAAGAAGCCGGCCGGCCTTATCTATTAATTCTTTTTTTGAATCAGCTGTTAATATCACCGCATAAGAAGAAGTATAAGAACGGTAGGGTTTAGTATGTTCGGGGGAGTATTCCTCCAGCGTAATGTGAAAATTAGTGCCGCCAAAGCCAAATGCGCTTACCGAAGCTCTTCGTGGCGTATGTTGGGGTTTTATCCATGGGCGCGTGAAGGTATTGATATAAAATGGCGTGTTCTCTATATCAAACTTATGGTTAGGCGCCGTTACGTTGATGGTGCCGGGTAACACCTTGTTGTATAAAGCGAGAGACGCTTTAATAAATCCTGCCGCGCCAGCCGCTGATTTTGTATGTCCTATTTGCGATTTAACGCTACCGAGTGCAATACTTTGTTTTTCGGCGGGCTCCTTTGCCATTTCCATTTTCAACGAGTCAAACTCGACAGGATCGCCGGTAGGCGTGCCGGTGCCATGGCATTCAATCAATCCTACCGTATTCAGCGAATAGCCAGCCTGTTCGTACGTACGTTGTAAAGCCAGTGATTGTCCCGATGATTGCGGGGCGTAAATGCTTTTGTTCTTGCCATCGCTGGAGCTTCCGATACCTTTTATTACCGAATAGATCTTATCTCCATCACGCACGGCCGCTGAGAGACGTTTTAATACTATTAACCCGATGCCTTCGCCGATGACTATTCCATCCGTGTCATCAGCAAAAGGTCTTGTCTGATTTTGTTTTGAGAAAGCCGGCGTTTTACTGAAAGAGAGGTACATGGCGGGGGAGTTATCTGTGTCAACGCCGCCTGTAATCATCATATCGACATGTCCCACCTGCAATTCCATAACGGCCATTTTAATGGCGGAAAGAGAAGTAGCGCAGGCTGCATCGACAACACAATTGGTGCCGCCCAGATCGAAACGGTTGGTGATCCTACCGGCTATAACATTGCCAAGTAAACCTGGAAATGAGTTTTCTTCCCATTTTATAAATGCCGATTTCATATGCTCAATAACAATTTCCAGATCTTTTTCGGGAATGCCGTAAGCGCTTAAAGTCCTTTGCCAAATGGGGTATTGTAGTCTTGAAGTAAGCGAGCCCATTAGCTTTTGTCCGCCACCCACACCTAAAACAACTCCGGTACGCTGGCGCATTTCTTTATTGAATTTTTCATTTTGCCAATAACCTGCATCTTCCAACGCCGCTCTGGCTGCCACCAACGACAATAGTTGAGACGAGTCGGTAAGCTCTATAATATTTGGAGGCAGCCCGAATTCCATTGGATTGAAATTTATATCGGGAATAAATCCGCCTACTTTGCTGTAGGACTTATCGGGATCCGTAATATCGGGTGAGTAATAATCGCTGATCTTCCAACGATCCTCCGGAACTTCTGTAATACAGTCGATCTCTTCAATAATGTTTTGCCAGTACTCATCCAGGTGTCTTGCTTTGGCAAATAGGGAGGACATGCCTACTACTGCAATGTCTTTTTCGAGGCCAGTTGGTTTGTTCATATATTCAGGCTTTTGATGGTTTCTACTATCGGTTGAGCTTATCTGTTCTACATAGCCTTGCTACTCCCATGATTGTCGATGAGTACGGCAGGTAAGTGCCATGGCCCTGGTAAGGAGCCCGGTGGTTGGGGTTATTAGAGGAATACGGGGTTTGTAAAGGCAATATAGATTGATAAAACAGGAGCGGGAGTAGAAAACATTCGATTATTGGGAAGGTATAATTGGAATCTTTTTTCGGGGGATCTCCTTTGGGTAGCCGTTAATTTCGTTTTCTTTTGGTCAGCACATCGTCATATAAAAATTGCTGCAATACTTTTATAGAATCTTCTTTTGAAGTAGCCAATGGAATATGGTAAAATATTCTCCATTTAGTAAGGTTCGATTGGGTGTTATCCAGGTTTTTGTCTGAGAGAAATAGAATTCTTACCTCTGGGAACAAGGAACATGTCGTTTCAAGCGTTTGGGCGACAGATGTATCTTCCCGGGAAAACCCGACAATTAAGTGCGTGTATTGTTTCGAACTAAGTAGAAATGTCATTTCTTCTGCTGTCGACGCTTCATCCATATCGGTGATGGCAAATTTCTCACTGAATATTAATCGAAGTCCCCGACGAAGCATACTTTGCGGATGCATAAGAAGTATTTTTCTGCTCATTTCTATAGGCTTGTTCTTTAACTACGATCACACCGGTAAATCACCCATTTATAAGGACGGGGTAAATATTGGGGTAGGAGGGAGTTTTTTTTCGATGATTTGCAATAAATGTCAAAAAAACACTAAATTAGCCTGCGTAGCAACGATTGT
>Ga0207671_10002186_pt1 | contig 21225 bp, 15 predicted proteins | sample KBSC24metaG_FD_184352 | JGI IMG/M metagenome (GOLD analysis project Ga0207671, IMG submission 184352) | Corn rhizosphere microbial communities from Kellogg Biological Station, Michigan, USA - KBS C2-4 metaG (SPAdes) (version 2) | ecosystem: Host-associated > Plants > Roots > Rhizosphere > Soil... | reverse complement strand
TGAGCGCCAATCACAGAGCTCCAAGGGGGATTTCGACATGACCATGACGCTGCGGCGCCTGCCGCGCACGGCGCTGCTTGCGCTCGCCGCCACCGCCGCAACGCCTGCCCTGGCCCAAGAGGCGGCCACCGGCAGCGCGAGCGACGAGATCACCGTCACCGGCTGGCGCCTGCGCCAGCTCGACGCGATCGCACCGACTGGCAGCCGGCTCGACCTATCCATCCGCGAGACCCCCGCGACGCTCGACCGGATCGGTTCCGACGAGATGCTGACGCGCGGCTTCCGCACGGTAGAGGAAGCGACGGACAGCCTGCCGGGCATCATCTCCGGCGGGTCGCCGGGCGATCCGTCGCTCTTCTCGATGCGCGGCTTCACCGGCGAGCAGATCACCATCCTCCACAACGGCCTGTATCTGGGGCCTGCCAACATGATCAACCGGCCGGGCAACAGCTTCAACTTGGCAAGCATCGACGTGCTGAAGGGCCCCGGCTCGGTGCTCTACGGCCAGGGTGCGGTGGGCGGCGCGGTCAACATCGTCAACAAGCGCCCGGATTTTCTGGGCAATAGCGGCCAGGCGCTCGCTTCCTATGGCGACTTCGATACGGTCAGCCTCGGCCTGGGGGGCAACCGCGTGCTGAGCGACACGCTCGCCGCGCGGGTCGATGCGAGCTATCACCGCTCGAGCGGCTATGTCGACGATACCGGCCCGCATTCGTTCAATGCGACGGGCGGGCTACTCTACCGCCCGTCGACCACGCTTTCGGTTGAACTCAGCGTTGACTATCTGCGCGATCGGCTGTCGACCTATTATGGCACCCCGCTCCTCCCCGCCGGCGCGGCGAAGGATCCGATACCCGGCATCCTCACCAGCGCGAGCGGCGCGGTGATCGATGGCCGCACCCGCTTCGTCAACTACAACGTCGCGGACAGCCGGGCAAACAGCTGGCAGGTCTGGCCGCGGCTTGCCGTCACCTGGTCGCCCTCGAACGCGGTGACGCTCACCAACACCGCCTATTATTTCCACGCCGACCGCCAATGGATCAACGCGGAGAACTTCGTCTACAATGCCGGCACCGGCCGCATCGATCGCGACCGCTTCTTTGTGTTTCACCGGCAGGATCTCGTGGGTGACCAAGGCAGCGCGACCTTCCGCCACGGTCTGGCCGGGCTGGCGAACAAGCTGGTGATCGGCTTCGACTACAGCCATCTCGATTTCGTCCGCAGCCGCGGCTTCCCGGATGGCGACAGCGTCGACCTGCTGCAGCCGGTGCGCGGCAGCTTCGGCCCGCTCGACCGGCGGGTGAGCCCGACCCGCTGGGACCAGATCGCGCTGTTCGCCGAGGACGCGCTCGACCTGACGGCCAGGCTCAAGCTCGTCACCGGCCTTCGCGCCGAGCGGCTGTACCTGACCCGCGAGAACTTCAACCTCGACGGCAGCTTCGCCGCGGGTTCCAGCTTCCGCCGCGTCTACAAGCCGTTCAACTGGCGCGCCGGCCTCGTCTATGACGTGACGCCGGCGGTGACGGCCTATGCCTCCTACAGCACCGGGCAGGACCCGGTCGGCTCGAACATCTTCCTGGTCAATGCGGGCCAGAATTTCGCGCTGTCCAATTCCCGTCAGCTCGAGGCGGGCGTGAAGGCATCGCTGCTCGGCGGCCGCGCATCATTGACGCTGGCGGCCTATGACATCGAACGCCGCAACATTCTGACCCAGGTCGCGATCGACACGGTGAGCAATATCGGCCGCCAGCGTTCGCGCGGGATCGAGCTTTCGGGAGAGGCGCGGTTGACGCCGCACTGGGCGGTCACCGCGAGCGGTACCTATGTCGATGCGCGCTACGACGACTTCGTAGATCCCAACTACGGCGTCGCGGCATCGGGCAACCGACCGCCCAACGTGCCGGACTGGACCGCCAATGTCTGGACCAGCGTCCAGAAGGTCGCCGGGCTGCCGCTGGAGGCCGGTGGCGGCGTGAAGTTCGTGGGCGAGCGCTTCGGCAACACCGCCAACACGCTGGTGCTGCGCCCCTATGCGACCGGCATCGTCTATGCCACCTGGGCGCTCACCCCGCGCCTGTCGCTGACCGGGCGGGTCAACAACGTCTGGAACAAGACCTTCGTGCAATGGGCCGACATCTATTATCCGGCGCAGGTGATGCTGGGGGAACCACGCCGAGCCGAGGTGAGCCTGCTTGCCCGCTTCTGATGCGCACCTGTCACGGCGCCTGCTGGCGGTGCTGGTCTGGTTCCACCGCTGGCTCGGCGTTGCCACCTGCCTGATCTTCGCCGCCTGGTTCGCCAGCGGCGCGGTGATGCTGTTTCAGCCCTTCCCGTCGCTGCCGCATGCCGCGCAGATGGCACTGCAGGCGCCGGTCGCGCCGGAGGCGAACCTGGTCGCACCAGCGCAAGCGGCAGCCGCGCTTCCCGGCGCGGAGACGCTGCGGCTGGTCCAGCGCGCCGGACGCCCGGCCTATGTCGCGGAAGGCGGCGGCGTCCTGCAGGCCGTCGATGCACAGACGGGCACGGCACTCCCGCCCCTCTCGTCCGCGCAAGCCCTTGCCGAGGCGCGCCGGATCTTCGGCCCTGGAGCAAGCGCCACCGCGCCGTTCGAATATGACCAATGGGTAGTGCACAACCGGTTCGATCCGGCGCGTCCCTTCTACCGCCTCGATGCGAACGACGCACAGGGGACCCAGCTCTATCTGTCGGCGCGGTCTGGCGAGCTGCTCCAGCGTACCAGCCGCAGCGAACGCGCATGGAACTGGCCGGGGGCCGTGCTCCACTGGATCTATGTGACGCCGCTGCGCAAGGACTGGCGCGCCTGGGATGCCAGCGTCTGGTGGCTGTCGCTCGTCTGCATGCTCGTCGCGATCGCAGGCATGGTCCTGGGGATCGTGCGCATGCTCGCGGCACGGCGCCTCCATCCGCCGCGCCTGACCTTCTTCCGCCGCCCATGGCTCCGCTGGCACCATCTGCTCGGGCTCGGCGCGGGCGTGTTCGTGCTCGGCTGGATCGTCAGCGGCTGGCTGTCGATGGACCATGGCCGCATGTTCTCGCGCGGGACGCCGACGCCCGCGCAGGCGCAGGCCTATGCCGGCTGCCCCCTGGCGCAGGCGCTCCGGCAAGTGGACGCCACGCGACTGGCCGGCGGAAGGGTGTCCGAGATCAGCGTGACTCCCCTCGCCTGCCGCGCGATTCTGACGCGCTCGACCGCGGACGACAGCGTCAAACGCGTCGACGGTGCGGGGTGCCGGATCGACGACGCAGCGATGCGCACGCTGGTGCTGCTTGCGGTCGCTGCCGGTTGGCCGCATGCGTCGGCTTCCCGCGTTCTGCCGGTCGACCCAGATGCGACCTATGCGCTGGCCGAGGGCTGGCCACGCGCGGCCTGGCGGATCCCGTCGGGCGCGCCCGACGCACCGGACCTGTATGTCGACGCCAACAGCGGCCGCCTGCTGACGGTGATGGACTCCAGCCGCGCGGCCTATGCCTGGGTCTATTATGCGCTGCACACCGGCAACGTGCCCGGCCTGACGACGCGGCCCGCGCTGCGCCGCCTCCTGCTACTGCTGCCCCTGGCCGTGGGGTTCCTGTTCAGCATCACCGGCGTGGTGCTCGGCTGGCGACGCCTGCGCGTCAGCGCGTCTCGATCGTGAGATGGGCCAGTTCGTGGACGGGCGCCAGGCGCTGGCGGACCAGTTCGGCATTCGCAACACCGGTGACGCTGACGATCGCCGCCCGCGCCTCGGGGCCGACGCGCCAGACGTGCAGATCGGTGATCCGGGCATCCCCCGGCGCCTCGACCAGCGCGCGCACTTCTTCCGCGACATGGTTGTCGGTGGCGTCGAGCAGCATGGCGGCGGTGTCGCGCAACAGGCTCCACGACCAGCGCGCGATGACCACGGCGCCCACCAGCCCCATCGCCGCATCCATCCACAGCCAGCCGAGATAGCGCCCCGCCAGCAACGCCGCGATCGCGAGGATCGAGGTCAGCGCATCGGCAAGAACATGCACATAGGCGGCGCGGAGGTTGTTGTCGTGATGATGGCCGCGGTGCCCGTGATGGTCATGTCCATGGGCGTGCCCGTGATCATGGCCATGATGGTGATGCCCGCCGCTCAGCAGCAACGCGCTGGCGAGATTGACCAGCAGGCCCAGCACCGCGATCCAGGTCGCCGTCCCGAAATCGACATGCGTCGGCTGGAACAGCCGCCAGGCGGACTCGCCCGCGATCCCTGTCGCGACGAGACCCAGCACCAGCGCCGAGGCGAAGCCCGCGAGATCGCCGACCTTGCCGGTGCCGAAGCTGAACCGCCCGCTCGCGGCATGGCGCCGGGCAAAGGCATAGGCTCCTGCCGCTACCGAGAGTGCACCTGCATGTGTCGCCATATGGAAACCGTCGGCGAGCAGCGCCATCGAACCCGTCGCATAGCCGGCGGCGATTTCCCCCACCATCATGCCGGCGGTGAGCAGGACCACCCACTGCGTACGCCGCGCGTTCGCGTCATGCGCGGCACCGAGGAAATCGTGGCTGTGGGTCAGCGCGGCAGCGTTCGAGGCCGGGAACATGGCAATATCCTATTTGGAGTAGCGGCGGATCACCGCCAGCAGATCGGCGGCGCCCTGGGCCCGCGCCTCGTCGGTCAGTCCAGCCCCGGCGACATGCGCTTCGAGATGCTCTGCGATGATCTCGTCGACCAGCCCGTTCACCGCCCCCCGCACGGCCGCGACCAGGTGGAGCACCTTGCCGCACGGCGCACCGGCGACGAGTTCGCGTTCCACGGCGGCGACCTGGCCGGCAATTCGGCGGACGCGCGCGATCAGTTCGGGACTGGCATCGGTCAAATGGCTCATAGGGGTACCCCCTACCCCTATATTGATGCTGTCCGCAAGGGGCCGAATGCCCCCTGTTCCACCGCGCCAAAGCAGTGGACGCTACGGCTCATCTTCCTATGCTTGCCCTACGAGACAAACGGAGCCCTCCCCTGAAACATCTGGCCTATCCTATCGCCGGGGCGCTCGCCCTCGCCGCCCTGCCCGCGGCTGCGCAGACGCGCTACGACCCCGCCGCAGCCTTTGCGCCGCTCGCGCTGCCCAGCGCCGCGAACAAGCTCCGCGGCGCGAACGGGCTGCCGGGGCCCGGCTATTGGCAGAACCGATCGGACTACCAGATCCATGCCACGCTCGATCCGGCCGCCAAGCGCGTCAGCGGAACGGCGACGATCACCTACACCAACAACAGCCCCGATCGGCTCGACAGTCTGTGGCTCCAGCTCGACCAGAATCTCTACCGACCGGGGTCCCGCGGGGCGATGGCGAGCGGGCGGGTGCCCGGCGGCACCACCGACGGCATGGTGATCGAGGCGGTCGAGCTGCTCTCCGGCGGCAAGACGATCGCAGTCACGCCGCTGATCTCGGACACCCGCGTGCAGGTGCCGTTGCCGACGGCCTTGCCATCGCATGGCAAGCTCAGCCTGCGCATCCGCTATCATTTCACCATTCCCGGCGAATGGGGCGGTCGCATGGCCTGGGGCAAGGCTCGCGACGGCGAGGTCTACAACATCGCGCAATGGTATCCGCGCATGGCGGTCTATGACGATCTGCGCGGCTGGGATCCGCTCCCCTATCTCGCCCAGGAATTCTACCTCGATTACGGCGACTTCGACTATTGGGTGACGCTGCCCGCCGGCATGATCGTGGCGGGATCCGGCGAGCTGCAGAACCCGCAGGATGTGCTCACCGCCACCCAGCGGGCACGGCTCGCCAAGGCGCGGACCAGCGATGCGACGGTCGAGGTGATCGCGCCGGGCGAGATCGGAACCCCGGCCTCCCGCCCCCGGCAGGGCGGCACGCTCACCTGGCATTTCCGCATGGACAACAGCCGCGATGTCGCCTTCGCCGCCTCGTCGGCCTTCGCCTGGGATGCGGCGCGGATGAACCTGCCCGGCGGCAAGACCGGGCTGGCCATGTCGGTCTATCCGGCGGAAAGCCAGGGCCGCGACAAATGGGGCCGCTCGACCGAATATCTGAAGCACGCGGTCGAGGAGTTCTCGCGCCGCTGGTATCCCTATCCCTGGCCCAACGCGGTCAACGTCGCCGGCATCGCGACGGGCATGGAATATCCCGGCATCGTCTTCGACGGGATCGAGGACAGCGGCAAGGAGCTGTTCTGGATCACCGCGCACGAGATCGGCCATAGCTGGTTTCCGATGATCGTCGGCTTCGACGAGCGGCGGGACGCCTGGATGGACGAGGGCTTCAACACCTTCATCGACGTGTACGAATCCGATGCCTTCAATCACGGCGAATATGGACCGAAGCGCGACAGCGAATATGCCGAAGGCGGCGGCAACCCGGTGGACGAGATCCTGCCAATCCTGGCCGATCCCTATGCCCCGCCGATCCTCTCGCGCGCCGACACGGTGACCGAGAAATACCGGCACGCCGTGACCTATTTCAAATCGGCGCTCGGCCTCACCCTGCTGCGCGAGCAGATTCTCGGCCCCGAGCGGTTCGATCCGGCCTTCCGCCGGTTCATTGCCGCCTGGGCGTTCAAGCATCCCAAGCCCGCCGACTTCTTCCGCGCGATGGAGGATGCCAACGGCGAGGATCTCAGCTGGTGGTGGCGCGGCTGGTATGTCCACAATTGGACGCTCGACCAAGCGGTCACCCGGATCAGCCCGGCGCGCGGCGGCGCAGGCTCGCTGGTGACGGTGGAGAACCGCGATCCGATGGTGATGCCGGCGACGCTGCGCGTCACCTTCGCCGACGGTACGAAGCGCGACATCGCACTACCGGTCGAAACCTGGATCCGCACCGCCAGCACCGATGTCTATGTGCCCGGTCCCCAGCGCGTGGTGCGGGCGGAAATCGATCCCGACCACAAGCTGCCCGACCGCGACCGGAGCAATAACGCGGCGCGATAGCGGAGCGCGACGGGGCGGCTGCCGTCAGGCCCAGCCGCCCCCTATCATGCCGCCTGGAACCCCAGGCGCCGGGATTTGCTCCACCAGTCCCTGCAGTCCGAAGTGATCGAGCCCGATAGTCATCAGCGACAGCGTGCCGCGCAACTGATCCGCGGTGATGTCGCGGGTGATGAACACCAGGCGCGTCCGTCGGTCCTCGGAGGGCCAGTCGTCCAGCTCGACGGGCGGGTGGAACAGATGCTGCACCCCGTGCACCACCACCGGCCTGGGAGAATCGCGTAAGTGCACGATCCCCTTCACCCGGAGAATGTCCGCGCCGTTCAGGCTGGTCAGGATGTCGATCCAGCGTTCGAACGCCTCGGCGCGGAGCGGCGCATCGAAGGTCAGACAGGTCGCGCGGATGCGATCGTCGTGGCGGTTCACGTCGTGATGGTGATGATGGTGGTCGTGGTGCCCATGGCCGTGCCCGTGCGCGCCGTCATAAGCCTCAGCCTGCAGCCAGCGCTGCACGTCGAGGCTCTTGGTCTCGGGATTGTACAGCCCGGCATCGAACAGCCGGTCGGCCTCGACCACGCCGTGGAGCACCGGCACGATCGGCGCGGCCGGGTTGATCGCGCGCAGCCGCGTCTCGATCTCGCGCCGCGCGTCGCTGGACAGGAGATCGATCTTGGTAAGCACGATGCGATCCGCGACCGCGGCCTGGCGGACCGCCTCTTCCTGGCTGTCGAGCGTCGCCATGCCGTTGAACGCGTCCACCGTGGTGATCACCCCGTCCAGCCGGTAGAGCGTGCGCAGCTGCGGATCGGTCATCAGCGTGTGCAGGATCGGCGCCGGATCGGCGAGACCCGTCGTCTCGATGACGACCCGGTCGAACCAGCAGCGCCCTTCCCGGGCGAACCGCCAGGGCGCGTCGCGCAGCGTGGCGCGCAGGTCGCCGCGAATGGTGCAGCACAGGCAACCGCCCATCATTTCGACGACCATGTCCTCGTTCGATCGCGCGATCAGGTCATGGTCGAGGCCGACCGCACCGAACTCGTTGATGATCACCAGTGCCCGCCGCAATTCCGGCATCCGCACCAGATGGTTGAGCAGCGTCGTCTTGCCGCTGCCGAGGAACCCGGTGAGTACGCTGACCGGGATCAGCGCCTGTTCGCCCGCAACGAGCGCTGTCATGCCGGCAGGCGCGGCGCCGGGGCCGGCACCGCAGAGTTGATGAAAGCCATCTGAAGATCCTGGTAGAATGATATACTATATCGTTGCTATCAGGCATGGGGTCGGGGCTCAAGCCACGGTGCGTCGGGAAATTGCCGGGGGCCGACGGCGATGACGCGGCTCAGCAGCGGCAACGCGGCGCGATCGGCTCGCCATCCCCGCCTCGCCGACAGGCGATGAGGCGATGAGGCGAGCCGACGATCGAACGCCCGACAAACGGGCGTAACAAAATATTGTCACCTGCGGCCCGCCAAGCCGCAGGCTGCGGACCGGAGAATGACCATGCACGACGACGAAACGCACGCCCCCGAAGCCGCTGCCGCAGACACCCTCGCGAATCCGCAGCGGCGTACCCTGCTCGGCGCGGCGGGCGTGGCCGCGATGCTGGCGACAGCGCCGTCCGAGGCCGCCGGGCGCGGCACGGGTGCCTTGACCGAGATCGAGACCGTCGTCGTGATCTACGCCGAGAACCGCAGCTTCAACAATCTGTTCGCGGGCTTTCCCGGCCTCGCCGATCCGCTGGCTGCGGCGCCCCCTGCCCGCACCGCCCAGCGCGATCGCGACGGATCGGTGCTGAAGGCGCTGCCCAGGATCTGGGAAGGCATGGTGCCCGACGAGCAGGTGGTCGAGCATCGCCGCTACAAGATCGGGCCGGACGATCTGCCGCCGCTCGCCAACGCGCCCTTCGCGCTGGCGACGCCGGAAGGGGATCCGCTGCCCCACGGCGTGGTGACCCGCGACCTGATCCATGCCTTTTACCAGAATCAGCTGCAGATCAACGGCGGCCGCAACGACGGCTTCGTCGCCTGGGGCGACAGCGGCGCGCTGGTGATGGGCCATTATGGCGAGGCCTCCGCCAAGCTGCGCCTCTGGCAGATCGCGCGCGAGTTCACGCTGTGCGATCGCTTCTTCATGGGCGCGTTCGGCGGATCCTATCTCAACCACCAATATCTCGTCGCCGCCCGCCCGCCTTTCTATACCGATGCGGACAAGAGCCCGGCCCGCGGCCGCATCGCGCAGGTGGAGGGCAACGACCCGACCGGCATTCGCCTCAAGCTGAAGCCGAGTTCGCCCAAGAGTGCGCTGGACGGGCCGCCCGATTTCGTGCCGAGTTCGCTCACCCCGGATTTCTGGTCGGTCAACACGATGCTGCCGCCCTATGCGCCGACCTACCAGCTCGATCCCGAACGGCCCGGCTATGCCGATTGGAACGACGCCAAGACGATGGTGCCGCAGCGCCACGCGACCATCGGCGACCTGCTTTCCGCCAAGGGCGTGTCCTGGGCCTGGTATGCCGGCGGCTGGGCCGCCGCGCTGGCGGGGCATGGGAACGACGGCAGCTTCCCGAGCCGCCCCAATTTCCAGCCGCACCACCAGCCGCTCAACTATTTCGCGCAATTCGCGCCCGGCACGGCGGCGCGCGCCAAGCATCTGCGCGATGCCGGCGAAGGCGAGACGCCGCGCACCAATCACTTCCTCGCGGACGTGGCGGCCGGCACCCTGCCCGCGGTGAGCTTCTACAAGCCGCAGGGGAACCTCAACATGCATGCCGGCTATTCGGACGTGGAGGCCGGCGATCAGCATATCGCGGTGGTGGTCGATGCGCTGCGCCGCAGCCCGCAATGGCACAAGATGCTCGTCGTCATCACCTTCGACGAAAATGGCGGCTGGTGGGACCATGTGGCCCCGCCCAAGGGCGATCGCTGGGGTCCGGGCACCCGCATCCCGGCGGTGATCGTCTCCCCCTTCGCCAGGCGCGGCCATGTCGACCATACCGTCTACGACACCGGCTCGATTGCACGCTTCCTCACGCGGCGCTTTGGCCTGCCCCCGCTACCTGGTCTGGTGGAGCGCGAACGCGCCATGATGGCCGCGGGCGGACCGGCGCCAGGTGACCTTACCGGCGCGCTCACCATCGGCTAAGCGGGAGACCGTAAGGATACATTGTATCATTCACGGTCCCCCGCTAGGGTCCATGCTCGACCAACAGCATTGGACCCTGCATGCGCGCCTCTCGTCTTCTCGTTCTCCTCGCCACCTCGATGCTGGCCAGCCCGGCCCATGCCGACGAGGGCATGTGGACCTTCGACAATTTCCCCGCCGCCAAGGTGAAGGCGGCGTATGGCGTGACCATCGATCAGGCCTGGCTGGACAAGGTGCGCGGCGCGGCCGTGCGCCTGTCCGGCGGCTGCTCCGCTTCGGTGGTGGGCGCACTCGGGCTGGTGCTGACCAACAATCACTGCGTCGCCGAGTGCGCGCAGGATCTCTCGTCCAAGGGCGAAGACCTCTACATCCACGGTATCGTCACCACCCGTCCGGAGGAGGAGCGCAAATGTCCCGGCATGCAGGGCGAGATCCTGGACGGCATCACCGACGTGACAGCGCAGGTTCGCAAGGCGGGTGACGGGCTGGCCGGCGCTGCGCTGATCCAGGCGCGCACCGCGGCGATCGGCGCAATAGAACTTCAGGGCTGCGCAGCGTCGCCGGCGACGCTGCGCTGCCAGGTGGTCGACCTTTATCATGGCGGGCAATACAAGCTGTATCGCTACCGCAAATATGCCGATGTGCGGCTGGTCTTCTCGCCGGGCGTGCCGACCGCCTTCTTCGGCGGCGACCCGGACAATTTCAACTTCCCCCGCTATGCGCTCGATGCCGCGTTCGTGCGGCTCTACGAGAATGGCAAGCCGGTCGAGACGCCGCAGCATCTCCGCTGGAACCCCACCGCGCCCAGGGCGGGCGAGCCGGTGTTCGTTGCCGGCAATCCCGGCGGCACCGATCGCCAGCTGACCGTTGCCCAGCTGGAGCGCCAGCGCGACCGCACGCTGCCGCTCACGCTGCTGCGCATGTCCGAATTGCGCGGCCGGCTGATACAATTCGGCACCGAATCGGACGAGCATCGCCGTCTTGCCCAGGATCTGCTGTTCGGGATCGAGAATGGCTACAAGGTCTATTTCGGCCGGCTCTTCGCGTTGAACGATGCGGCCTTCCTGGCCGACAAGCGCGCCCAGGAGGCGGTGCTGCGCGCCAAGGCAGGCATCGGCGATGCCCCCTGGCGGCAGATCGCCGGGGCGCAGGCGCAGGCGGAAACGCTCTATCTCGACTATAGCTACGTCGCCGGCGGCCCGATCGGATCGTCGCTGTTCGGCTATGCCAGGGCCCTTGTCCGCGCCGGCACGGAACGCGCGAAGCCCGCGGCGGAACGCCTGCCCGGCTTCGCCGATTCGCAGCTGCCGCTCCTGGAAAAACAGATCCTCGACGCAACCCCCGTGTCGCCGGAGCTGGAGCAGCTGACCCTTACCTTCTGGCTGTCCAAGGCCCGCGAATATCTCGGCAGCGACGGCGCCGGCACCCGGCTGCTGCTCGGCAAGGACAGCCCGGAGACGATGGGCGCGGCGCTGTCCCGCTCGCGGCTGGGCGACCCTGCCTATCGCAAGCAGCTGTGGGAGGGCGGTGCCGCGGCGATCGCGGCGTCGGACGATCCGCTGATCGTCTTTGCCCGCCGCATCGATCCTGAGGCACGCCGGCTCCAGGCCGCATGGAACGAGACGGTGACCGCCCCGACGGTCGCAGCCAGCGAGCAGATCGCCCAGGCGCGCTTCGCCGCGTTCGGCGACAGCCTCTACCCCGATGCTACCTTCACGCTGCGGCTCTCCTACGGGAAGATCGCCGGCTGGAACGAGCGGGGCACCGACGTGCAACCCTTCACGACCTTCGCCGGGCTGTACGCACGCGCGACAGGCCAGGAGCCGTTCAAGCTCGATCCGCGCTGGGTGGCGGCGAAAGGCCGGCTGAACCCGGACACCATCTTCAACATCAGCACCACCAATGACATCATCGGCGGCAATTCAGGCTCGCCGCTGATCAACGCCAAGGCCGAGGTGATCGGCGCGGTGTTCGACGGCAACATCCACAGCCTGGGCGGAAACTATGGCTATGATCCCTCCACCAACCGAGCGATCTCGGTATCGGCGGCCGCGGTGAGCGAAGCTCTGCGCAAGGTGTATGGCGCGACCGCGCTCGCCGACGAGCTTGGTAGCTGAACCGGCCGGGGAGCGTTTCCGCTCCCCAGCCAACCATCCCCGGGAGCATTAGACAGCGGCGCCACGCGCTTCGAACCTCGGCGCACGGTCGAAGCCCGGCTTCGAACGGTCGATCGTGGAAAAGATAGCCGTAGTAGAAGGACCGCAGCCGCGCGTGGAAGGCGCGGCTGCGGTCCTGATAGGCGCGCTGGGCGACAAGATCGGTGTGGGCCAGCCGCGTCAGCAGCGTCTGCACCCCCACCGAGGGCCGCAGCCAGCCCAGCGCCCTGCCCGCCGCATCGCCCCGCTCCAGCCCGCCTCGGCCGGCACTTGGCCAGGCTGCACGTGACCTCGTAATCATCGTTGTCGACGCGGTGGTGGTCTCAAGCCAAGGGACGCTTATGGCAACGGGGGCCCATAGCGATCCTAGGAAATGACGCCAGAACGGCACCCTGCCGCACCCACCTGTCATTTCAACGAAATGTGATATCATATCACCGCCTACGCGGTACCGGTCGCCTGCATCCTACATGTGCCCAAGGGGGGGCTACTGCAGCAATGAAGGCGTTGAAATCGCGCAAGGTGATATGGTGCGGCATACACCCTGCGCTGCTTATGGTCATTTGTTCGCCCGTTCACGCTCAGGACTCGCAGCAGCGCGTCGTTGACGTATCTGCAGATGCAGCGTTCAAGAAGATCTTTGATGCCTGGACGGCTAGCGACGCCTCGAGTTCGGTGCCGCGCCTTGGCTCCATCCCCCTAGATCGGCCAGTCGACAGCTTTCGCTACACCTCTCCGTTTGGAACCAGGATCGATCCTTTCCGCGGAAATGGCAGTTTTCATCCCGGGATCGATCTCGCGGCACCAGCAGGAACGCCAGTCCACGCCACGGCGGAAGCGCGGGTCGCTCGCGCCGCCTATGCATCCGGCTATGGTAATCTTGTCGTTCTCGACCATGGAGGAGGCATTGAGACGCGGTACGGGCATCTTTCGCAAATCGCCGTCAAAGTGGGCCAGCTTGTACACCGAGGGGACGTAATCGGCCGAGTCGGCTCGACGGGACGATCAACCGGTAGCCATCTGCATTACGAGATCCGGCTCTCCAGCCAAGCTATCGATCCGCTTCCGTTCATGGCTCCGGGTGATGAGCGGCTGGCGCTCAATCAGGCTGTCGGTCCTCGGGCCGGCACGGCGACAGCGATGGGAGGCCCGCTCCAATCGCTGCCTTCCAACGAGTAACCTTCGCGGCGCATCGGGCACCTTCCTTCACACGAAGTAACGCTGCGTCCACTGTTGTGATCAGGTGCTCCGCGGCGCAGTGGCACAGCGAAATCGGCGGACTTTCACGGATTTTTCTAGGGCGCGAGGCGTCCGCATCCGCCGATGGTCGAATGCTGGCGAGTGCCCGATCTACACGTGGCGCAAATAGTTGCGGGCCGGCAAGCTGGCCGGGGCTGCAGCGTCCTTGCCGGTGTTCGCTGAGGTTCGGCTCGCCGACGCGCTCTCGCTGCCATCGCCAGCCGGCGCCATGCCGGGAAGATCGACTACCTCAAAAGCCGAGCACAATAGCAAAGCGGCCTGCGGGCCTCGCTTACGCTTAGGCGGGTGGCATCTGGTCACTTTCTCAATCGGAGGTTTCCGCCTCCTGTGGGGGCGCGACGATGTCTGCGACTTTCTTGACCGGCATCAGCGTGGCGAGTGCAGCGAGGAAGGTCTTCTGTACCTGCGTGACGGGAATCGCCTTGCCTTCCCATTCGAGCGGTCCGGCCGCACATGCGTCACTCGCGATCGTGACCGGGTAGCCAAAATCGAGAGCACTGCGCGCGGTGGAGTCGATGCACGTCTGCGTCATCGCGCCGGCTATCACCAATTCGGTGATACCATTGGACCGCAACGCCGTCTCCAGCCAGCTTTGGAAGAAGGCATTGGGGAAGGACTTTGCAATGAGCATGTCCAGCGGACCGCGCTCAAGCGTCTCGTGAAGATCCGCGCCGCTCGTACCGACGGCAAATGGCGCCTCCGGGTCCGGGTTGAGCCCGACATGCTGGACGAAAACTACAGGGGCATGGCTGGTGCGAAAATGCTCGATCAAGATCTTTATCGGTTCAAGTGTCGCCTCGATACCGGGCAGAGCAAGCTTGCCTTCGGCAAAATACTCGTTCTGGACGTCGATCAGCAGCAAGGCCCTGGTCATCCGATTTCTCCCGAAGTTACGACACTTCCGTCGGATCGCTCTCCGCGCAGCCCGCTCGGCGCGGGGATTGTCCACACGTCGAGCGACGGGGTCGATACAGCGAAGCGGAGATATCCAATCTGCAATTCGATCGTGTAGGGATAGCGCTTGGGTTCCAAGTCCGGGATCACCAACCCCGCCCAATAATCGTAACTGGGCGTGACGTTGGGGATGGCGTCAGGGGACCTATCCCAGGCAATCTCACCATAGCGTGCTAGCTTGAAGCACACTTCCTCCTCGAAGCGGATGTCCGCGAAAGTGACTGGCATCGGCTCGCCATAAGGGGCGACGGTGTGGAGGATCCAGTTGACCACGGTACCATAGGTGCACTGGGTGGCAAGGTCCGCGGTGCCGCGCCCCGGGCTGGGGGCGCCGCTTGCGGTGACGCTGTTGTCGATCAGCATCAGTCCGCCTTCAAGACTACAGGTGGCCAGGACCTGCGCGACATCGACTATGACGCAGACATTGACCTGAACCGTGTTGCGCGTGACATTGCGCGGCTTGAACAAGGGGGTGATGAACGCACGCGGGGCGAGCGGCTCGGTCGTCACTGGGCATCCTCCTGGTTCGGTTCGAGCGGTGCCTCTCCGGGCGTTGACGTACCCGATGCCGGAATCAGGCGGGATTCGACCGGAGCGCGATACGCTTGGGGCGCGCTGCCCAGCCTGTACGACAAGTGGTAGGGGATACCGGTCTCGGGGAGCGGCTTTAGAATATTGGCGAACCAATAGACTTCCGGGGTCTCGCTGAACGCGGCGGCGTCGAGATGGACATATTCGGCATAGGCGACATCGATCTCAACCAGTTCGAGCCGCGCAAACGCCTCGCATTCGAGCGTCATGGTGGTCCACACCACCACATCGCCTTGCTGCGCGACCGTTGTCAGGCTGCTGGTGCCGTGCCCGGTTGATCCGGCCCGGCGGTTGTTGTCGAACAGGTACAGGCTCTCGCCCAGCGTACCGGAGCCGAGCGCCCCGACCACGTCGAGCATCGCCATCACGTTCGTCGCCTGCTTGACCGGTTCGGGCGTGCTGGTCGGTTTTGATTTGGTGGCGGCCGCCACCGATTGCGCTGCGCGTGCCATGTTATGCCTCCCCTGCGCCGATATCGCTCGGGATCGGGATCGGGATCAGCCCGTCGGCGGAAAAGCCGTTGCGCGGCGCGCCAGTGGAGATCTTGATCCAGGCATCGTGCGACAAAATCACCCGGTCATCGATCACTTTCCCCGCAGCGTTGCGCCGCGAATAATGGAGCGCGATGTCGACCGTGTAGCGGTAAAGTCCCAGCAGACTGGCGTCGACCGAAGCGCTCCAATAGAGGCCGCGCGAGAACAACTCGGGCGAACCATATTGGGCGGGATAGATGACGCCCGCCTCCAGCGCTTCGCCATGAATGCGCGTGATCACAGGATCGGGATAATAGACCACATCCTGGTCGCCCGGCTGGGCGACGTGGCTTTCGCCGGTGCGCCGGAACCGGGCGGTGCCCGGATCGAGATAGCCCAGCGCAGAAAGCGGCATTTGCGGGTCCGCGCGGGGCGTTTCCCGGCCGAGATGCTCGGGATGCTTGATGTTCACTTCGTCGCCGAGGATATTGCGGATGCGCACGGGAAACAGGCCCGAATGCAGCGCGGGCAAGGGGCGCTGGCGCAGCACGCGCCGATCGTCGTCATTGAGGAAAAAGGTTTGCGGTACGTTGACGGGGATCGTGCCGATCCCGATCGGAATCCAGTTGAGCACCGCATTGCCGGGATCCATTTGTGCGTCGGTAACATCGAGCGCGCTCACCAAATTGGGGGATCCTTCGCCGGTCGATCCATCCCAGCCGCCATTGTCGACGAGCCAGATATTGCCCTCAAGCGTATTGCTGTCGACGGCAGCGGGGATGTCGATCAGTACGACGATGCCGAGTTGCTGGCCCATGATCCGCGCCTCCTCAGCGCCGCACTTCGATTGACGGACTGTTGATGGAAATCACCGACTGCGCGCCGCTCCCCATCTGCAGCGCGAGCCGATAGCGATAGCGCCCCGCCGGCGTGCAGAGCGGGATCAGCCCTGTCCACAAACGCCAACGCGGCACGACATACCGCCACACATTCGGGTCAACGCCACTTTCCTCCGGTGCATCATCATGCGGCAGAAAGTCGATGCCAGCGATCACCGCGGGACTCTGCACATCGACCGCGATGGCTTTCCAATGCAGCCATTGCCCTGGCGCGCAGACGGTCGTCAGCGTCGCCGTGGCTTTGCCCTGGCTCAGCGGATTGTCGTCGGTCAGATAGACATTCTCTTCGAGCGTCCCCTTTGAGAGGGCTGCGATCGAGTCGACAGCGACGATAATGTTGATCGGCTGCATGTCCCTGCCCCTCCCCTCAACCGTGTACATCGTGCAGCAGCGGCGTCTTTCCGACACTGGTGCGCTCAATCTCAGTCCCACCGCGTGCGATGCCGCGCGCTTCGAAGCGATACCCGCTCTTGACGATATAGCCGACATTGGCCTCGCCCTGATTGAACAACGACAGCGAGGCCGCCATCGCCTGGCTGAAGACATGAAACAGCGCCGGATAGCCCAGGAGATCGATCCGCTTGTTGAACAGCGCGGGCTCATCGACCGCCGCCACCAATCGCAGTGTGCGGGTCGGCCGGTCATTGACGAATTGCAGTTCATGCGCCTGATCGAGATCGATTCCCATCGCCCGGAAGCCCTGTACCAGCGCCGGCAGCACGCGCGTCGCGGCGAATTGTGTATCGCCCAGATGGATCACGTCATTGCTGCGCCCGGCGAATTCAAACTGTTGTGTCGTGAGGCCCGGACCGCTCAGCCCCGGTCGACGGATCACGCGGTCGCCGATGCTCAGTCGCGGGAAGGGCGCTTCATGCGCATGCAGGCGCGTAACGACCAACTCCCCTTCTTCGCCTTCGGCCACCCAGCGTCCATCGGCGTCGACGACTTCGACCAGATGCAGTCCCGGCACGGTGGCAAGCCAAGGCGTGTCGGGATCGAGTTGCAGCCCGATCGTCTCAGCCTGGGTTGCAGCAAAATAGCTCAGTACCGCAACTTCTGGGTACCGGGCCTTGAGCTCTGTGCGCACGCGCGGATTGAGCGCCCCGCTGCCATACATAGCTACACGGAGCGAGCGCCGCGCGATTTCGTCAAGCCCTTCGCCCATTTCGGGCAAGAGCGCGACGCTAGCGGTAATGCCCATGAAAGCCTTTAGCCCCTCATATCGCATCATATGCTGGAACACGTCCTTGGTGACAGGACCTGCACCGACATAATTGGTGCGCGGGATGTTCTGGAAGACGCCGCCGACCATCGTGCCGCTCGACCACATCTGATAGTCGGCCAGCGTGGTCATCATCCACTGCGCTTCGGGTCCGTCGAGGAACCGCGCGAGCTGATAGCGACCCATGAATTCGCCAGCCAGGCGATACGTGTCGTGCAGTTCGCGCAGCGAATAGACGACTTCAACCGGCTCGCCACTGCTCGTGCCCCCGCTCGCCACGATCTCGAAGCCGCCATGGGACAACGGGACGACCAGACCTTCGCGGCTGCCCATGAAAAAGTCGCGCATCGTCTGCTTGTCGGCGATGGGGATCGCCTGCCACTGCTCGAAGCTTTCCAGCGGGCCCTTGATCCCAGCGCTGGCAATCCGCGCTGCCCAGTGGGGATTGAGCCGCAGCGTCTCGATCATCTGTCCCAGCCGACGCAGCACCAACGCATCCTGCAAAGCGGCGTCGGTTTCGGCAAAAGGAAGGCCGGTAAGCGCTTCAGCCGCGCGGATCTTGGTCAGGAATGCCGGCAACCGGGCGACCGCATCGGCAGTGCCGGGGGTGAACTCCTCGTCCGGAATCAGCGCCGCAAAAGCGGCGGGATTAGCGTCCGCTGCAAGCGATACGGTCATGCCAGGATTTCCTTGGGCTCGGCGAGCTCGGCTACAATCCCCCCCGCAACCTCGCGGATTTCGTCGAGCAACTGGTGGAAATGATCGGCGGTAATGCGGTGGTTCATGAAGACCACGCGGAGCGCTTCCTGGCCATCAAGGTCGACCTTGGAAATAAAGAAGCGGCCGCGGGCACGCACGCTCGTGCGGATCTCGCTCTGCAACTTGCCCAGTGCGAAGTCGTCGAGCGGTTGCTTGGGCAAATACCGGAAGCACAGGATGTTGCTGTGCGGTCGGTGCAGCGGCACGAAGTCCACAGCCTGCGCCAGTATTGCCCGTGCATCTGCCGTCATGGCGCAGAGTTGCTCAAGCTTTTCAGCAAAGGGCGCACTGCCATAGAGCGCCCAGGGCACCCATAGCGACATGATCATCGGGCGCTTGGTGCATTCGAAATTCTTGTTGGCAGCATCGAACGCTGTGTAAATGTCTGCCGATTTCTCAAAAACATAGCTCGCTTCCTGGTGGAAGGCGCCGACCGCGCTGGCTTCGTCCCGGTAAAAGAGCATCGTACAGACCGCCGGTACAAACATGGTCTTGTGCGCATCCCAGGCCAGAGAATCGACGCGCTCTATTCCGCGAAGACGTGGTCGCAATTGATCGGACACGAGCAGGCTTGCCCCATGCGCGCCATCTACGTGTAGCCACAGGCCGCGTTCGGCGGCGATATCAGCCAGCACGTCGAAGGGGTCGATCGCGCCGGTCGAAGTCGAACCTGCACTGGCAACCAGGCAGAACACATCGAGTCCGCGGGCCGCTGCGGCGTCTAATGTGCTGCGCACGCGCGCCGGATCGATCCGGCGTTCCGCATCCAGTGGCAAGCGCACGATCTGACCATCGCCAATGCCAAGGATTCCGGCCGCGCGGGTGACGCTGTAATGCACGTCCTCGCCAACTGCGATCGCCGGGCGCGCGGCGTTGCCTGCAAGCCCATCGCGCCACGCATCGGGGTAGCGGCGATTGCGCGCAGCGAGAATCGCGGTGAGATTGGCGAGCGAGCCGCCAGATGTCGTAACCATCGTGAAACTGTCGGCCGGAAAGCCGAGGAAGCGATTGAGCTCCTCGCCCATGATGCGCTCAGCCACGTTGGGCAATTGCCCCGCTTCGTAGAAGGAAGCGGGTTGGGTCAACACCGCGCTCACCAAATCGACAACTGCTGATACCGGAAGCGGCCCCGAGAACTGGCGGCCCATATAACCAGGTGAATAAACCTGAATGCCGGTCCGAGCATACAGGTCGATGATCTGGCCGAGCTTGCGCATATGGCCCTCGGCGTCGTGGGGATCTCCGTCCTGCGTCAGCTTCGCGGCCGACGCCAAGACCAACGCCGGGTCGCTGAGTGCCAGGCCGCGCAACGTAGAGTCCGAAATATGTTGTGCGAGGCGGTCAACGGCTAGCGAAGTATAGCGCGTAAGCGCGTCAGCATCGAAAAGCGGTTCAATATCTACGTCAGACTGGATCGGATCAGAATAGATTACATCTCGTTCAAGCGGAAGCTGACGTGACGAAGGCATAAATCCATTCATCTCGATGGCCTTTCATATTCCGGATACTGCTTCCACGTAGAAAGCGAGCAAGCTGAGCAATACCACGAATACAAAAGCACATCTCACGAATCAAATGTCGCAGATAGACCGAATTATGTCAATAATCGTGGTAATATCCCGTATTTCCTATATAAACCCCCGACATCAGCCTGCGAATCATCTGAATCGGGGGGAATTTTCAATTCTAGAAAATTCTGAACCCATGAAGATTTAGCTTCTGAGTTCAGCCACGGGCTCAGTGATCCGTTTACGGGAAGATTTCGACCGGGCAGCACCGCGACGATTATCGCGGACGACGAGGAGCGCGAACTAGGCTCGGTGTCACCAGCCAGGCGGCGCTTGTCGGCCTCCATGAACTCCTTGGTCCAGGTGTAATACAGGCTCTGGGAAATCCCGTCCTTGCGGCACAGCTCGACATGCTGTCCTCGCCGCGCAGGCCGTGAGCACGACGCGGATCTTGTCTTCGGCCGAGAAATGGCGTCGGGTGTCCTTCACAACCCGCTCAGCAGGGGCCTTCGCTGGCGATTTATCAAGGAGGGTTGAGGCTTCATCTTCGTTCCTTTGTCACTACGACGAAGTCCCAACCCTCCTTGATTCACAACTTCAAATCTGTGCCATGGGTGCCGACGGCGGACATAAGGGCAGCTGCGTGGTGATGACCCACCGGTCAGGTCGGGGAATGGCTGCGCGGACGCGCGACTTACTGCAAAACCGTAGCTGGAATTGGCGGACTGTCTTGGATCGTCCCATAAGACGCAGCGTGCCGGTAGCACTTCATCGGGTTTCCAAGTGCCGTCAAGGCGGACAAGGCTTTAGGCGGGTCTGCGCATTCCTTGCTCACGTCTTGACGGAGGCAGCTGGCAGGCGCTCCTCGATCCAGGACGCTATATCTTCGAGGACCGCCTCTTTCCCGAAATCTGCCAGGAGATCGTGAAATGCGCCTTCGTAAAAGCCCAGCCTCTTATCCTTTGATGCTGCGGCCTCATAGAACAGCTGGCTACCATCAGGTCGCGTTGCTCTGTCAGCGGTTCCATGGAGGATCAAAACCGGCGCAGTGAATTGCGAAAATTCGCGGTTGAGCCGCTCGCCCGCGCGAATCAGTGCCGCCACCGTGATGGCGGGCTGCGTTTCCCTGGCGGTCAAAGGATCGGTATTCAGGAAGCCGACTCGAACGGGATCGCGCGAAAAATCCTCGTTCTTGAGCCCGAGCACGCGCGCTCGGGGTGCGAAGCGGCTGAATAGCTTGAGAAAGGCCAGCGCGATGCCGGGCGCCGGCAGGTGGAAGGCGAAACTTTCGCAAATCAACCCCTGCAGACCGAACGGGTGTTCGATCGCGTAGAGGCAGCCC
>Ga0207671_10002179_pt1 | contig 21271 bp, 14 predicted proteins | sample KBSC24metaG_FD_184352 | JGI IMG/M metagenome (GOLD analysis project Ga0207671, IMG submission 184352) | Corn rhizosphere microbial communities from Kellogg Biological Station, Michigan, USA - KBS C2-4 metaG (SPAdes) (version 2) | ecosystem: Host-associated > Plants > Roots > Rhizosphere > Soil... | reverse complement strand
GACTTCATTGTTCGCATTGAGCAGCGCAATCAAATCCTGGCCATTTTCTATTAAACCCCTGAATTTCCGTTCGCTTAACGCCAGTTCCTGGTTCAAATCCTTTATTTTTTCTTCTGCGTATTTGCGCGTTGAAACATCCCTGTAATTGGCTACCATTGCATTAACCCCATCTACCTGCAGCATATTGGTCATAGTTCCCTCCAGCCAGAAATAATGACCCAGGGCATGCAGAAACCGCGCCTGGAAAGCAACCGGCACACCCGGCAGGCTTTGCGCCTCTGCTCTCTTTCCCTCAAAATAAGGTTGATCATCGGGGTGCAGCAAACTAACAACAGGGTCGCCAGGTAATTTTCCTGTAATCCTTGCCGCAGAGGGGCTTCTGTAAATAACAGTACTGTTCGCGCTGGTAAGCACAATACCTTCCGCACTGTTTTCAATCAGGGCGCGCCATCTTTTTTCATTTTTTGAAATTTCATCGGTTCTTTCCCTGACCCTTTCTTCCAATATTTCGTTGGCATGTTTAAGCTGCAGCTCCAGTTTTTTGTGCGGCGTAATGTCTTTGATGATAAATATGATGGACCTTATTTCGCCGGTCATTGCATTGGCCGTCACCCCACCAAAAAAGCTATCTCCATTTTTATGCAGGTATTCTTTTGTGGCCGTCCAGGTGCCCGTTGTTTTTAGCGCCTCCTCTATTTGCAATGCTTCCTCCGTTCCCGGGCCAATCACACCCAATTGCCGGGCCGTCTTTTTAAGCGCCTCTTCCTTGCTGTACCCAAATAAGTTTTCCGCTCCCCGGTTCCAGGTAATGATTTGCTGATCCACCGTCATTGAAATAATGGCTTCCGATGATTGTTCAACAATACCTGCCAGGTGACTGATCTGTCTCCCCATTTTTTTTTCGCTGGTAATATCAAAGCTAACGGCTACATAGCCGGTAATGATACTTTCTTCATTCCTGATCGTCGTGCTGGAACTGCGTACAAAAATAACTTCTCCCCATTTGGTTTTTCTTTGGATTTCGCCGGCCCAATAGTCGGTTTTTTCAAGCAATTCTATCATCGTATTTAATTCTTCGCTGCTGAAAGAGGATTGCAGTAGTTCGTTGGGATCCCTGCCGGTCGCCTCTTCTTTTGTAAAACCATACAATTTCTCGGCGCCCTTATTCCAGGTCATAATCTTTTTGGAACGATCTACTACAAATATGGCGTCATTGGACTGGTCTATCTGCAGGGACAAAAATCCCAGTCTGTCTGCAGCTCTTTTTTGCAGTGTGATATCTTTAGTCACCTTTGCGTAACCACGAAGCTCACCCTGTTTATCATACAGGGCGGTAAATACCACATTGGCCCAAAACCTTGACCCATCTTTGCGCAGCCGCCATCCTTCACATTCATAATGCCCCAAATGGCGCGCAATTTCCAGGTTACGGGAGGGGACATTATTTGCTATGTCCTCCGCAGTATAAAACATGTCAAGCGACCGGCCAATAGCTTCACCGGCGGTATACCCCTTGATTGCTTCGGCCCCGCTGTTCCAACTGGCAATCCGGCCATTTGCATCCATCATAAAAATGGCATAGTCTGCTACATTGTTAACCAGCAACGCTGCATTCTCTTCAGCCTCGTCCAGGTTTGCCTCCGATTCTTTTCGCAAGAATATTTCGCGTTTTACTTTTATAGCCAGCAGTATTGAAAGCAACAACATCAGTGCATAAAAAATCAGCACCAACCACATTTTTCGAAGGAAAGAAAAAATGGTAATGGGTTCTTGCTCTACCAGTAAGGCCCATCCGAAGCGGGGTATTTTTTCCGCAGAATAGTAATAATATTTTTTTTTTGCCGTGTTATAGAAGGTACGCGGTGCCGCTTCCCGGTCCGGCAAATGCTGTATAAACCCGGTCGGAATAAAATCGGCAGATCTGGCTATGGCGAATCCGGGTGGCCCCGCCACTAGGGTACCCTGCGAATTTGCAATGAAAAGCGCGCCTGCCCCGCCCCCACTCAACCCCCTGGTCCAGGCGAAAAAAAGATCGGCATTCATTTCCAGCACAATCCTTCCCACTGCTTTTCCGGAAGTATCATTTACCGGCATAATCAGGGCAAAAAGAATTTTATCCTGGTCCGCTTCTTCCATGTAAACATCGGTGAAACCTGTGCCGGCACGAAGAAAACGGACACTGTCGGCCGGCAGTTTAATCGCAGGCAGCCTTTCTCTTATAAACCCGGTACTATCACATATACTTATGCGAAAAACAAAAGGAAAATCTTTTGGTATGTCTTTCAGGGTAGCCATTGCTGCAGACCAGTTTCCTTGCCCGGCAAGACGGCGCATTACAGGACGCTCAGAAAGAGAGAGCCCAATATTGGTTACATGATCCAGCTTCTCGTTCAGTAGCTGCGCCGAAAGCGCGGCCAGCTTTTTCCGCTCATCAGTCAGCGATGCAGTCATTTGTTTGCTGGTTTGCAAAAGACTAAATACGGCCACCAGGAATACAGGCAACAGGACAAGGGCAAACAAGATATTACGATGGCGTGCTACCATTATAAAGCGTTAAATATGGCTATGGGGCCTCAGAATGATCAGGTAATGATAAGTGTTTACATATACAAAGGCATATATGCATTAATCAAGTATACTACTTTATCCAACAAGTTACTAAATATTGTAAAATTACAAATTTATGTTTTACTTCGGCAATCCCCGAATCCGGTCCAAATGGCCATACCAAAAATGGCGGACCGGCTATCAGGTAACCGATTTGTAAATGAGAAAGCAATTGATAAGAAAGTATAGTACCGCCAGTGAATAGAAAGCCGATTTGTCGATTTTCACAGACAGGTGTTTTTTAGTTTCGTCCCCGGATTCAAATAATTTGAGGGTAATGGTTGTAATAACAATGATTATTAAGATGAATATAAACGTCATTGTATGCACATTGTCCATCAAAGTATTGGATGTACTGGATGGCACAATGGATTCGACAATGTATTTATTACCGATTGCCGCAAATATCCCTCCTACACAAAGGCCAAACCGGGAATCCTGGTTTTCGGATGATATAAAGAATACCATGAGGGAAATAAGAAAAGCAACATATACACCGGTAAGCATTTTTACCAGCTTTACCCAGGAATTATTTCTTTTGATGGTCACTTTGGCAACGACGGCAGGATAAGAGCTTTTGCCAGACAGTACCGGGTTGCCATAGGTGGTTTGATAGGTTTTAATCGTTTCTTTCAGGCTAAAACGCTCAACCGTCCACTCAGTAGAATTAAATGCCCTGTTGATTTTTGAGTTAGCGGTATCCGCTGTATAAATCAGGGCTGAAGTATCATAACGGGCATCCTCGATAACAATTTCCAATACCTGCTTGTCGAATGGAAACTTGGTTACATCCCATTCATGAATAAGCTGGGCCCTGCATTTTTGTGCCACCCAGTTCCATTCACCTTTTTTTTCAAGGGAATAATGGCTGAAATCTGCTGACTTACCGTTCGTGACCTCGATTGTATTTTCAAATTGCAAACTATCGTTGGTATAATTCACCCACATCCAGAAATCGGCCATATAGCTTTTATCATCTACTTTAAAGTCGTAAATATTATTGACATATACACCCACCCTGCAGGTATCTTTTTGGGCATGTGCCGCGATAATTGCGCATGTCAGCAATACTAAAACAAAACAGTTCTTTCTCATTTATACAACGGTTGCAATTAATTATACGGAATAACACATTCTATCTCAACGCTCTTCGGCTTTTTTGTATAACGGCTTTTGTTCCTGCAAATTTGCAGATAAGTGTTTTCTGGTTTTGCACTAAATATTATCAGTTATACACCACAATTTGAGCCAGGCTGAATAAATGTAAGGAAGTGACCCGGGCCCGGGCCAGGTATTTGTTGCTGAATTGCAATAGTAACCAGCCAAAAAAAATACCAGTGGAATTACTTAATCACAATAAACAAGACCGGGGGATATATCTGGTCAAAGTCAATAGTTGCTTTGATCGCAGTCCCCCGAATCATTAAGCAACAAAATGTATTAAATATTACGTATATACATCTACGTTATTTATAACAATAAATTTTAATCCTGGCTAAAAAAACTACAGGTTTTAATAAAAAAAATTCCACCTATTGGAGAAAAATTCCCGCTCTGCAACACATGCTCCAACAATATATATATAATCAGTTTACAAACTTGATCTTGTTTTCCGGGACACTTTTTGCAGCCATTGCGAAAACTATTTCTATATACAGCGAAGATTTTAATAAAAACAAAAATGTATGTTAAGTCAACTTAGAGTAGTACAACCTTTTTTGCATACAACCCAACTTAAGAAAGTAACCCCAAATTTTTAACCGTACCACCATGAAACATATGTATTATTATTTATCCGCAGCTTTTTTCGTTTTACAAGGCATCATCAGCCCGGCGCAGGCGCAAACATGGACAACCATCTGGAATGAAAAATTTAACAGCACTACGTATGAATCCTGCTATGCAACTGCAGCCGATACTTACTGGGCCAATTGTCTTTCTGTACCCGCCGGCCCCAGGAACGGCCTTATAAACGGCAATTGGGAAGTTGTCACTACAAACCTGGGCGTTACACAAAGCCCTGCCGATGCGCTGGGTGGTCGTTTTCTTATGTACTGGAGTGATGGTGCCTACGGTGGCGGAGCCAATGTGCCTTCAGCGGACAATGTTATTTTACGAAAATCGCTGACAGGTCTTACAATCGGCAAACAATACAAAATCTCTTATAAGGTGGGTGGCTTATTACAACTACCGTCTATTATCCTGCTTAACCCCGCTACCATTGGCCTTACACTAAATGGCAGTGTAGTAATTGCAGCCTCTGCAGCTACTACTTCGTGGATTACAAAAACATATACATGGACGGCCACATCAACCACCATGAATCTTTCATGGACAAACTCAACGAAACAGGTAAATGGAAATGATTTTGCGCTGGACGACTTACTGGTAGAGGCACAGAACCTGCTGATGCCGGTTACACTAACTTCTTTTACTGCGCATTCAACGGAAACAGGCACAGTTTTACAATGGGAAACGGCACAGGAAACCAATAGCAGTCATTACGTAATCCAGCGTGCTGCAGATGCCATTCATTTTTCTTCCCTGGGCAGGGTACAAGCAGGCGGCAACAGCAGCATAAAAACCAGCTATCATTTTACGGATACACATCCCTGTTATGGCCCCGCCTGTTACCGGCTCAGTATGATTGACATAGACGGGACGCAAACGTTCAGCCCTGTACTGATCGTTGGCGCCACCGAAAAGCCAGGCAGGGTAATGCTCTCCCCCAACCCGGTGTCTGGCCAGTTGTTCATCAGCAATGACAATCAGGAGCAGACTGCAGTTGTGTTATTCTCAGCAACAGGGAACATTGTTAAAAAATATACTGGTAATACAGCATCCATCGATATGAGCATTTATCCGGACGGAGTCTATTTCCTTGCCATTACTGACAGATTGAAAGGCACTTTTACCAAACAGGTGCTAAAGCAATAGTACCTGGCAGCACAAGAAATATTCAGACAATAGAATAGTTTTAACCCGCAGGCTAATGGCTGATGAGAGTTCAAAGCTATCATGCAGGTCCTAATGTTTGGTTTCTACTGTCCGGTTCCACAAGTCGGAAATTATCAACGGCCCTGCCGTTAAGATAGTTGCGCCAGCGTTCCAATACAGGTTGTTCCAGCCTGAACTCCCTGTATTCGTCGGGGCTCATAACAGGTATTCCCCTTACTATCGGGTAGATACGCCTGCATTCATTGCACACCAAAAAACCCTCTTCAATATTTTCATCAATATCTTTTATTATTGTCGTCAGGTCCAAACCGGCTTTGTCGAATGGACAACATAATTTTTTTATCGTTTCGTTTCTCATGATTTTGACTTTAAGTTGCTGTAATATTTTCTGACTGATTCACCCGGGTTGGCTGCATTCATTATACCCGATATAACGGCAATACCGCTATAATCCAATTCCTGCAATTGAATCATGTTCTCCGGCTTAATGCCACCTGCCAGAAAAATGGGATTGCTGAAAATTGTTTTGGCTGTATGTATGGTACTGTAATTTACCAGTTCACAACTGTTGGCCGTGGCAGATGGAAACATAGAGCAGAATGAAATATAGTCTAAACCATTGCTGGCGGCCCATTGCACCGGCTGTAAATCATTACCGCAGGTAAGGCCGCTGATAAACGGCCTGTTCACCTGGGCCCGTATGGTGTCATAGTTGGGTGGAATATGATCGAAATGAATACCGTCAAGCGAAGTGCCGGTCAAATATTCCCATTTATTGTTAATAAGAACGGGGACATTTTCAGCATGGCATAGCGCACATATTTTCTGAATGAATGCCGTAATATTTTCGCCCTCCCGGAAATTATCCCATAGCTGTACGGCTGCTATTTTCTCTTTGAGGATGCAAATCAATTTATCAGTAATAATGGCTTCATCCATTGAAGGGTCAATTACCAGGTAAATACCAGGGGCGATATGTCGTTTTTGCACTGTCATTTCCATCCGGCATTGTACGCGTTAAAAAATGCGGCCCAGTAGGGATCCCTTTCCATGTATACCAGGTCATTTTCGATGCCATTTTCCGCCAATTTAATTCCCCGGGATGGCGCTCTTAGCTGCCCCACTTCTGTACAGGCAATATTTTTTCTTGCCAGACGATCGATAACATCCCTGGCCGTTCCTTTTTTACATGTAACGATCATGGCGCCGGCACCTACACAAAACCTCGGATCCAGTGAAAAAACGCTGCAGACTTTTTTGGGCACTTCGCCCAGTGGAAGTTGCTGATCATAGATTACCGCGCCATTGCCTGAAGCCACCGCCAGTTCATAAATCGCTCCCAATACACCTCCTTCCGTTACATCGTGCATGGCAGTAATATCATGGTGTTCCTTTTTTTCTCCAACAGCAGTCAACGCATCCCGCAATGATGAGGTTTGATAAAACGACTGACAGGCCAACTGGTATATTTCTGCGCCGGCCTTGTTCTTTACAGTTTCCGGAAAGCACCGGGCAAGAATAGCAGCCGATAAAATAGCAGCTTCCTTGGTAACTAAAATACTATCCCCGGCCTGCGCAAATGAAGATACCAGCAGCTGATCTTTGGGAGCAACGGTTATCAATGTTCCACCCCCTGCAATGGTGGAGTGCTGATTTTCGATAAATCCGGTATGCCCTCCCGTTATAGCGATGCCGGTTTCTACACAAAACCGGTGAATGTGTTCCCAATATGTTTTGAAATCATTTTTCGGAAAAGAAGCAGGAAGGTTTAAAACAAATTGTCCGTACATCGGCGCAAAACCGGTGGTGGCCATATCATTTACCATTAACTGAACAGACAGCCATGCAGATTCTTCCAGTCCAAGAGAAGGGATCAGCGAAAGCGGATCGCTCGTCAGGGCCATTGCCATATTACCGGGCAGGTCTATGATGGACACGTCCGCGCCAAACTTTGCGCCAATGCGCACTTCTGCGCGACTGTAGCCGCATTTGTTTTGGATGAATTGCTCAAAGAAGTGATGGGGTATTTTTCCGCTCATTTAATCCACATCGTTTAGTTTAATATATAATCCAAAAAAATCACCCAGGGGCAAACTCCATTGCTGAACAGGGAACCATTTGGGAAGACCGGTACAGGTCCATTCAATGGTATATTCTCTTCCTTTAAGCGCAGTGTGAATAATTTGGGTAAGTTTTTTAGGTGTATAAAAAGTAGCCGTTACATAAAAGGGGTTTTTGCCAAACATTTGCTGAACCCTCCTTCTTACTACTTTGGCAGAATTCCTGTTCATCATACCCATGGCAATTCCATATTTGCCAACACGTGCTGCTTCCCTGATAACTTTTACGGGATCTTTGTAATATTCGAATGTGGTAATAAAGGCCAAAGCATCGAAACTACCGTCTTTGAATGGCATATGATGCGCATCGGCCATTACCAGGTCGCCGTCAAAAAGATGGATCGCCTGAGATAACATCAGGGGCGATATATCTCCACCGGTGGCTTCAATACCAATTTCTTTCCACCACCTGGTAAAACGGGTAGTGCCACAACCAAATTCAAGTAGTTTATTTACGCGTGTGTCTTTTGAAACAAGTTGCTCCATTACTTTCTTCTGCCATATTTCCGCACGCTTATACCTGCCCTCATACCATTGTTCGTAAGTATCTGTATGCTCGCGGTTAAAAAACCACTCAGGCCTGTTTTGCCAGTTTTGCTGGCTTTTGGGAATGAGTTCAAGATTTGCTTTTTCCAGTTCCATTTTTTTTGATTGATTAAAAAACAAAAGCCCCATTCAGTGGGGTAGCCAGCAGAATGGAGCTTACAATACTTTTAGTCCGCATCCCTACGTTGGCATTATCCAAATCAGGTCCCGGGTATAATCTCAGCCAGTAAAATGGCACCCCGTGCTTTGTAGCAGCAAATATATTCAATTATGGATACAGTAGATACAAAAACCGAAGCGCCCGGTGAATCAATGATATCATCCCCATTGGAAGGAACGGGTATCGCTGTTATTTTTCGCCGCCATTTGTATGCCGCCGAAAACTGCAAAATAAAAAATCTTGTGTGGTACCAAACGGAGTTGAGTGGTATTCCTTTACACAGCTCAATTTATCAAAACCATTTTTCAGCGCAGCAGATAGATTTTCTTCGCTGTATTGTTTAACAGGCAGGCCGCTGCATTTTTCTGGTCCATTTTCTGAAAATACACCCATGATCAAAAAACCGGTCACCGCCTTTCTTGCAACGGCCAGGTATTTTTCGGCCTGTTCTGCGCTGGTTAAAAAGTGAAATGTTGCCCGGTCGTGCCAAACATCGTACAGGGTGTCTGGTTCAAATGCTGTAATATCGCTTATTATCCAGTTAATTAGTTTTGCTCTCTCACCAAGTCGTTTTTGCGATTTTTCCAGCGCTTTTGCTGAAATATCAAGCAGGGTTATATTTTCAAATCCTTCATCGAGCAAAAAATCAACAAGCTTGCTTTCGCCGGCGCCCACATCAATAATTTTTGCCGTTTTGGGCAAACCAAACGAATGTATAAAATCAAGTGAGGTCCTGGGTACGTCCTGTGTCCAGCTTACCTGTCCGGGGTTTTTGGTGGCATACACGTTTTCCCAGTGTTCTTTGTTTTGAGCTGTCATTGTTTTGTAGCTGATCCTAAAATTTGCCAATAAAGAATTTTACAGTGTCTGCAGTTTGAGTAAACATCGACCAGTACAGGCTTACATTTTCATTCCCCCCGGTTTTCCTTTTCCGGTTTGATTCAGCGCGGCTTTTAAGCCCTTAGCCAGTTGTTCGGCATTGCCAACACCCCAATAATGCAGGAAAAATATTCTTGGTTGTTCATGCACCATATGATTATGCACCGCTACCACTTCAATCCCGTTTTCGATCAATGCCTTTATAACGGGCGCTACTTCATTTTCCAGCATGATAAAATCGCCCGCTACTGCTGCGTGTTCAGGACTTCCCTGCCAGGCAGCCCATGTATTAAAGCCAAAGAAAGTAGTAATGGCAACCCCATGTTCTGTAAGATTCACGTCGGGCCGGCCAATGGTGTATTTGCAGACACCCTTGCTCCACTCTCCTTTATAGCCAAGTGTTGCATCCAGCATGGCAGCGTCCAGCGTTGTTGTTACACTGTCTGCGGGCGCCGCGGCGGGGTCGTGCCCCCTTGAAGTTGTCACCGCATCAAAAACGGCTTTTATTTTTTGTGCCATTTGTTCTGTATTGCCGGAACCGCCCACATGCATATAGATAATATTGGGATGGTTGCGTATAAAGTGATTGTGAATGGCAGAAATGGTGAGTCCCTGCCGTATAGCTTCCTGCTGTACGGGTTTCAGGTCATCTTCAGTTAAAATGATATCACCCATTACCATTGCACCTTCTGCGGATGGTGTAAAAGCAGCCCATGCACCCAAACCCATCGGCGGTATTATCTTAAACCCATCTACTACTACATTTAAATCATTTTGAGGAATGGTGATTTTGTATTCCCCCTTGTTTTCTTTGCCTTTTTTTCCGGTTACCCTTTCAATAGCCGCGATATCCAAAGGACTAAATTTATTTTTAGCCTTTTGTTCCATCTTGTTTTTCTCCTGTGCGCACAATGTTTTGCTGTAAGAAAAGAAGGCGAAAATCAATGCGTAGCCTATTAGCAGCTTTTTCATAAATAATTAATTTAATCAGGTAATGATGACGTTAATTCTTTGCCAGTCCCTGCTTTAAGTACAAGTACCAGTAATGCCTGTGCTAAGCTACCAACTAATTTGGGAGAAAATTTGGCAGGTGAGATAACAAGATGCTTGCTACAATGGCCGGGCATTCAGTGATAACCGTTACCAGGCACTGCTGGTCGGATTAACCAAATAAATACCCTGTCTGCTGAAGAGGATGATAGGTTGTACACACGGTAAAACAGAAAAATGCCGGTAATGAAAGCTGCGGGGATTTAATTCGACCTCTTTTTAAAAATTTATTCCCATTTTTTCTACTTACCACAAATAATCTTCGGATAAGGCATTGCTGACAAATTATTGAATCAAGATAAGTTAAATATATTATTATTATTAATATATGTTATTATTTATCATCATCGCCGGTATTTTCCCATATTTCACCTCAAAATCAATACATATATTTTTTTATAATGTATTTTTTTATTAAAATAATATTAATTTCACGCTCATGAGCTCCATAAGCTTGGTGCTTTGGAGCAAATATTATACAACTAAAACTAACACACATGAGAAAACTGCTAGCCTGTTTGGCCGGGGCATTATTGATCCTCCAAACAGCTTCTTCACAAACATTTGAAATCTCCGGCAAGGTTTCGGACGACAAAGGAAATCCCATACCCGGGGTATCCATTCAGGAAAAAATTACAAAGAAGGGCACTGTTACGGACGCGAACGGTGTTTTTAAAATGACAGGTAAACCAGGTCTTACCTTCATTTTTTCCAGTATTGGTTTTGACAAAAAGCAGTTAGTACTGACCAATTCGGCCGAATTGAATGTATCACTTACACCTTCCAATGCTGCATTAAGCGAAGTGGTAGTTACCGGCGTAGGTTCGGCTACCAGCAAAAGAAAACTGGGCATCTCTGTAGAGTCTCTTACTTCAGACAAATTGCCTCAAATACCAGCCGGAACACTTGATCAGGCGCTAATTGGAAAGATACCGGGAGCACAAATTTCATCGGTATCTGGTAATCCCGGAGACAAGGTAAATATTGTATTGAGAGGTATCAATACAGTACAGGGTGGTACAAGACCGTTGGTAATGCAGGATGGTATTGAAATTCCGTTTGAGAATTTAACCACACTGGATATGTCACAGGTTGACCGGGTAGAAATCGTTCAGGGTGCAGCATCTTCGTCGCTCTATGGTGCGCAGGGCGCCAACGGGGTAATACAGATATTTACAAAAAAAGGTGTAAAAGGAAAATTAAGCATTAATGTTTCATCCAGCATTACACAAAATTCCTTTATTAATGCAGGTCATTTTGGTAAAGCGGACAAGCATCCTTATTTAACAGATGCCAGCGGAAATATTATTGCAGCCGGTTCAAATTCCGGTTTAGGATATAGTGCGGGTGATATTCTAAAAATAGACCCGGTGCTGGGTATCATTACCGGCTCCAATTCCATTGCCTACAAATACGGAACTGATATTGCCGGCGGAAACAATTCGCCCGGTGCAACGCAAAGCTATACCCGTTATGGAATACTGGATCCCCGCAACAATAACAGCCAGGACTATAAAGGAAACCTTCATTATTACGACCACTTCGCACAGGTTTTCCAGCATGCTTCATCAAGAAACAATTCAATCAGCATCAGCGGTGGTGGCGAGAAAGTTGATTTCAATTTTGCTTTCTCCAATAACCACACCACTTCACCCATGCTTAAAAACAATGGTTACCTGGATAAATCAAATGTTACCCTTAACCTTGGCTTCGAAGTATTTAAAAACTTTACGCTGCGCTCTATCACCAGCCTGGCGTATACCAAGAATACCTTACACCCGCGCCTTGGCGCACCAGGCGGTGAGAAATTTGGGCTCGGAACAAGCAATGCAGATGTTGGAGGTGTATACGGATTTTTAAACACCTCTCCTTTTTTTAGTTTAACCGATACCATTGCAGGGGGAAATTATGCTTCTTACCAGAGAGCAAGTTTTCTTAGTGTGAATGCATTCAATCCCTATTACCGGCTGGAATATACTGCCGGCGATAGTAAACGTTATGATATTACCCAGGCCCTGGAAGCCAATTACAAAGTAAACAAGTTTGTGACCCTGAATGCCAAATATGGTGTCACTTATAAGAACGAAAATGATGTATGGACATTTTATAACCAATCCATAAATGCCAATACAGTAGATCAGCAATCATGGACTTCAGTATACAATACCGATACCACAAGTGGTGAAATTGATAACTGGCAATACAACAACACCAAACAAAATTTCAATGCCACTGCCGCATTCAAGACCGATTTTGAAAAGGATTTTAATATTCGCTTTCCTTTGCAAACAAACACTTTGGTTGGCTTCGATTACCGCAGGAATGACTACAAAGAATTAGATACCTGGGGACAGACACTGCCTTTCAACCCCCCCTTCAATCTTACAGCTACTCAAAATCAGCACACTTCAGTAGATTTTATTCAGCCCTTTGTTACCTATGGTTATTTGGTAGATCAGCGATTTGATTTTGGTAACTATGGCGGTATTTCGGCAGGGTTCAGAACCGACTACTCCTCAGCTTTTGGCGCCGGTTCAAAACCTTTTACTTTCCCTCATGGCAATGCCTATATAAACTTAAATTCACTTAAGTTTTTGGATGGTATACATAATATTGTTTCAAGCTGGAAAGTAAGAGCGGCTTATGGTAAAGCGGGTATTCAACCTGGTCCTTTTGACAGGTACCCTGTTCTTAATTTGCAGCCTACTGGTAATGAACTCACTTACACCAATCAGCCCAATGCCAGGAATCCATTGCTCAACGTTGAAGTTTCCCAGGAAAAAGAGATAGGTACCGATGTATCTTTTAGTATCGGCAAAGGCGATTGGTTTAAATCAGCCAATTTCTCTTTCACCTATTGGAAAAGGCACACGGACAATGCTCTTTTTAATCAAAACGTACCGCCTTCTACAGGAGCAACTTCATTGAAAACCAATGCTATCACATTATCATCTCATGGCTGGCAGGTGGCTGTCAATATCCCTGTTTTAGCATCCAGAAATTTCACCTGGGACGCTACCATAAATGTTGGACACCAGGTTTCAATGATTGATTTTGTTACAGGTGGGGATATACCCCTTACAACCGCTGCCGGAAGCACGGGCCTGGTACTTGCTGCCGGAAGAAAAATCGGGGAGATTTACGGGTATAAAGCGTTAACCAGTGTTAACCAGTTAAGGGCAGATGGCAAAACGCCATTTATAGACCCCGCTGCACAAAGCAACTACGAAATCGTAAATGGAAGAGTGGTTAATAAAAACAGTTATGCCATCTTCTTCTCCGATGAAGCAACATCACTGGGTGATCCTAACCCGAAGATTACATCTTCATTTATTAATACCATCACCTGGAAAGGTATCGTCTCGTTTGGTTTCCAGTTTGACTGGATAAACGGCGCTCACCTTTACAACCAGACAGCAGAGTGGATGTACCGCGATGGTATCAGCAACGACTTCACCAAGCCGGTTACCATTAACGGCAAAACCGGCGCCTGGACGGCTTATTACGCAAGTGCCTACTACGCATTGGGTAATACTTCAAAAGGTGTGGGTAACAACGTTACAAAAGATTATTTCTACTATGACGCTTCGTTTCTCAGGCTCAGGAATATTTCTTTAGGCGTGGATTTTTCAAGATTCGCCAAACAGGAATGGTTGAAAAAATGCCAGTTCGTATTCAGTGGCAGAAACCTGTTTACTTCTACCAAGTATCCGGGTATGGATCCTGAAATCAGCAGCGGCGCATCCAATTCTTCTTTCGACAGGGGTATTGATCATAGTACCATTCCCAACCTGAAGGCCTACCAGGTTACATTGAATCTTGGCTTTTAATTCGTCATCTCAAAAATTTTCTGTAATGAAAAAAATACAATTCAATTTCAATAAATGGCGCGGCGTCTATTTCCTTGCCGTTATCGCGATACTTTTTTCCGCATCCTGCAAAAAACAATTGGATGTAAAAGATCCCAATGATCCCACTTTTGCTGGCAATGTTAATTCTGAAGCTGGTCTTGCGGCTTATGCCAAAGGTGGTATCTACTGGAATGGATTTAAATACTCCGATGACTGGCTCGGCGATAGTTATTTTTCGCTGCCCTGGGGTTATCATGAATTAATGGGCGATGTGGTTGGCGGCGGACAAGGTTCCAATAACCAAACCACTACCATGGGTGTGCCCGATAAATTCCAGGCCGACCCAAATGACGCATCTACTGTGTTTACCAATACCTCTCCCCAGGCCCTTGGTATTATCAGGGGATTTAATACCGCGGCAGCAAGTGCCAATGCCAACAATGCGCTTTACTATGAGTGGGTAAACATGTATGCCATGATTAACGCCTGTAACCTGACCCTGGAAAACTTAGGCGGTATAACTTTAAGTGCCGACAAGGCAAATACCGTTAAAGCCTGGTGTTATTGGTGGAAAGGCTATGCGTATGCGCAAATAGGCACCATGTACTACGCCGGTCTAATTATAGACAAGTCTAATACTATTATCAATAAGTTTGTAAGCCAGTCCGCTATCATTACTGAATCCAATAAACAATTAAACCTGGCAATGACTACCCTCAACGGTATTTCTAACCAGGCTGATTACTATACCATGATTGCAGAGCTGATACCTACACAAAACCAGGTGGGTCTTGGAAAAGCATTGTCTGCTGCACAGTGGGTAAGAACCATCAATACTATGCTGGCACGCAATATTTTATTAAACCACCTTGCACCGTTTGTAAATGGAAATACCACTGCAACAATTGCCAAAGCTTCTATTCCGGTAATGGCCGCAGCCGATTGGCAATCTGTTATTACATTTTGTAATGCTGGTATAAAACAGGGCGATTACGTATTTACCGGAAGAACGTCTTCCTCCAATTCATTTTTTTCAGCTAATGGTGGCTCAGTTGCAGGAATAACCGCATCCAGCAACCAGACTACTACCTATAAGCTTAGTGAAAGGCTGGTGCAGCAATTTAAAGCCGGCGATAAAAGGCTGGCCAATTTCTCTACTGCAAACGGCACGTTTTACGGCGACGCCAATACCAATAGTACCCGGTACAGTCTGGTGGATGGTGCTACAGCGGGTCTAACGGGAATCCCTATCCTGGGTTCCCGTCAGGCCGGAAAACTTGAAATTTATATCGGGCCTACTTATGAGGAAACTCAATTGATGCTGGCCGAGGCCAATATAAGAACAGGAAATGTTGCTGCTGCTTTAACCATCATAGACAATGTAAGAGCATACCAGGGTTCAGGTGTTGCTCCAATAGCCGGCACCGGATTAACCGCAAGCCAGGCCATGCAGGAGTTAACAATGGAAAGAATGGCTGCACTTGCTTTCCGTGGCCTTTCCTTCTACGACAGCCGCAGGTGGGGCTGGACTTATGCCATAGCCAACGGTGGCGGACGGTATGGCTGTACACTGCTTTTCAAAGGAAATGTCTATACCAATGCTACCATCAATTATAATTTTATGGACTATTGGGATGTACCTGCCGATGAAACAGATAAAAATACACCATCAGCAGACAGCGCCCCTGTAAAGAATGTAAACTATTAAACCATAACACGCCGGGAGACGCCTTTGCGGCGCCTCCTGGCTTTCTTTGTTGCTGACGCGTTTCTCTTAAAAAAGCAATATGAATAGAAAACTTATTCATTTAACTATCCTTACTATATTGGTGCTACCTGTTTATTCACAACAGGAGAACTTTAACCAGAACAATGCCAATACGGTAGCGGTGTTTGATGCCAACGGTAAACCATTTGTAAATCCTGGTTCCGATATCGCCGGTTCGCCTTTTTTCAATGAACGCTGGAATTATGGCACTGTTACATTGAAGAGCAACGCCATTTATAAGAAAAACGCTTTGCGGCTTAATGTACTGACCCAGGAAGTACATTACATGGCAGAGACAAATGTGGAAATGAGTGTAGGCACCGGAAATATAAAGGAACTTGTTTTAACTGATTCTGTACTGGGAAATGTAACCCATTATCGTTTTCAAAACGGCTTCCCGGCAATAGATAACCAGGATGAAAAATTTTTATACCAGGTTTTAGCCAAAGGCCATTTAACACTGCTTATGGCCGTGCAAAAAAGGGTGATTACAGAAAAAAATGATTTTTCGGGAGAAACGCAGCGCGAATACCGTTCTTATGAGCAATTGTATATCTGTGCCGGTGGTGCCATGCAAAGGTTTAAAAAGGACAAGGCCTTTATCCTCGGGTTTATGACGGGTCAACAGGAGAAGATAAATACCTATACAAAAACTGCCCGGCCTGATTATCACTCAATGGAAGACATCAAAAAAATAATTGAATATTATAATTCTTTGGTCATGCCCTGACCATGCAGACAACTTTTTTTACATCCGGCCCTCCCATGTTTCGTTAAGAAGGGCTGCCCGAAAGGGCGGCCCTTTTTTCAATTAGCGGAGATAAAAAAACCTATCATTTTGCATAAGAATGAGCCAATTTTTCTACGTAAATGTCACGAGATTTACATGCCTAATTCATAACTTTAGATATATAAGAAAGTATGACTTTTATTAACAATCATCAATATATTCATTCAGGCATAAAAATTTGTGATGGTTATTGTCTTATTCAAAGTGTAATAATCGAATTTAGGATTAATGGCCCACCTAACTATTGAAATATATTAAGTACTAGTATCATTAAAATAGAAATAAATTATAAAAACTTAAAACCAAATAACATGAAAAAAAGTGTAGTATTTATGGCATTTATTTGCCTAATCTTTAGTGCTAAATCTCAGACCATTTCTAATAGCCCAAGTGCGATGTATGCACTGGGGTATACTTATGGCTTAAAGGAATATAATGTGGTGCTCAGTGCGGGGGGAAATTTAACACCATCAAATCAAACTCAAATTTCAAATATACAGGATAGGGTGAACAATTTGTACGACCAAATCATGGAAACGTATAATTCGTCAGCTACCGCTAATGCTTTTCGAAACGGATACATTAATGGTACAGTAAATTCAGGTCAAACCTCGTATAGTAGTAACTATACACCCCCATCTAGTGGCAGTTCTTTAGACGGATTGGTAACTTATGACGCATCTATGTTATACCTGTCGCCTAACTACACCAGTACTTATCTGGCTAGTAATGTAACCATTACATCAGGAGGCAATCTGGGAATAATGACCATTAAATTTCAAATTGACGGCGATACCCTTACTGTAATTATTAGTTTTAAATGATTTAAAATAACCAGCCAAGTGTTTGATTGTTAATAAATAAAACTTGGATTAAATAATCTACCCATCAGTAGAGTTAATACAAAGATGGTATTTAATTTTACTGATGGGTTTGTTTGCCATTGATGCTTGCGGATGTGTATATCTTATTTACTGCCCCTTCCTTCTCGTGGCAATTCATAAATCTTTTTCCCCTGGCAGCCAATGAAAAAAATTGCCTTTTTATTTTTATTTACTCTGATTGGGATTATTTCAATAGCACAAGTAAAAGGCATTGTTATTGACAGCGCTGCAAAAAAAATACTTGACAGAGCCACAATTGGCTTGGTGCTGACGGAAAGACCTGCCGATACCACTTATACTTTTACCAATGAAAAAGGCGAATTTACTATTGGCAAAGTACCAGCTTCAAATTTTTCCATTATTGTTACCAATATGGGCTATACACCCGTTGCAAAGTTTATACCCGTAAAACAGCAGGAAAAAACAATAAACATTGGTGTCATAATTCTTACTACAAGTGCTACAACACTGGATGAAATTACAGTAACGGGCGAACCTGTTGTTATTAAAGTTGATACAGTTGAATACCGGGCTGATGCCTTTAAAACTAAACAAGGAGCTATGGTAGAAGATTTACTAAAAAAATTACCCGGCGTACAGGTGGATAAAGATGGCAATGTGATAGCTCAGGGTAAAGAAGTTACCAGGCTCAAAGTAAATGGCAAAGATTTTTTTGGCGGTGATTTAAAAACAGCCACAAAAGAATTACCAGCCAACATAGTTGATAAAATTCAGGTAATAGATGATTATGGCGACCAGGCCGCCGTAAGCGGCATTAAAGATGGCACGCCAGATAAGGTAATTAATATCGAATTAAAGAAAGATAAAAACAAAGGTTTTTTTGGCAGCGCTACTGTTGGGGGTGGCACAGAAGATAGACATCAACGCAGCTTTAACGGTAATTATTTTAAAGATAAAACACAGATAGCACTTATCGCAAATAGCTATAACACCAATACATCATCATCCGATTTCGGTGGCAGCGGTAGCCCCGTTATTATGCAAGGAGGCGGCAGTGGATTAAATTTAAGCAGTAACAATACCAGCGGAACTGCTTCCACTAATAGCTTTGGTATTAACTACCGGACGCGATGGGGTAAGCATGTAAGCACATACGGTAGTTATATCTACAGTCATTTTAATACGGCAAAAGAACAATTTACCAGCCGCACTATTGAACAAAATTCAAACAACGAAAATTTAAACTCCATCAACATACACAACAGCCACAGTGCTGCATTTAATATTGAATACCAAATTGATTCATTTAACTATATAAAGCTTACACCCAATTTTAGTTATAGTATCAGTGATAATAACAACAATACCCTGCTGGATTACAAATTGCTTAGCGGTATACAAACTTTAACTGGCAATAACGCCACGTTATCAAATAGTAAAGCCGCCAATATTGGTATAAATATTTTATACAATTATAAATTTAGAAAAAGAGGCAGAAACTTTTCGGCAAATATAAGCGCTGGCAACTCGGAGAGTAATTCTATTCAACAAATAACTAATTTAAGCAGCATTTATTTTCCTCCGGTGCGGCACGAAAACGCTTTTCAATACATTGACCAGGCCAATAACAATTATAACTACGGTGTAAGATTTACCTACTCAGAACCACTTACTAAATATCGTACACTTGATGTATCGGCCAGTCACAATCTAAACTACAGCCGAAATAACCGCCAAACGTTTAATGTGGATTCACTCACAAAAAACAGGACGTTCAGTAATATTTTAAGTAACGATTATGAAAATAGCTTTTACAATAATCGTGTAGGTGTGAGCATTCATACTACAACAAAAAAATACAACTGCAATTTGGGTATAAGCGCTCAACCAGTTGATGTTCGCGGTAATTCAGTTACTAAGGATAGTGCATATAAAAATATTACCCGGGTAAATATGTTTCCTATTGCAAGGTTTGTTTATAATTTTAGCCGTAGTAAATCTGTAACACTAAATTATAACGGCACGGCCAATCAGCCCAGTTTTAGTCAATTACAGCCCGTGGCCGATAGCAGTAATCCGCAAAATGTAATAGTAGGTAATCCGTTTTTAAAGCCATCCATCAAACACAACATAAACTTATCTTTTAACAAGTTCAATTTTATAAGTGGTAAAGCCTTTTTTACTAATTTAATTTTCGCAACCGTAAAAAATCAAATCGTAAATAGTGCGGTGTTAGATTCACTTGGCAAGCGAACCAGCAGCCCGCAAAATGTAGATGGCTTTTATAATGTTGCAGGTTTTTATAACTTTAGCAAACCATATAAAAACAGGCGCTATGTAATTACTTTAAATGGTAGTGCAGAATTTAACCATAACATTAATATATTTAATGCCAGCCGCTTTGTGGGGCAAAACTGGGTAGTAAACCAGGGCTTTGTGTTTGAGTTTAATTATAAAGAACTTGTAGAGATAGGAGCAGGCATAAACTTTAGCTTAAACAATGTGAATTTTAAAAAACCCGCCAATGCAACTTTAAGTGACTTAAAAAATGCCAGCAGCAGCGCCTATAACTTTACGCAATACGGCAATATTAATGTTACTAGGAGCCTGGTTTTAAAATACGATGTGTACTATGCCATTAATAATGGCCTGTCAAGTGCAGTTAGCCGAAACCCTGTTATAATAAATGCATCGTTGGAACAACAATTATTTAAAAAGAAAAACGGCATAATGCGTTTATCCGCTTTCGATTTATTAAAGCAAAATACGAATGTAAGTCGTAGTATTGATGGAGCCGCTATTACCGATGCCCGATTAAAGCGCCTCACCGGATATTTTATGTTATCTTTTACATACAGGTTGCAAAAATTTGCCGGGCAATAAAATGGAGGTGCGCAAAAGTGCGTACGGTTTTACCTGAAAATGAACACATAATAAACCTTTTCGTGCTATTTAATCCCTATTTTGACTTTTGCTTTAGTGAAAAATCCATTTTTATAATGTGAGGACGTAGAACAGGAAAAGTAATGGCAAAAGTTTTGCTAAATTAAATTTTATGGTAACGACATAAAAATGCCTTTGGTGCCCTGCAACAACACTTAGTCGACCAAAAGCAGAAGAAAATACCTTTTCTCACTGGTCAATATACCTTACCTGTTTGCCTAAAATCATAAAATGGAAAACTTTTGCCAAGCGACGTTTAAGCATGGAGGATTTCGTATAAAAATGGTTGGACTGCATTACCGATGGTAACGCCACTTAACATTGGTATTTATGAAATTGGACGGACGGAAGTGCAATGGGCATTTGTATATCATTTGACAGCGTCAATTGGTCGACCGTACCAAAAAAGTAATATCGTAGTAGCAACAAATAAAAAATTGTAGCGGAATATTGCTTATCCGGCAGGCAGCGCATGTTTTTCGGGTTCTTTTTTCATTGTCTCATAAACACGTCTTCCTTCCCTTACAATAATGGCAATGGTATCTTCAATATCTTTTTTTGAAGTTCTGAAATTAACAATGCAGAGGCGCAAACAATATTGCTGTCTTACAAGTGCATTGGACAGAAATACTTCGCCGCCATGCTGCAATTCATTGACGAGGGCTTCATTTAATTTGTTCAGGAAGGCCTGGCTGTCCGTCGTGTCTATACGAAATTCAGGTGGAACATACCGCATTGTTGTTATACTCAGGTG
>Ga0207671_10002178_pt1 | contig 21273 bp, 16 predicted proteins | sample KBSC24metaG_FD_184352 | JGI IMG/M metagenome (GOLD analysis project Ga0207671, IMG submission 184352) | Corn rhizosphere microbial communities from Kellogg Biological Station, Michigan, USA - KBS C2-4 metaG (SPAdes) (version 2) | ecosystem: Host-associated > Plants > Roots > Rhizosphere > Soil... | reverse complement strand
CCTGACTGTTTTTTATGATCCTGTCTTAGTGATCAAATCTGATTTACCGGGAGCTGACTGCTTTGAAAAAGTATCCGGTTACCTGAATAATTTGAACCCTCAACAGAAAGCGGTTAAACCGGCTATGAGAAATATAGTTACTATCCCAGTATGCTATGGTGGTGGTTTTGGCCCCGACTTAGCTGAAGTAGCCAGTTTGCACCAGCTCAGCATAGCAGAAGTAATTAAGTTGCACAGTGCAGTCACCTATAAGGTTTACATGATAGGCTTTATACCAGGCTTTGCCTATTTAGGCGGGATGGATGAACGATTGTCCACACCACGCAAACTAACACCCAGAAAGTCGGTACCAGCCGGCGCCGTCGGCGTAGCCGGTCTGCAAACAGGCGTGTACCCATTGGAATCCCCTGGTGGCTGGCAGATCATCGGGCAAACGCCTGTAAAATTGTTTGACCTGAATCGCAGAGAGCCATCATTATTAAAGTCTGGCGATACGGTAATCTTTAAGGCTATCGATATCAAAGGATTTAACAAATTAGCAACTGGTTAATATGCGGATAAGAGTATTAAAGCCCGGCTTAATGAGCACCATACAGGATATGGGGCGTTATCAATATCTTTCCCAAGCAGTGCCGGTATCAGGGGCTATGGATCGGCTATCGGCGCGTATGGCGAATAAGGCTTTGGGTAACGGAGATAATGCCGCTGTAATTGAATTTACTTATGCTGATGCAGCATTTATTGCTGAAACAGACCTGCTGATCTCTTATACAGGGGACGGGGCGATATTAACATCAGAAGGATATCAATTACCGGCTGGTCGCCCTCTTTTTATCTTATCGGGAGCAATCATAAAACTAACGAATAACCCATCCGGTAGCCGCACCTATCTGGCTGTTGCCGGAGGATGGGATGTTCCGGAAATTTTAGGAAGTAAAAGCACGTACCTTGCTGTTGGGTTTGGAGGATTGGATGGGCGAGCATTGCGACGGGGCGATATCCTGAAAAGTGAACAAGGACTAACAGAGATCACAAAAAAAATATTAAAAAGCCTGAAAGGCGATAAAGTCACTTATCCCGGATGGAGCATTACAGGGCAAAGCTTTTTACCTGCAGATCGTAAAACGATAAGGGTGATGCGGGGAAACGAATTTGACTGGTTTGATGCCCGGAGCATTAGCGTTTTTTTGTCCACATCATATATCATCGGCCGGCAAAGTAACCGCATGGGATATCATTTGGAGGGCGCAATGATAGCGCGTAAAAAGAAGAATGAATTACTAAGTTCAGCCGTAATGCCGGGCACCATACAAGTTACGGGTAGCGGCAGTATGGTGCTTTTAATGGCCGATTGTCAGACTACCGGAGGGTATCCGCGTATAGCACAAGTGGCGGCGGTAGATATGCCCTTATGCGCCCAGTTGAAACCAGGGGATTCCATTTTTTTTAAGGAGATCAGCTGGCGTGACGCAGAAATGCTGTATATTGAACGTGAACAACAATTGCAACAGCTAACCATTGCTGTACAAAGCAAATTTTTATAAAATAATAGCATGCAAAGCATAGATCTAAATTGCGATATGGGCGAGGCATTTGGCAACTACCCCATGCCTAATGATGATACCCTGATGAATTATATCACATCTGCCAACATAGCCTGCGGCTTTCACGCGGGCGATCCCAAAGTAATGCAGCATACGGTTGGCATGGCGATAAAAAAAGGCGTGGCTATTGGTGCACACCCCGGCTTGCCTGATTTGCAGGGCTTTGGCAGGCGGGAAATGAAGATATCGGCAAATGAAGCTTATCAGATGACCTTGTATCAGATAGGCGCCTTATCGGGTTTTGTTAAAGCTGCTTACGGAAAACTTCGCCACGTAAAGGCACACGGGGCCTTATACAATATGGCCGCTAAGGATGCTAATTTAGCTAAAGCTATAGCCGAGGCAGTACACGATTTTGACTCCTCACTGATATTGTACGGGCTGTCTGGCAGTGAAATGATTAGCTGGGCTAAAAAATTAGGCTTGGCTACTGCATCGGAAGTGTTTGCCGATCGTACTTACCAGGATGACGGTTCGCTTACCCCACGCACCCGGAGCGATGCGCTGATCACAGATGAAAATAAGTCGATTGACCAAGTGCTGCTAATGGTGAAACAACAACAAGTCATATCGACCAATAAAAAAACCATCAGCCTTACAGCCGAAACGCTATGCTTGCATGGCGATAGTGCACATGCCGTTGAATTCGCCAAAAAGATCAGCGAAAAACTGAAAGCCGAAGGCATCAGCATTAAAGCCCCGGTGAAATAAATGAAAAAACAGCGCAATTGGAGTGTCTTAACAGGTGCCGCTTTCCTGATGGCCTCGTCTGCTATTGGACCCGGTTTTTTAACACAAACTGCTGTATTTACTGCGCAGTTAGGTGCTAGTTTTGGTTTCGTGATTTTATTATCTGTTGTACTTGATGCTATTGCCCAGCTCAATATCTGGCGCATTATTGCGGTAGCCGAAAAGCCTGCACAAGACATTGCCAATCTGCTTTTACCCGGCCTTGGTTATTTTATTTCGTTCCTGGTGTTTTTGGGCGGTATGGCGTTCAATATCGGCAATATTGCGGGAGCCGGTTTGGGCCTGAATGTGCTGTTTGGCGTAAGCGTTGAGCAGGGGGCTGTCATGAGTGCAATCGTGGCCATCGGTATATTCATTTATAAAGAATCGGGAAAGGCTATGGACTTGTTTGCTAAATGCATGGGCTGTCTGAAAATAGTGCTGGCCCTATACGTTGCCTATATTAGTAACCCGCCACTGGCGGAAGCGGCTATCCGGGCGGTAAATCCTACGCAATTTAGCTTTAGTGCGGTACTAATCATTGTTGGGGGTACAGTGGGCGGCTATATTACTTTTGCGGGCGCCCATCGTTTACTGGATGCAAAAATAGCCGGTCAGCAAAGTTTGCCTGTAGTTAATCGTGGCGCATTAAGCGCCATCGGATTAGCATCGCTCATGCGATTGTTGTTGTTTATAGCTGCTTTAGGTGTTATAACTGCCGGGGGAAAACTCGATCCGGCTAATCCGGCGGCCTCTATATTTCAATTGGCTGCCGGGCAGATTGGGTACAAACTTTTCGGGGTAATCATCTGGGCGGCCGGAATATCTTCAGTAGTTGGCTCGGCCTATACGTCTGTTTCGTTTATCAGAAGTTTTAGCCCGCTGATTTTGAAATGGAACCGCGAAATTATCATTGGCTTCATTATTATATCCGGCTGTATTTTTTTGGCGATCGGTAAGCCAGTGAAAACACTATTGGTAGTGGGAGCCATTAACGGCTTTATATTACCTATTGCATTGGGAGTGATGTTGGTTGCGGCTTATCACTCCAAAATCATAGCAACATACAAGCAACCCTTATGGCTTACTATTTTAGGTGTGCTGGTAGTTGGAACCATGACCTGGATGAGCATTGGGGCAATAACACAGATGATAGGATATTAGTTAAAAAAAGGATTTACTGCGGTAAACGTAAAAGTTATCGTAGTTTAATTAAAACAAAACTACCAAGTGAAACGGATTATAGTTTGCCAACATGAAACCTCCTAACGGGGATTGTTAGTCCGGAATTCATTCATTCGGTTTAAGGCCTTAATTTTTCACTATATTGGACACAAAATTTTGCATAAAACCTGTGATTATAGAGAAACTATTTTCAAATTTCGATAATTACCTGCCACTTAATTCAGCGGAAAAGCACGATCTGGCGGGGCGGGTTATCCAGCGAAAGATTAAGCGGAGGCAATTCATATTACAGGAAAATGATATTTGCAAGCATTATACCTTTGTGGCTGAAGGCTGTTTCAAAAAGTTCCAGGTAGATGATAAGGGTACGGAACATAATCTGCAGTTTGCTGCCGAGGGCGACTGGCTTATGGAGATCGTTAGCTTTTACTTCGAAAAGCCAAGCCGTGTTTATATTGAAGCCATAGAGCCATCGGTTATATTCCAGATCTCCAAGCCTGATCTTTATCATTTGTATGATAATAATCCTAAGTTCGACAGAAATTTCAGGGTTATTGTAGAAAACCGTTTAGTTGAAACAGAGAATAGGGTTTTACAGGCGATCAGTTCAACGGCCGAAGAGCGTTACCTTGCTTTCATTAAGCAATACCCACATTTGCTGTCAAGACTTCCAAACACCCAAATTGCCTCATACTTAGGGATTACTCCTGAGTTCTTGAGTAAAGTCCGTAAAGAGCTCCTCAAAAAATAAGAGTTACTCTTAATCTACCTTAACGGTATTTCTTAAGTTACCTTATATGTTGTTTGAACTGTTAGCGACCATCTTTGTCTCGTCATCAATTAATAAAAAAATGAACGAGATACAAAAGCTAAATGAAAAAACCTATGTGTTTATTCCTGGTGGATGGCATGGTAGCTGGGTTTATGACCCGATAACTGAAAGTCTGAAACAGTTAGGAAAAAAGTGTATTTCATTAACCTTGCCAGGTCTTGAAATACAATCTGCGATATCAAACAGGATCATAAATTTAGATACACATATCCAGTTCATCATAGATGTCTTCTTAAAAGAAAACCTAAGGGATGTGATCTTATGCGGTCATAGCTATGCCGGACTGGTTATCACAGGCGTTGCAGATAAAATTCCGGAAAGGATACATGTACTTGTTTACATTGATGCCTACATTCCCAAAGATGGAGATTCCTGCTGGAGCCTTACGAGTGAAGTATACCGACAACGTTTTGTAGCGGGAGCCGGCAATGATGGTTTCACTGTAGCAGACCGGCCCGGGGTTGACAATCGGAGAAGACCACATCCGCTGGCAACATTTATGCAAAGCTTAAACTTGAATGGAAATTATGAACGAATTCTTAACCGTACATTCATTTATCTCAGTGGTTGGGAACAGTCTCCCTTTGTCAAACAATATGAGAACTTAAAAGACTCTTCTGATTGGCACGTCGAAACAATACATTGCGGGCACAATGTGATGAAAGAACGTCCGGATAAATTGGTTGATATTTTATATAAACTGGAAGATAAATATAGTCAAACCTAAAAACGGCTGCTTATAATTCGGCTTAAAGGTTATACTATTCTGAAAAAGGATCAGCTGCCATTTCTGATGGTCACAGTTTGTCGGGGGCCTGGGCACCGAGTTACCGGCTGAGAAAGTGGCATAACGGATCATGAGAAGACAACAAACCAAGTCAGCTAATTCTAATTTAGTTTCCCCTGAATCCACTGACCTACACCAGTAACGCCAATTCTTTTTTACCGGTTGAATGCCCGTCCTTACCGATCATCTCAAAGGTTTAACCAGTTTAGTCTTGTCACAGCTCTTTTCCGAATTTAGTTTTACAGCAATGATTAATCACCTTGTTTAAAATGTTTTACCGAATTAATCGTCTGTATCACTATGGAAAAGAATTACTTCATATCGAACCCAGCGCTTACTGCACCCAACAAAGAGCAGGAGCTCGCTATACTGTTTTTGGATATCCGCAACTTTACCGGCCTGATGGAATCACAACCGGAGCAAACAGTTATCCAGGTGGTTCGTCGTTTATTTACCACCTTTAACCAGATCATAAAGAAATTTGAGGGTAAAGTGGTGGAGGTTGCAGGCGACAGTTTATACGCCGTATTTGGCTTGCAAACCGAGTTGAAGGAATCCATAAACAATGCCTACCTGGCCGCCAAAATGATGTTTCAAACCGTCAGGATGTTTAACGATGCCTACACGGAGCCGTATGATGGTGGGCCATTGGAAATTGGGGTCGGCTTACACGCGGGTAAAGTATTTGTGGACGAATTTGGGCTGGACAACGTACCACAATTGTCAGTAATGGGCCTGCCGGTAAATATCGCAGCCCGGCTCCAGGCCAAAACAAAGGAACTGAACAATGATTTCCTTATTTCTGAATATGCTTATCAATCGTTAATACCTACCGATGATTACTCCAGCTTACACACTATTGAGCTGCAAGGTATCCGCCAAAGTCAGCAGATACGTTTGGCTGGGAAATCCTATAATAATTTACATTATTTAACCAGCCCGAAAACAGATTTGGATTATTTGTTAGCGATCTCTGGTTAAAACCAACTACCCCTCTCCGGATAGTTGGTTTTATATTTGGGGGTCTTCTTATCTTACCATGTAATTATTTATACGATCAAAGCCCGGTATAAACCGAAGCTATTTCGCGAAATAATTTCTTAACTCGCCACTATTTTCGGCGTAGTTCCACCTGATCTGGTCATTTTTTCCGTCGCCATTTATGTCGGCAAAAAAGAAATCGGTATCACCGCTTTGTGAAGTCCCCCGCAAGGAGTAATACGGACCGTCAAATGTATTAGCAGTCGTTGCATAATAAATTTTGAGCTTGCCTAAATAGTTGCCGGGGTTCCAGTAGATCTTATCGGCCCGGCCATCACCATTTACATCGGTAAAATAAAATACCGTAGCTGCCGAAGCACTTGAAGCACCGGCATCTGTAAATGAAGTTGAGGCAGTAAATGTGCCGTCGCCATCTGACAGGAAAACTGATGGTTTACCGGAGTTAAGTGTAGGCTGCCAAAGTATCTTATCTGCCTTGCCATCACCATTCACATCAGCATAATAAAACACAGAACCACTTGTAGTGCTCGCACCTTCGGCTCCTGATACCACTGTACCACTGAAGTTACCGTTTGAGGTAGCCAGGTAAACACGGGTATGACCGGAATCAAAAGTGCCATTCCAATAGATCTTATCTGCCTTGCCATCACCGTTTACATCGGCAAAATTATAGATGGTAGTAGTTCCTGCGCTGGTGCCTTCCGGGTTGTCGATCACTGTCGAGTTGAAATTACCATTAGTAGTAGCTAAATAAACACGTGTATGGCCGGAGTTTAAGGTTGGATCCCAAAGGACCTCGTCAGCTTTACCGTCGCCGTTCACATCGGCATAATAATAACGGGTGGTAGTTGATGTAGATGCACCTGCTGTATGCACTACCGCTGTTGCCACAAAGGTACCATCGCCATTGGAAAGGAATACCTGCGGACGACCGCTGTCATAAGTAGCGTTCCAGTATACTTTATCTGCTTTACCGTCGCCGTTGATATCGGCAAACGAGAATTTGGTATTCGCGTTTGCACTTTTTCCATTGGCATCGGCATGCGCCCCGCCAAAAATACCGGGTACAAAGTTGGCCATTACCGGCCAGTGATCCGAAGGCCAGAAACCATTATAACTGGTAGTAATCACCTTCCACGAAGTGAAAGACATACTGCGGTCGCTCATGATCCAATCTATCTTACCAGTACCGGTAGCTGTCCAGCCGTGAAAGGTGAGATCGCCATCGGTATCACCAAGAGCATCCACCAAGTCTAGGCCATCCTTCAGGTTATTGATCTCTTCAGTACCGGGTTTTGCGTTAAAGTCGCCAAAAACAATTTCGGGAAGGTTTTCGGTATTATACTGCTTAACGGCCGCAACCAGCGTTTGTGAGTTCTGCAGCCTGACAGGCTGCGAATCAAACTGCCAGTGACTGTTACTTACAAAGTATCTGAGCCCTGTTGAATTATCCAACAATTTAGCCCAGGTACCGGTATTGGTTGGCCCAAGTACAACAGTACCGCTGCTTTGCAGTGTAAAACGGTTGGTTTTATAAAAAATAACTTTCGGTGTACCCATACCTGCCGATTCGTCAAAATACACGCCATAACCTAGGGTTGCCATTTGCGGCATAAACCAATTTTCAAACGAATTATCCGAAAATTCCTGCAACCCGAAAATGTCGGGGTTATTATCAACAATGATCTGGCGGATATTGCCCTGGCGCTCCGTAATAGATTGTGCGTCGGAAGGATCATTATGCCTTACATTGAAGGACAAAACCCTGAACTCTGGACTTGTTGCCGATGCCGCCACCTCGTTAACAGCCGGCAGCTTATTATCGTTATTTACTGTTTTAGTACCGCCAAGCTGCGATTTCTGGCAGCTGGAAAAGAATAGCAAGCTGCCCAACAAACAGGTTGTTGCTTTGATAAAGTTTGTGTTGTTGTTTTTCATGATAGGTTGATATTTATTTTGATAAGACGATTACATATAGTACGTTATAGTGTGATTAGCCAGGCTTACTTTGCAGGCTTATCAAACAAAGGAACCGTGAACTGGCTATCGGCATCGGTTTCAGTAGTATTGGCATAAGGTGAAAATGTTTTGACAGATAGCTCATTATTCTTAACAGAGAATTTGTACAGGCGCATCAAACCATTGCCGCCGTTTGGCCGGCTTTGATAATCGTTAAGGAAAGCTTTAATTGTATGCCCATTAAAGGTTTCTGTACGATAACCCTCGCCATTGTCGCCCACGTGACCACAAAGCATCATAAACAGATTAGGATTGCCTTTCAGGCTTTCGTAAATGGCTTTGCCTTGTGCGTTAAAAGGAGCCTGTGGTGTATTGGAACCGGTTACCGGGTTAAAATGCAAAATGGAATGGCTCACTACAATTGCCTTACGACTTGCATATTTGGCTAAGATCTGGTTGGCCCAGCCGTACATACCTGTCTGGTCTTCATTAAAGGCATCAAACTCCAGGAACAGCACGATAAAATCAACACCGCCGGCGGTGAACAGATCGTAGTGGCTATCGTTATTATTGCCATAATGACCACCGTAATATGACCGGCTCTCAAAATGTTTCACCCCAAAATATTGATTATAACCGTTGGTAGTACCCTTAACCGGGTATTGCGACGGGAACTGATCATGGTTACCAACGGCCAGTCCGTATGGGATACTTACCGGGTTTTCCAGGCCGTAAAGCGCGGTTTTGGCCAGGTACCATTCACTCCTTGCGGTAACAGGGTTATCCCCGTGCTCGGTAATGTCTCCCATGTGCGCTACATAAGCGATGTTCTCTTTAACCTGGTTTTTTTTTATCCATTCTATCTGCGCTTTGAACATATCAAAGGTTCCACCAAGCTGGGCCTGGGCCAGGTAGTATTGTGTATCGGGTAGCACTGCGATGCAAAAATCGCCGGGTTTAACTACCGCGTCAGGGCCGGGAGTGTTTAAAATCGTATCCGTTAAGGGCAAATTGTTTTCAGCATTTGCATGATAATTCAGTAACAACAGGCCAAGGCAAAACCCGGCAGCGAATGTTTTTCTGTAATTCGGCATCATATTTTTGTTTAAAGATTAAATTATATCCCCTACTGTCCACAGGCAGTAGGGGACGTAAAAAATATCAGATCAATAACCGGGGTTTTGTGTGAGCAATGTATTCAAGCCTATTTCGGCCTCAGGTAAAGGATATAACAGTTTATTATTATTAACAATGTATGAATCAGGCGAGATGTAGCTGATCTGGGTTTTTAGCTTAACACCAAAAGCATTCATTACATTAACCGCATTACCGGTGCGCACCAGATCGTGCCAGCGTTTGTTTTCGAATGCCAGCTCAACACGGCGTTCATGCAAAATAGTATTGCGCAAGGTTGCCTGATCAGCACCGGCAACTGGGTCCAGACCTGCGCGGGCCCTAACTGTATTTAAAGCCAACAGCGGTGATTTACCCTGCTCGTTTTGGGCTTCGGCCAATAATAGTAAAGCCTCTGAATAACGGTAGATCGGAAAATCATCGGCAGAGCCGGTTATGGCGGCTGGTGTGTGCTCATATTTTTTGATATAAGGCACCGCTGTTTTTCCACTTGGGGGCCCGCTGTAATTTACAACGCTTTTTACAGCCGAATAAGTAAAGTAGCTACTGCCATCATATGTACCCTCAGCAATACCAATAGAGGCATCCAGGCGCTTGTCGCCGGTTTCATAATTACTGATCAGGTCCTGGGTAGGCGTATTCCAACCACCGGTGGTAGTATTATCAATAGCCAGCGTAGTGATTAACGATGTATTTTTACTTCGGGGCAGGAAATGAAAGCACAATGGATTAGGTGTGGCGCCGGTAAGCGTTCCATCCAAAAACTGCACTTCAAACAGCGACTCTTTGTTGTTTTTGTTGGCAGGTAAAAAAGCATCGGCATAATTGGTGTTCAAGCCGTAGCCCATAGCCGCTAAAGTATTTAGTTGTGCTTCTGCATCAGCCCAGCGTTTTAAGGTTACATATACATCGGCCAGTAGCACAGCTGCCGAACCCTTGGTAGCAACTCCCGTTTGCGGAAACTTTGCCGGAGGCGCCAGTTCGTTCAGAGCATCGGTAGCATCGGCAATGATCTGCTTGTACACATCATCGGCAGACGAGCGCGGCAGGAATGCATCATCGGGCGTAGTCACTTCCTTAACAAAAAGCGGAACACCGCCAAACAACCTCACCAGTTTAAAGTACATCAGCGCACGCAAAAATTTACTTTGCCCGTCATAACTTTTCACAGAAGCATCGGCAATACCCGATGCCGTTTTAAGCCTCGAGATCACAATATTTGCCCTGGATATTACCAGATAAGCGTTTTGCCATTCGGTAGCAGTATAACTATCGGTTGAGGCATCCATAAAATCAGAAAGCTTTTCACGATCTGTATACGCTGTACCCCGGTTATTTAAAAACGACTGATAAATGGTGTTATCTGAGCGCATTTCAGAAAACAGGTAATCTGTTGTTACTACGTCGCGCAGGCCTGCATAAGCAGCTGTAACTGCCTGCCCAAACTGTGCATCGGTTTTATAATAATTTTGATCGCTGTATGATGATTGGGGTGTTAAATCAATAAAGCTTTTTTTACATGAGGCAGCCGTTAGTAATAATAGCCCCATCAAAATATATGTTTTTTTCATTGTGCTCTTTTTAAAGTTTTGCAGTTTGATTATTTTATTGAAGCTGAAACGCCTAATGAGAAAGTCCTCGGGATGGGATAGGCATTTTCATCAATACCAATACCTTGTGTTGGGTCTTGCCCAGTGAGATTAATCTCTGGGTTCATACCTGAGTAACCGGTAAATACAAATGCCTGTTGTACCGAGGCATAAACACGAAGCGATTTAAAGGCGATATTATTTTTAAACGGTATGGTATAACCCAGCGAAATATTTTTGATGGCAAAATATGAGCCGTTTTCGATCCATTGTGTATTTACTTCACGGCCTATTGCTGTGGTACCTGTTTTAGTACGCGGATAAATACCCGAACCTGGGTTATCAACAGAACGCCAGTGATCAAGCGCGGCAGCCAGTGGCACGCGCGAACCATCCATATTGGTTTGATAAGCCCATTTTGCTGCATTCAGGATTTGTCCGCCTACTGAAAATGACGTATGTATATTAAGGTCGAACCTCTTGTAAACAAAGTTGTTGGTAAAACCGCCTGTAAACGTTGGCGTAGGGTCGCCAATAAAGGTACGGTCGTTCACGTCATCAATCACGCCGTCGCCGTTAATGTCTTTAACCTTAATAGTTCCTATATCTGATGAACCATTAGGCGAAGTAGCTGTAGCAAGGTATTTTGGAGAGTTGGCCAGATCGGCAGCATCTTTATACAAGCCTTCAAAAACAAAGCCGTAAAACTCACCCAAATGATGGCCAACTTGCTGGCGGAAATAATCGGATGTTACTGTATTATTTCGGCGGATGTAACCTGGTGATACCAGACTCTTGATAATATTACGATCGAATGAAATATTGAAAGAACTATTCCATTTAAAATCATGCTTATTAACATTAACCGTGTTGATGGTAATTTCATGACCCCAGAATGCCAGCTTACCTACGTTATCATAAACTGTTGTATAACCCGATGAAGTTGGTAATGGCCGGGCTTGTATCAGATGGTCAGAAATTTTGTGATAATAATCATAAGTCAGACTGATACGATTTTTCAGCAAACTCAGGTCAAACCCTAAATCAAGCTGTAAACTCCGCTCCCATTGCAAATTAGGGTTACCCAAATTACTAAGCGTAGTTCCCTGTGTAATGGTATTATTATAATTGTAATAGTAATTTGAAGTAGTAGATTGTGCTACATAATTACTCGAAAAGAAGTTATTACCTGTTACTCCATAACTGGCGCGAATTTTAAACAGGTCAACAACTTTTAAACGTTCCATAAATTTCTCGTCACTTGCTACCCAGCCAGCCGATACAGAAGGAAAATTACCGTACCTGGAATTTGTACCAAAACGGGAAGATCCGTCATTACGGAATGCTCCCTGCAGCAGATACTTGCCTTTATAATTATAGTTAATACGTCCGATAACCGATAATAATGAATAAGCTGTGTAGGAGCTATTACCGGTTACGCTGGTGGCCGCGGTCAGGTACGGGATATCGTCGTTCGGGAACCCCAGGCCGGTTAGCGTATTTGAAGTTGATGAATACTTTTGAACAGAATATCCTCCTAATATTTCAAAATGATGGTCCTGATGAAAAGTTTTAGTATAGTTCAGATAGCCCTCTGCTGTATATGAACCATTATCGACCGAGCTGCTGGTACCCGTTGGGTTATTGGCTGTAGAAGTTACAACACCCGACTGGTAATAGTTACGTGTTTCGCCTCCTTTATCAACGCCTACGTTTACTTTTAACAGCAGGTCTTTTATAACCTCGTAATTGAGGTAAGCGTTTCCAAGTATGCGTGTAGTTTTGTAATTGTCATTAGTAAGATTAAATTGGGCCAATGGATTAACATAGGCTACCATGCCTGGTGAACTCACATTGCGCTGATAAGATCCATCGGTATTGAAAGGAGAAATCAGCGGGCTGGCTTCGAAGATGCGCTCAAATAAGCCGCCCACACCATCTGTTGTTAACCGGTTATTATGATCCAAACGGTAGCTTGGTGCCAAATTAACCCCTACTTTTAGTTTGCCATTGGCTACAGACAGATCTTTATTGAAACGTGCAGAAAATAAACGTGTCCCCGTGTTAATTAAAACACCTTGCTGATCCTGGTAACTTACTATGGCAGTAGAAGATGATTTTTCGGTTGCCGACTGTATCGTTACATCGTAATTCTGAATAGGCGCGGTGCGCGTAAGCAGTTTATACCAGTTGGTTCCGGTACCATAGCTGGAAGGCTCGACATCGAGGTAAGCGGCTTTATAGTCATTGGCGATAGTATAATTTTTTTCATATAACAAACCATCCTGTGCCCGCTCTTTCATAAACTCAGCAAACTGCTCGGCGTTCATCACTTTCGGAACCCGGTTACCGGGAATTGCCTGCACGCCATAATTAGCATTAAACTCCACCGAAGTACCCCCTCCCGGTTTAGCGTGTCGGGTAGTGATAAGTACTACCCCGTTAGATGCCCTTGAACCGTACAAAGCCGTGGCAGACGCATCTTTCAGGATACTAAAACTCTCAATTTCATCTGGATTAATATTGTTGATACTACCGGTTATAGGCATTCCATCAATTACAAAAAGAGGCTGGTTATCTGTAAAAAAAGATGCAGCACCACGGATGCGGAAATCTATCCCCCTACCCGGCTGGCCACTGCTTTGCACAACCGATACACCGGCTACCTTACCTTCCAGTTGTTGCGCAAACTGCATTACCGGCATATCCTGCAATGGCGCGGCACTAAGCTGTGCTATTGAACCTGTAACTTCGCGGGCGCGCTGTTTACCATAACTTACGGTCACCTCTTTAAGCTGATTATCCGCCACAAGACGGATATTTAACACCGTGGCCTGATCACCGGTAACTTTAACATTGGCAGACTCCACACGGTTATAGCCTACAAACGTTACAGCTACCGTGTAAATACCCTCGGGCAGGCTGAGGTTATATTTGCCATCAAGATCGGTTATCATACCGTATGAGGTGCCCACGATACTCACCGACGCACCTGGCATGGGCTCACCGTTTTCATCCGTGACCCTCCCGTTTATCCGCCCGGTGAGCTGCCTGTAAAGTATAATATTACCGGCCTGCTCTTTAAAACCGATCTCCTGCCCCTTAAACAGGGCCATAAGGATGTTTTTAAGGCTTTCATTTTTATAGTTCGCCGCACCGGTATATTTGCTGGCGAGATTTAAAAATACGTCGTCATAAGCAAATATCACATTGGCCTTTTGTTCCAGTTTTTTGATAACCGAAGACAGGTCCTCGTTGCCGAAGCTGATATCCACCCGGGTATTCACACCCTGGGCTGCTAACTCAGTGGCCCTTACCGATACCAGGCCAATGGTTAATGATATGGAAATAAGTAAAAAAGAGATACGCATAAACTGTCTGCATAACTGTGTATGGAAATTCATATTTTTGATTGCTTTGTAATGAGTCAAATAGTTGCTGAGCATGGCAGGCGGGGTCGGCAAACCTTCACCTGCTGAAACTAAAGCCGGCTCCTGCTGTAACAGGGACCGGTTTCTTTATTAATTAGGGCTAATAAATAATTACGTTAGTGCCCTCCTTTCTAAAATGTGCATTATGTATTGCGCTGATGAGTTTTAGCGTTTCTGAGGCAGGCATGTCACGTTTAATCCGCAAACTGAATAAATAGTCATGTACACGCTGGTTACCTGCTTTCAACGTAAAACCATACAGATTTTTAAAAACCAGCGATAGTTCCTCAAATTTTACACGGTTCAAATAGGTGTCGCCATCTTTCCAGCTTTGGCTCTGGTTGGCGTCTACTTCTTTCTGCTCAAAAGTCCCCCTATTGGTTACGAAAGTGAGCTCATGCCCAGGTGTGAGGAATGACAATAGTTTTGCCCCTTTGCTCACCCCTACCTTACCAGTAGCTACAGTGACCCTAACATGAGGCAGACTATGATAGGCATTGATATTGAACGAGGTGCCTAAAACCTGTACCTGTAACGGAGTGGTAATAACCCTGAATGGTTTATGGCTATTGTGTTTTACCTCAAAAAAAGCTTCACCTTCATCTAAATAAACCTGGCGTATATTTTTATCAAAACTGGAAGGGATACGTATCCTGCTTTGTGCATTAAGCCATATAACCGAACTATCGGGCAGGGTCAATTTCCTGATCTCGCCATTAAGCGTGCGTAAAGTAGTAAAGGTTTCCTGAACAGGGGCTGCAGGCCTGAGCAGGAAATAAACCAAAGAAGATAAAGCGCATAACAACAAAATACTTGCCGCAATGCGGTAATTGGACCATAATGACGGCGTTGATTTATTGATATGTATAGATTCACTAATGTTTGCGTGTATGGCATTTCTGACACGCTCACGTTCTTCTGCGGATAGAGCTTGCTTTTCACTTTCCGCTTCGTACGAATCATACCAGGCCTCAATGATGGCTTTTTCGGTTTCATTAGTTGTACCTTTCTGATACCGGCGAAGTTGTTTTATAAATTTACGTAGCTCCATGATGGGGTTTTCAACAGTAAGTCGTCAAAAAGCCCCTCAGGTACTTATAATTTACATCAACATTTTGTTAATTAATTATAAAGAGCTAATAATATCAAGGCGATATAAGCGGTGCTTTGTTCGGGGTGTTTTTCGGAAACAACGATACGTAGCCGTCGTAACACTTCAGAGATATAATTCTTTACCGTTTGTTCGGCCAGTCCCAGTTCACTGGCAATTGCTTTTACTGAATGGTTTTCGCTGCGCAATTGATAAACCTTTTGCAGCATTTCGGGCATATGTTTAACAGCTTGTTCAAGTGTCTGCTCCAGCTCAAGATATCCGGCATGGTCATGTATTGAATTTTCAAGCAACTCCACACGTTGCAAGGCATCTTCAAGGCGAACATGCGTAACTTTTTGCGATCTGAAATAGCTGATCACGCTAAAGCGTACGGCACTCAGTAAATATTGCTCCAGGGTGGTTTGAATGGCTAAAGTATGCCTGCGCTGCCAGAGTTTAATAAAAATTTCCTGTACCAGGTCCTGTGCCTGTGCTTCATCATCAAGCCTGGCCAGGGCTGTTCGGTATAAACGCTCCCAGTAACGCTCAAACAACAGGTCAAAAGCCGAATGATCGTCTTCCCGAATACGAGAGAGTAAAATAGCGTCGGCAATTTCCATGACTTGTTTGCCACAAACCTACACTACTAATGTTAACTAAACTTTAAGAAAACAACCATTACATGGTTGTCAAGACTGTACTTTTGATTCAGGCGATTATCTGGAAAATTAGGAGGACTGAGATTAATAGATCAGTGCCGGAATCTAAGAGGTTCAAAATTTCTTTTTTTCGATGATCTCCATAAAACTACTCCTGAATTTTTCGCTTACAGGGAGGCGTTTGTCGCCAATAAAAATATGGTTATCTTCTATTTTAACTAATTGTTCGGAATTGATGATATAAGAATTATGAATCCTTATAAATGGTTGCAAAAGTTGTTGCTCAATATCCTTTAACCTGCGATAAATTAATAACTGCTCCTGTGAAGTTACTAATCTTACATAGTCCTTTTCCCCTTCAAAATACAGAATATCTTTCAGGGATATTTTTCTGAATGCCTTGCCCGATTTTACGAAAAAGTAATCTCTGTCTGGTTCGGGATTGACAAGTTTTTCCGGCTCTCGGTTCAAAAAATAAGGTTCTATTTTTTGAACTGATGATAAGAAACGCTTTAAGGTGATGGGCTTTAGCAGATAGTCGATCGTTTGAAAAGTATAACTTTCTATAGCATATTCGGAATAAGCAGTGGTAAAAACGATTTTGGTTTGAGGCGGCAATAAAGTAGCCAGTTCCATACCGGTAAGCTGGGGCATATTAATATCTAAAAAAATAAAATTGACGTGGTTTTTCTTCAAAAAAGCTAATGCCTCCAATGCATCATAACACTTGGCTTTTAGCTGCCATTCTGTGCTCTGTTTTATCAGCAACTCCAGCAGGTCAACCGCATCTGGCTCATCATCAATAATTATGCAACTCAAATTCATAAAAGTGGTATTTTTAAAAAGGCGAGGTATAGTTCCCCGTCCTTCTTAGTAGTTAATTCAAAATTTGAGCCGTATAGCATCGATAGTCTTTTTGTTAAGTTCGCTATTCCAAACCCGTTTGAATCATTCGGTACCGTCGGGTTGAACCTGCGATTGCTGGTTTTGAAAAGCAGATAGCCATCTTTTTGGATCAAGGAGATATCTATCTGGTTTTGTTTGCTCGATTTATTGATCCCATGCTTAAAAATATTTTCTACAAAGGTCATCAGTAACATCGGTGGGATACGTAGCTCCGCCTGATACGCCTTCTCAAAGTTAATAGTAACGCCATACCTGATACGAATCCTTTCCAACGCCATATAGTTTTCAATAAACGCGACTTCAGTTGTCAGCGGTACTACCTCCTTCGGGCTTTCGTCAACAAAATAACGCATGATATCTGACAAACGTTCTATCAGGTTAGCCGAAGGGGGATCAACTTTGTAAACCTTATAGTAAATATTATTCAATGTGTTAAACAGAAAATGCGGCTGTACCTGCGATTTGAGTAAATTAAGTTCGGCCTGGCTTTTTTGAAGCATGATCTCTTCGGTTTGCTGCTTTAAAGTAAAATAGGCTATTGAAATACGAAAAATAAGACTGAGAATATAGATCAGGATACCGCTTGGAACATAATAGAGCAAATTCAAAAATTTTATATGAACTGGTTTTATGATTGAAAAATACTGATAAGCCACGATGGATGTATACCCACGCAACATCCCGACAATCACAAGAAAAAGTACCACCAGGATGCCGTACCAGACAAACTTCTTTTTTTGATAAAACACGGGGTATAAGACCAGGATATTTCCATAAATAATAATCGCATAGGAAAGTGTACTGATTAGGGTAGATATTACAGACTTCCGGACGCCATCCATCGGTAATGCTGAAAAAAAGATCAACAATAATACAGCCACCCAGATGAGTAGTTGAAGCAGGGTAGTACTGGGTCTTTTTATTTTCATGTTCAAAAATACCAGCCTTTTATGTTTTAAGGTATTGTTTTACATCATTGGGCTATTATTCTCTACAATTACCCAAAAAAATCAGACGATTAGCCAAAAGAACGTCAAAAGCCAGGTTGTCGAATAAATAACCGTTTTCATTAAGGATCGAATCAGGTGGGTCGAAAAGATTCTTGAAGGCAATTTGTAAAAAGCAGCTTTGAACATCAAAAATCAAAATCATGAAAACATTCAAAAACATTTATCTGCTTTTAATCGCAGTAATCCTATCGGCCCCGGCCTATGCACAAAGCCCTAAACCACGGGTAAGCCCGGCTGAATCTGTAACCGGAAAAATAGGTGATGCTACCATCACTATTCATTACAGCAGCCCCTCTGTAAAAGGCAGAAAAATATGGGGTGGCTTAGTTCCTTATGATACCGTTTGGCGTGCAGGTGCCAATGAAGCCACTACGTTTGAAACCGACAAAGACATTAAAATAGCGCATAAACAATTGCCTGCCGGTAAATATGGGTTTTTCCTGGTACCGAAAGAAAAAGATAAATGGATAGCTGTTTTTAATAAGGTACCTAACCAATGGGGCGCCTTCAAATATGATGAAAGTAAAGATCAGCTTCGCGTTGAGGTAAAAACATCCCCTTTATCGGATGACCAGGAAATGCTCATTTATAAGATCACCAAAAAAGGGCTTTTATTGAATTGGGAAAAGCGATCCGTTTTCATTCCGGTAAAATAAACCCAAACCCCATACAGATGAAACTGTTTAAGTTTAAATTAGTCATAATCCTGCTCATGCTTTTGGGCATGAGCAACAATCTATGTGCCCAAAACAACGGAAAGATAATTGGCCGTGTAAAGGACGCCCAAACCCACGACGCCATTTCATTTGCCACTGTGACTTTAATAAACTCCAATACAAAAGCTAATATTCAGGCGACGCAAACAGATACTAGCGGTAGTTTCTCCATGAACAATTTACCCTCCGGTACCTTTACACTCCGGTTAAGCTATTTAGGTTATAACTCTGTTGTTAAAGAAAACATCATCATCAATCCATCCGACGGTTCTTTAAATCTGGGCGAAATTCAAATGAACCCATCCCCCAATAAAGTACTGAATGAGGTAACCGTTACGGCTAAGAAACCAACCATACAAAACAAGGATGGAAAAAAAGTTTTCGCTGTCAATCAGAGCCTGGTAAGCCAGGGTGGCACCGCTGCCGATCTGTTACAGAATGTGCCCACTCTTCAAATTGACGTAAATGGAAATGTGAGCTTACGCGGTTCAACCGGAGTAAAAGTTCTGGTCGACGGTAAACCATCACTTATTGCAGGTGGCGACGTTACACAAATTCTTCAATCCATCCCGGCCAGTTCTATTGAAAATGTGGAAGTGATTGCCAATCCATCGGCTAAATATGATGCCGAAGGCCAGGGTATTATCAATATCATTTTAAAAAAGAATAGTAAAGCCGGATTTAATGGTTCCGTAACCTCAGCCGCAGGCACTCGTAATAATTATAATGGCAGCGGAGCTTTAAGTTATCAAACAGGTAAAGTAAACGTTTATGGAAATTACAGCTTACGCGCTGGAGATACCTATAGCAACGGTTTCCAGTATCTTACCTTTTTACAACCAACTGATGCAACCGTTTACTCCAATGAAACCTTCCCTTCTACTACCCATAACAAGATACAAAATGTAAAAGCGGGTATTGATTATTCGTTAGCTCCCAAGAGCATATTAAGCGTTTCCGGCAGCCTCAATCTGCGTAATACCCACAGGGATGAGCTTTTAGAAATAAATAACCTGGATGCCAGTAGCCTACCCATATCATTAAGCCATCAAAACAATACCACCAATAGTAATGGAAAAAGCTATGAGCTGGATCTGGATTACAGCCAGCACTTTAAAAAACCAAAAGAGGAGCTGACTTTCAATCTTTCTTATTCTCATGGCACCTCCCGGAATTTTCAGATTTATCAAAACCATTTAACAATGCCGAGCCAGCGAGGGCTAACACCCCCGGATCCAGATCCTTTAGAAAGTGATATATGGAACAATGGCAATAATTATAATATCCAGGCCGATTATATATTACCTACAGGCAAAACCGGACAAATATCTGCCGGTTATCGCAGCCAGATTAGCGTGGGTAACAATAACCAGTATGCTTATGATCTAAACAATGGGGTTCCCTCTCCGATCTATCCTTTTACAAACCTTTTCCATAGCAATAAGCAAATTCATGCCGTCTATTTAAACTACCAGAACCAGATCAAAAACTTTGGTTATGAAGTAGGTTTAAGGGCCGAGGACTCTCATCTAAACGCAACCTATACGGGATACGATGCCAACAACGCCTTATATAGTACCCCTATAAAAGTTCCGAGCAAGGGCTTGTACCCCAGTGTATTTTTAACGCAGAAACTTAAGGGAGATCAGCAGCTGCAGTTTAGCTTTACCAACCGGGTAACAAGGCCTACCCCAAGAGAGCTTAATCCATCTACAGATTTTTCTGACCCTACAAATTATGAAACGGGTAACCCCCATTTAATACCCGAAAACATTAACTCGCTGGAACTGGGGTATAACAAAAACTGGAAAAATATTTCATTTACCTCAAGCCTTTACTATAGCCGGCTTAATAATGTTATTAAGCATATCGAGAGCGCACCGGTCAATGGACTTATCATCACAACAGCTCAGAATTTAAAACATTCTACTACCACAGGACTGGAGCTGATAGGGCATTTCGATTTGATCAAAGCCTGGGATTTTACCGCCAATGCCAACATTTTTGAACGGCAAAATGATGCTGCCCCTCAATTTGGGATAGCGGCAAACAGTGGTTTAAGCTGGAATGCGAACATAACCAATAATATAACCATCGTAAAAAGCCTGGCTATACAAATCAGGGCAGATTACCGCGCAGCTGATTTTATAATTCAGGACAGGAACCGCCCGGCATTTGGCCTTGATGCGGGTGCCAAGTACGATTTTCCGGGTAATAAGGCGTCATTGAGTTTTAATAGCGTTGATATTTTTAATACCCGTAAATGGGCATTTTTAAGAAGCAGCGATGCATTACTTTTGGATTTTCAGCGCCGTACCCTTGGTTCAAGGGCTACCTTAAGCTTTACTTATCACTTTGGTAAAACCACGGGCGTTCACAAACAACCTAAGAAAAAAGAAGATAATCCGGATAAGCGAATTGATGATGCTTCTTAGCTATAAAAAAGTTTATGTTTTCGGTCAATACTAAAATTCTTCAATCGTTCTTTAGATCAGTTAGTAGAAATTAGGCATTCAGAAGAAAATGCCTAATTTAATGTAAGTTCGGGATAAGGAATGCAAACCCGATCCCGATGCCCGCTATGTTAAAATTGGGTTTATATGGTTTACACTTTTTATGGTTTACATTTTTATACAT
>Ga0207671_10002173_pt1 | contig 21320 bp, 18 predicted proteins | sample KBSC24metaG_FD_184352 | JGI IMG/M metagenome (GOLD analysis project Ga0207671, IMG submission 184352) | Corn rhizosphere microbial communities from Kellogg Biological Station, Michigan, USA - KBS C2-4 metaG (SPAdes) (version 2) | ecosystem: Host-associated > Plants > Roots > Rhizosphere > Soil... | reverse complement strand
GTCTGGGCGGGATAGTCCAACACCTCCACCGCACCGGCGTGGCGAGACAGCTCGGCCTTCTGCGGCGTCGACGCCGTTGTGATCACGCGAGCACCCAGGTTAGTGGCCCACTGCGTCAGGATGAGCCCGACGCCGCCCGCTCCTGCGTGCAGCAGCACGGTGTCACCGGATTGCACCTGATACACCGAGTGGATCAGGAAGTGCGCCGTCAAGCCCTTCAACAGTGCGGCCGCGGCTACCTCCGACGCGACACCATCCGGGACCAACGCCACCAAATCGATTGGGGCTAGACAGTACTCGGCATAGGCGCCGATGGCGTCTGCGCTCACCACCCGATCACCGACCTGGAATCGCATGACACCAGGGCCCACCTCGGCGACCGTGCCGCACACCTCGGTACCGACGACGAACGGCAGATCGTGAGGATAGGAGCCTGACCGGTAGTAGGTGTCGATGAAGTTGACCCCGATGGCCGCGGACTCGATCAACACCTCCCCCGGCCCAGGCGACGGTCGCGGACGCTCGACGTAGGCCAGGACGTCCGGTCCGCCGGTCTGAGTGACCTCAATGGCGTGCAAGGGCCTCACCCGCTTCGATCCATGCTCGCTCCTCGCCGGGTGCGGGCAGCACCCGGCCACCCTCGACGGCGAAGTGTGCTGGGCTGCTTTGGAAGACGACCAGGATGCGATCCGGCGGCATGCCGGTGACCCGGGTGGCCGCCGCCGCGATCTCGATGGCCAGGCGTGTGGTGTCGGCCTCCGGATGCCCTGAGCGAACCCATCCGCTGATGAGCAAGGGGCTGGCCGGAACGCCGTCGGTGTAGACGCTGTCCACGGGAAGTCCGGGGAAGACGACGTTCACGTAGGTGCTCGGCACGTGGTTGATCTCCGAGTGGATGCGTGAGATCTCGCCTGCCAGTGCCGCCTTCGCCTCGGCGGTGAGCGCCCCGTCGACGGTCGTGCAGGTGTAGATGGGCATGTCGTTCGCCTCAGCCGAGGTGTGGCAGTTCGGCCTGCGTCGGGACGACGATGACGGTGGGGCCGTCCGCCTGCAAGGCTTCCTTGAACTCGCGGGCCAGGTCGTCGGTGGTGGTGACGTTGGCCGTCCGGCACCCGAAACCGGTTGCCAGCGAATTGATGTCCAGCCCAGGCAGATCCAGCGCGGGCACTCCCGGGGTCTTCTCCAGCAACGCGAAGGACTTGAGGATCGCGTACGCCCCGTTGCGCAACACCACGAACACGATCGGTAGCTTCAGCTGTGCTGCCGTCCAGATGGCCTGGACGGAGTACTGGAACGAGCCGTCGCCGATCGTGGCGACGACGTGCCGTTTCCGCCCGCTCTCACGGTCACCGAGTGCGACGCCGACGGCGCCGGGGACGCCCCAGCCGATGCCGCCGCTTCCGGTGGCGAAGAAGCTGCCAGGTCGCGTGGTCGGAATCCATTGCATCAGTTCGGCCATGGTCGACGTGGACTCCATCACCACCGCCGAGTCGCCGGGGTTGACGGTGCTCAACGTCGCGTAGACCTCGTCGGCCGTCAATGGCTCCGACGGCGACGACGTCCGCACGGCGCGGTCCCGGTTCAGCGGGTTCGGTGCAGGCCGCCCTTCAGGAGTGTGGATCAGGTCGACCAGCTGTTCCAGCCCGATCCGGACGTCACCGAGCACACTGTCACCGACCGGGGCGACGGACGCGAGGTGAGGATCGACCGTCAGCTGAATCAGCTCGGTGCCCTCCGGAAGGTAGTCGCCTGCCACGTACGGGTAGTACCTGAAGACCTGGGCTCCGATCACGATGACGAGATCGTGGCCGTCGAGCACCTGGTTGACCTCGGCGATGGTCATCGGCATCGGTCCCGCGTAGAGGGGATGGTTCTCGGGGAACGAGACCCGGTCGGGCAGCGCGCTGCCGCGGACGGGTGCGCCGAGCTTCTCTGCGAAGGCGATGCCCGCCTCCCATCCGTCCGCCCTGTCCACTTCGGGCCCGAGGATCAGCAGCGGCCGCTGCGCGCGGTCGATCCGTTCGGCGAACTCCCTGAGCCGCTCGATGTCCGGGGCGGTGCGCTGGCTGACGGTTCGTACCACTGCGGGACCCAGCGCCGGCTTCTGCCAATCGTCGAGCGGGATCGACAAGAACACCGGGCCCTTCGGCTCCTGCATTGCGACCGCGTACGCCTGCATGAAGGCGGCGGGCACGTCTTCGGCGCGCGCCGGTTCGTACGACCACTTGACCCACGGCTTGGGGAATTCCGTTGCGTCCCTGTTGTTCAGATACGGGTCGCACAGCGACATTTCGCGGGTCTGCTGTCCCGCGGTGACGATCAGCGGGGTGTTGGCCCGGTAGGCCGCGACCAGGCTACCCATGGCGTTGCCGGTGCCGGCCGCGGTGTGCAGGTTGACCAGGGCCGGCTTGCCGGTGGACTGTGCGAAGCCGTCGGCCATGGCCAGTGCCGAGGCTTCCTGCAGGGCGAGGACGTACGTGAAGTCCTCAGGAAAGTGCTGAAGGAACGTCTGCTCCGTGGAGCCGGGGTTACCGAACACCGTTGTCAATCCCAGTGTTCGGAGAAGATCGTAGGTGATGTCGTGGACGGTGTCTTCACTTGCCATCGTTCTCACAGCCTTCCGTGAGGTAGGTTTACGGCTGGTGAGCGGCTGCCCGTAGCCGTTGGGGAAGACTCTGACCCACCCTGCGGCGCTGCGTCATCGAGGCTGGCGGGGTGTTCGTCGTTACCGCTAGCTGGTACGACTCCGCGAGTTGGATCGGTGGGTGCACCGGTGTGGCGCTATTGGAAGTCGCGAGACTTGGACGCCACCCGCATGTCGAGCTTGCTCATCCGGTCGGCGATCACCGTGACGGCGCCGCTGGCGTTCTGCACGATGCCGCGGATCACCAACCCCGACGCCGTCTGCGCCAGCTTGCGGTGCCTGCCCCAAACCCCGCGCGAACACAGCACATTGACCATCCCGGTCTCGTCCTCCAAGTTCATGAACGTCACGCCCTGAGCGGTAGCAGGCCGCTGCCGATGCGTCACCGCGCCGGCGACCAGCACCCTGGTGCCGTCGGGTACCGACAGCAGCCGGTTGGCAGGCACGACGCCGATCTCGTCGAGGCGCTCGCGCAGGAACTGGATGGGATGGCTGTCCGGTGACACCCCGGTGGCCCACACGTCGGCGGCGGCCAACTCGAGGTGGGTCATGCCAGGCAGGGACGGGACGTGCGACGACGATCCGACACCGGGCAACCGATCAGGGCGCTCGGATGCCGCCGCGCCCGCCCCCCACAGCGCCTCGCGCCTGGAGATCCCGAAGCAGCCAAGCGCCCCCGCGGTGGCCAGCGCCTCGGTCTGCGGCACGGTGAGCTGCACCCGGCCCGCCAGATCGACAGGAGATGTGAACGGGCCGTTGGCATTTCGGTCCTCGACGATTCGCTCGGCCAACTCGTCGCCGATGTGCCGGACCGCACCGAGCCCGAGCCTGACGGCGTTGCCCGCATCCTCCAACGTGGCGTGCGCCAGGCTGGCGTTCGCGTCGGGCCCGTGCACGACGACGCCGTGCCTGCGGGCATCGGCGACCAGTGACTGCGGCGAGTAGAAGCCCATCGGCTGCGCGCGCAACAACGCCGCACAGAACACTGCGGGATGGTGCAGCTTGAACCAGGACGAGTAGAACACCAGCGAGGCGAACGACAACGAATGACTCTCGGGGAAGCCGAAGTTGGCGAAGGCCTCCAGTTTGTCGTAGATCCGGTCGGCCACCTCGCCGGTGATGCCGTGCCGGTTGCGCATGCCGTCGTAGAACCGGTCCCGCAGCCCGCGCATCTTCTCGGTGGACCGCTTGGATCCCATGGCGCGGCGCAACTGGTCGGCCTCGGCAGCCGAGAAGCCGGCGCAGTCGACCGCCAGCTGCATCAACTGCTCCTGAAAGAGTGGCACTCCCAACGTCTTCCGTAGCGCCTGTTCCATCGACGGATGGTCGTAGGTCACCGGCTCCAGACCGTTGCGCCTGTTGATGTAGGGGTGCACCGAGTTGCCCTGGATCGGTCCCGGCCGGATCAGGGCGACCTCCACCACCAGGTCGTAGAACACCCGCGGCTTGAGCCTTGGCAGCGTGGCCATCTGCGCGCGCGACTCCACCTGGAACACCCCGACCGAGTCGGCGCGCTGCAGCATCTCGTACACCGCGGGCTCGGAGAGGTCCAGCTTGGCAAGGTCGACCTCGATGCCCTTGTGCTCGGCGATCAGGTCGATGGCGTAGTGCAGCGCCGAGAGCATGCCGAGCCCGAGCATGTCGAACTTCACCAATCCGATTGCCGCGCAATCATCCTTGTCCCACTGCAACACGCTGCGGTTCTCCATGCGGGCCCACTCCACCGGGCACACGTCGGCGATGGGCCGGTCGCAGATCACCATGCCGCCGGAATGGATGCCCATGTGCCGTGGCAGGTTCTTGATCTGTAGCGCCAGGTCGATCACCTGCTCGGGGATGTCCTCGACGTCGGGCGAGTCGGCCAGCCCGTTCCATCTGCTGATCTGCTTGCTCCAGGCGTCCTGCTGGCCTTGCGAGAAGCCGAGCGCGCGGGCCATGTCACGCACCGCGCTGCGGCCCCGGTAGGTGATGACGTTGGCGACCTGTGCGGCGTAGTCGCGGCCGTACTTCTCGTAGACGTACTGAATCGCCTTCTCCCGCAAGTCCGATTCGATGTCGATGTCGATGTCGGGTGGTCCGTCGCGCGCCGGGGAGAGGAACCGTTCGAACAACAGCTCATTGGCGATCGGATCGACGTGGGTGACGCCCAACGCGTAGCAGACCGCCGAGTTGGCCGCCGATCCCCTGCCCTGGGCCAGGATGTCGTTCTCCCGGCAGAACCGCGTGATGTCGTGCACCACGAGGAAGTAGCCGGGAAAGTTCAGCTGGGTAATGACCTTCAGCTCGTGCTCGATCTGTTGATAGGCCCGCGGGGCTCGCCCCGGCGGTCCGTACCGGTCGTGCGCCCCCGTCATCACCAGGTGCCGCAACCAACTGTTCTCGTCGTGCCCGTCGGGCACCTCGAACGGCGGCAGCTGCGGGGCGATGAGCGCCAGCCCGAAGGCACACTGCTCGCCGAGGTCGGCCGCGGCCGTCACCACCTCGGGGCAGTGCGCGAACAGTCGTGCCATCTCCTCCCCCGACCGCAGGTGCGCACCACCCAGCGGCGCCAGCCAGCCTGCCGCGTCGTCCATCGAGTTGCGTGCCCGGATCGCCCCCATCGCCATCGCCAGCCTGCCGCGGTCGGGTTCGGCGAAATGCGCTGCGGTGCTTGCCACCACGCTCACGCCGAAGCGCGGCGCCAGCGCGGCCAGCACGGCGTTGCGTTCGTCGTCGAGCGGATGACCGTGCCTGGTCAGCTCGATGCTGACCCGGTCGGCCCCGAAGCGGTCCACCAGATCTCCCAGCGCCTTTCCCGCCGCATCCGGCCCGCCCGTCGAAAGCGCTTGGCGCACATGACCCTTGCGGCAGCCGGTGAGGATGTGCCAGTGCCCGCCTGCGGCCTCGGTCAGCTCGTCGAAGTCGTAGCGCGGCTTGCCCTTCTCGCCCCCGGCCAGGTGCGCCTTGGTCAGCTGCCGCGACAGCTGTCGATATCCCTCCGGCCCGCGCGCAAGGACCAGCAGATGCGGACCCGGCGGGTCGGGCTCCTCGGTGCGGGCGACGTTCCCGAGCGAGAGCTCGGCTCCGAACACCGTTGCGACGTTCAGTTCCCTGGCCGCCTCGGCGAACCGCACCACCCCGTACAGGCCGTCGTGGTCGGTCAGCGCGATGGCACGCAAGCCCAGCTGGGCGGCCTCCTCGACCAGTTCCTCGGGCGTGCTAGCCCCGTCGAGGAAGCTGTACGCCGAGTGGGCGTGCAGCTCGGCGTACGGCACCGATGACACCGCCCGACGTTCATCAATCGGTTCATAGGCGCCCCGCTTGCGCGACCAGGCCGGGCTGTCGCCGCCGTCGGCGTCCGGCTCGGGAAGACGCGAGCCTGCCCGCCGAGGCTTGCCAGTGAGGACGCGCTCCATCTCGCCCCAGCTCGGAGGCCCATTGTGCCAACCCATCCCACCACAGTAATCGAACACATGTTCGATTACCAAGGGCAAGAAAAAAAGGCCCTCGGGCCCCTTCCACCTTCAATCTATAGCGCACCGGGGGGCTTGCCGCAAGACCCCGGTCGTGCCGCATACTCGCTGGCCGAGCCTTCAACCTGCAGAAAGAGGATCGCCAGTGACGGAAACCGACGTGATCATCGTGGGCGCCGCCCCGACCGGGCTGATGCTGGCCGGCGAGCTCCGCCGGCACGGCGTGCACACACTGGGTCATCGAACGGCTGCCCAGATCCGGGAGGTCGCGAAGGCCGGCGGCATCGGTGGGCAGCTCCTGCGATTGCTCGACCATCGCGGCCTCACCGAGCGATTCGAGACGGCCAGCGGCATGCCCCGTCCGACCCCGCGGTTCCCATTCGGCGGTCTGCACGTCGACCTCACCCAGCTCGACGACAACCCGATGGAGGCGCTACGGATCCCCCAACCCGGCCTCGAGCGCCTGCTCGAGGAGATCGCCGTCGAACTCGGCGCCGAGGTCCGCCGTGGCCACGAGCTGACCGGGCTGACCCAGGACGACGACTCGGTGACCGCCGACGTGCGTGGGCCCGACGGTCCGTATCGGGTGACCGCGAGGTATCTGGTCGGTTGCGACGGCGTTGGCAGCACCGTCCGGGACATGGCCGGGATCGCCTTCCCCGGCGTCACCTATCCCGAGGTCAACCGCCTCGGCCACTTCGCCATGCCCGACACGGTGACGCTTCGCGACGACGGCGACTACGACGTCGCAGGCATCGGCCACGTCCGCGCGGGCTACACCCAGACCGACCGTGGTGTGTTCGCGATGAGTTCATACACCCCAGGCGATCTGGGCCTCTACACCAGCGAAGAGCAGGACCACGACTACGACGATTCGGATCCGATGACCGTCGCCGAATTCGGCGACAGCATCCGCCGTGTTCTCGGGGCCGACATTCCGCTGATCGAACCGACTCGGCTGACGCGCTTCACCTACGGCGCGCGACAAGTCGACCGTTACCGCGTTGGCCGGGTCTTCGTGGCAGGTGATGCGGCACACCAGTTTCCGTCAGGCGGCGTCGCGCTGACCGCGGGGATGCTCGACACCGTCAACCTGGCGTGGAAGCTGGCCGCCGAGATCGACGGCTGGGCTCCGCCCGACCTTCTGGACACCTATCACGACGAACGTCACCTCGCCGGGGCACGCACGCTGCTGCATACCCAAGCTCAGGTGGCGCTGCGGCGCGGACTCGACGGGGCAGCCGATGCGCTTCGGCAAGTGGTGTCCGAGCTGCTCCACGACGAGCCCGCGCAGCGCCGGGTGGGAGCGATGATCGCGGGTGCCGACATCCGCTACCCGATGCCGGGTTCAGACCGTCACGCCTTGGTCGGTACCTTCGCCCCGACGAGCGTCGCGGAACTCTCACACGCAGCACGGCCCTTCCTGGTCGACCTCGCGAACCGCAAGGAGATCCGCGACGCCGTCAGCGGCTGGGAGGATCGCGTCGACGTCCACACCGCCGCGACTGACGACCGCCCGGCCGATGCCCTACTGATCCGCCCTGATGCCCACATCGCTTGGGCCGCAACGACCGACGAGCCCACCGGCACCGCTGCGCACACCCTGCGGCAGGCGCTCGTCCACTGGTTCGGCGAACCTTGCTAGTCGAAGACGATGACAGCCCGGCCGACGAAGTCTCCGCGCGCAAGTGCATCCAGGTTGTCGTTGACGTCATCGAGCGATACCGGAGTGATGGTGTGCTTGACGAGACCCTCACTCGCGAGCGCAAGCACTTCGGCGAGGTCGTCGTAGTTTCCCCAGAACGACCCGAAGTACGACTTCTCGCCATTGGTGAACGGCAACAGCGGAAGAACCACCTTCTGCCCCATGAGCCCGACGGACGTCATCGCACCCTCCCTGGCCAGAACAGCGGCTCCCAGCGCCAACGACTCTTCGGCGCCCGCACAGTCGAGGACCGCATCGGCGTCACGCCGGCCCGTGAGGTCCTCGAGGGCGTCCTGAACCTCTTCGGCCGACTTGTCACGGGTGTTCACGGTGTGATGCGCGCCGTTTTCTCTTGCCAGGGCCAGCTTTTCGTCGCTACGCGCAAAGGCGACGACCGTCGCACCACCTCCGAGCAGACGGGCGTACTGCACCCCGTAGCTGCCGAGACCGCCGATGCCGTTCACGACTACAGTGCGGCCCGCACCCAGCTTTCCTGCCTGCCGCAGCTTCTTCATCCCTCGGTACGGCGTGAGTCCCGCGTCGGTCAGCGGTGCCAGTGTCTCGGGACGGGCGTCGAGGCCGTCGGGCACGGCGATGACGTGTCGGTGAGGAACGGGCATGTACTCCGCGTAGCCGCCAGGCGGCCCGAAGCCCGCCATCTCACCGTTTCCACAAATCTGTTCGTTGCCTTCACGACACTGCCGGCACGTGCCGTCGCCCCAGTTCGGGTTGACCACCACCAAGTCACCCTCCGACAGCCCCGCGGCACGGGGCACGTCGGCACCGACGGCGGCGATCCGCCCTGCGACCTCATGGCCCGGAATGATGGGAAAAGCCGTCGCCAGCGGGAAGTAACCCTCCATCAGCTGACAGTCGCTGCGGCACATGCCCGTAGCCGCCACCTTGATGAGGACGTCGTCAGGCCCGATGTCGGGAACCGCGACCTCCTCGATCCGCAGCGGCTCGTCGTATCCATGCATCAGGGCAGCACGCATCTGCATGGGGAAAGTCAACAGGATGTTCCCAGCCTGCGTTGCCGGATTCCCGCCAACTCCTACGGATCAGTCGTCGACGTGGCTGACGATGTTCACGACGTTGCCGTCGGGCGCACGGACGAAGAACCTCCGCACACCCCAGGGTTCCGACGTCAGCGGGTGGACGATCTCGAGGCCACGCCGCAGCGCGTCCTCGTACGCCGCCTCCACCTCATCGCCGACGTGCACCGAGATCACGGAGTCGACTGGCGACGTCGCATCCCGAGTGACCAACTGGACGACCGCACGACCGTCGGGAGATTGGAGTTTGGCGACCCAACCCAAGTTGAAGGCTTCGACGCTGAGACCGAGGTAGTCGACGTAGAAGTCGCGGGCCTCGGAGAGATCGCCTACCGAGAGGTTGGCCGTGATGTTGGTCGGTCGCATGGTTCATTGTCGCTCCGATGAGTTTGGCGCGCGGCAAGAGTCACATCAGATAGGGATCTACCCGGAGAGGAAGACATGACTCAAGAGGATTCACGAACCACCGCCACCGCCCTACCACCCGTGGTCGATCTGGACACCTGGCGCACGGCGCTCGAGGAGCTGCGTCGCCGGGAGAAGGCCGCCACCAAGGAGCTCGACGCGATCGCCGCCCAGCGCCGCAGGCTGCCGATGGTCGAGATGCCCGATTACACGTTGATCGGCGAAGACGGTCCCGTGCGTCTGGTCGACGTGTTCGACGGTCGCTCGCAGCTCATCGTCTACAACCACATGTGGTCCGACGGGGCCGAATGGCAGTGCGGTGGCTGCACGAGCCTCACGTCGCAGTGGGACCGCCTCGACTTCCTCGAGCCCTACGACGCGCGCTTCGTCGTGGTCACCAACGGACCGATCGACGAGGCGCTGGCGTATCGCACCAAGGTCGGCAACACGATGACCTGGTACTCGTCGTCGGAGAGCTCCTTCGCCGCCGACGTCGACGCGCCTCCGGGCGGCGGCTTCGGCGCCAACGTCTTCCTGCGCGACGGCGACACCGTGTACCGCACCTGGCACACCAACGGGCGTGGTTGCGAGCAGCTCACGTGCACGTTCGCATTGGTCGACGTGTTGCCATGGGGCCGCCAGGAGGAATGGCAGGACTCGCCCGAGGGTTGGCCGAAATCGCCGACCTATTCCGGCTGGCTCGACTCCCCGGACATCGCAAGGCTTTACGGACCGAATGGAGCAACGCAATGACCACCGCCACCGACGAGCGCTACGTCGTCACCCGGACCATCGCCGCCACCCCTGCCGAGATCTTCGCCGTCCTTTCCGACCCGGCGCGCCACAAGGACACCGAACCCGGCGACTGGGTCCGTGATGCCATCGACACCGAACGGGTCACCGCATGCGGCCAAATGTTCGCCGTGAACATGTTCTTGGAACAGGCCGGTGGGCACTACGTGATGCACAACGTGGTGACCGAATTCGACCAGAATCGGAGCATCGGCTGGCTGCCCGGACAGTTGGACGAATCGGGCAACCACAACCCCGGCGGCTGGACGTGGCGCTACGACCTTGTGCCCACCGCGGCAGGCACGGACGTCACGCTCACCTACGACTGGAGCGGAACGGTGCAGTCGTTCCGCGACAACGTCGGCGTGCCCGTGTTTCCCGAGCAGTTCATCGAGGAATCCCTCGCCGCCTTGGAACGGGCTGTGCACTAGCCCCGCGCGGAATACCCGGCGCCGTCGACCGGTAGACCTTGAACATGACTCAGAAACTTCACGGCACGGTCGCGCTGGTCACCGGCGCAAGCAGCGGCATCGGTGAGGCGACGGCCCTGGCGCTGGCCGCCGAGGGCGCGACCGTCGCCCTGTTGGCGCGGCGACGCGACCGGCTCGAGGCGCTCAAGCAACGCATCGAATCCACCGGCGGCACCGCACTTGCCGTCGAGGCGGACGTGTCGGATCAGCAGCAGGCGGCCGCCGCGGTAGACACCGTGGCGACCGAACTGGGACGCCTCGACACCGTGGTCAACAACGCCGGTCTGATGCTGATCGGTCCGGCCGCCGAGGCCGACGTTGCGGACTGGGACAAGATGCTGACGGTGAATGTGCAAGGCCTGCTGTACATTACGCGCGCGAGCCTGCCGCACCTCATCGCCGCGGCGGCCGATTCACCGCGCGGCGTCGCCGACGTCGTCAACATCAGTTCCACCGCGGGACGCGTCGCGAGGCCCGGCACCGCCGTGTACTCCCTGACCAAATTCGGCGTCGGCGCGTTCTCCGAGGCCATCCGTCAGGAGGTGCTCGGCCAACGGGTGCGGGTCGGCCTCGTCGAGCCAGGCACCGTGCAGACCGAGATCACGAACCACCTGCCCGAGGCCGACCGCAAGGCCATCGAGGCGCGCAGCCCTGGCATGGTGAAGCTAGAGCCCGCGGACATCGCCGACGCGGTGACCTACATCGTGACCCGCGATCGCCGCGTCGCGGTCAACGAGATCCTGGTGCGTGCCGCCGAACAGACCTGGTAGCTAGTCCAGGTACTCCACGGTGCCATCGTCGAGCACGACCCGCGCGTTCGATCCGTCGGCCTCGGCGGCCTCGGTGCGGAACACCGCGTGGCCGGGGTCGGTCTTCCAGACCGAGGTGGTGAGCGTCTCGCCGGGGAACACCGGGGAGGTGAAGCGTGCGCCGACAGCCCGGATCTTGCTGGCGTCGCCGCCGCCGAGTTCGGCGACCAGCACGCGGCCCGCGACACCATAGGTGCACAGCCCGTGCAGGATTGGCTTCGGGAACCCGGCGAGGTTCTGCGCGAACCACGGGTCGCTGTGCAGCGGGTTGCGGTCACCCGAGAGGCGATAGATCAGTGGCTGATCCTCGGTGGTGGGCAGCGCCACCGTCGCGTCGGCCTCGCGGTCGGGGAACACCGGTGCCACCGGCCGCTCGCCGGGCTGACCGCCGAAGCCGCCCTCGCCGCGGATCACCGCGGTGGACACCGACTCGGCGACCACCTCACCCGTGTCGGGATCGGTGCCGACGCCCTTGAACACCAGGATGGCGTTCTTGCCTTCCCCCTTGTCCTGGATGTCGACGACCTCGGAGTACACGTTCAACTTGCCGGCGGGCGGCAACGGCGCATGCAGCCGAATCTGCTGCGAACCGTGCAGCAGCATGCCGAAGTTGAACGTGCCGACCTCGCCGACCGCACCCCATGCCGGGCACGCGATGACGGCGTAGGTGGGCAACACCTGCTGCGGGATGTCGTGGCTGTTCTCGGTGGTGAAGGCCAGATCCTTGGTGCCCGCGCCGACCCCGAGCGCGTACAGCAGGGTGTCGCGGTCGGTCCACGCGAAGGGTTGCGGTGCGGACTTGGCACCGATGGCGTCCGGGTTGATCGGCATTCGTCTCTCCCTAGAAGTCTGAGGTGGCTGTGACGGACGATAGCTGCCGCCGCGACCTCGCACGAGGGCATGCCCCTCGATCGGGTCACACCGTGTTGATGTAGATCCTCAGATCCACTGTCATATGGTGGAGTGCGGAACTGCAGCGATCAAAGGCGTCTCACGGAATGTCCTATGGAATATGTCTCAAGTCGGTGTCATATCCGAGAGCTCACCCGAAGACAACTAGATTTCCGACCTATCCCCGGCGCGGCGCTGGCACTTGGGCACGTCATTCGATTCGTCACTGTGACGCTCGTTCATAGTTCGATGGTGACTGTGCAGTAGCCAACATGCGAGGGCATCGCGTTCCAACAAGTCTGCATGCTGTCGGTGCCAGTGCCCGCTGGCGAGGTCGTGGTCCAGCCGAGCCAATCCGGGCTCAAGCATTGAGGCATCCGTGGTAGCCAACATCGAAATCCCCCCGAACACCACTGGATCCAGATTCGCTCGGAGACGACGCCAGCACGCAGCGCCGAACCCGTGGATGCAATCGTGGGGAATCGGCACCGGCACCACACGCGGTCTGTCAATGGCCAAGTCGAAGTATCCGCTGGCCAGATGAGAGTATCCACCCTGTGCGGTAGTTCTTTAGATGTCTTTGGGCTCTCCTTCCGGTGTTTGGCGTCTTTCATGCGGTAGAAGTCGCCGTCGGCGCTTACTGCCGGATACCTGCTGCGACGCTCAGGTTAGGTCGGCGCCAACCGCCGATAGGAGCTTTTGTGGAACACCAGCGGCGCCGTCTCCGGCTTGGCGTGCAGCCCCTGCACCTCCAGCAGTGCAATGACATGGTCGCCTGCCAATAGCTCTTCGTGCACTGTGCATTCCATGATGACGATGGATCCGTTGATGAAGATCGCGCCGCTGGCAGCGGCGTCCCATTCGATACCGGCAAATCTGTCCACGGACCTACTGGCGAGTTGACGGCACAGCGCGTCTTGACCTTCGGCGAGCACGCTCAAACCGATGATGGCGCGTTGCCGTAGCTTCGGCCATGTCGTCGACGAGCGCTGGATGCATACCGACACCAGCGCGGGTGAAATCGACACCGACGTGAAGGAACTTGCCGCCATGCCGACCGGGGCCCCGTCAACCTCTGCGCACAACGCGGTTACGCCGGACGGAAAGCAGCCGAATGCCCGGCGCAATTGTGTGGCATCGGATATCTGTTCGATCGCGAACTTCATCGTTGCTCCTTGGCTGTGTGACCGCCAGACATCGCTCGCCTGAAGTACTGTTTGTCGCAGTCGGTGTCGGCCCTTCGCGCTGCAGCGCGCCCAGCGATCCGCCCGAAGGCCAGGGCATCGGCGATGAAGAATCCACCACTCTGCGCAAAGGCATACGTGGGGCTAACGGCGCCCGCCGCGAACAAACCCGGAATCGGCCTTCCCGCCGTGTCGATCACGTGGCCACTTTCGTCGCGACGTGGACCCCCACCCGTCCACCCCAGCAAGGGAGCGGATCTGAATCCGTAGTACGGCCCCTTGTCGAGGGGCGTCAAAGTATCGATGCGACGGTGCATTTCGGTGTCCTCGCCCACCCGGCACGACGCGTTCCAGGAGTCGATCGTCTTCGTCAGACCCATGGGATCGATACCCAGTCGAACTGCCAGCGCCGCGGGCGTGTCGGCCCGCGTGATCCATCCTTGGTCGATCTCTCGACTGTTGTCGGCGGTCCACACGTAGCCTTCGATCATGCTCTGCCACCCCACTGGCATGGTCTCCGGCCCAGGGCATAGCGGGCCTGCGAGACGAGTGCGCTCATCGAAGATGACAAAGGACGGCGCAGCGGGATGCCACACCAGGCCACCGTCGAGCCACGCCTGGCCGTGACCGCCGAATTCCGGTGTCTCGTTGACGAATCGGCGTCCTAGAGCGTCCACCCAGATGAAGCCGTCGCCGGACGGAAAGGCTGCGAACCCGGTGTCGGAATCGTCGATGGCAATGCCGATGTAGGCGGAACGCGCATTCATGTGCCACAGATCGGCACCCGCGTCGCTCGCCATCCGGTGACCGTCGCCGGTATTCGCCGGCGAGCCCCAGATCGGACAATCCGTCAAGTCCAGATGGTCGCGAACCATGTCGCGGTCGTTCTCGAATCCCCCGCAGGCGAGCACCACTCCGCCGCGTGCGCGCACCCGATACGGCCGTTCATCGGCGCCCGCCTCGATCCCTGCCACGGCACCTTCGGCCATGATGAGATGCCGGCCCGGCGCGCCATATCGCACCTCGATCCCCCGCACACGCATTGCACCGAGCAGGAATCGATGAAACCCACCGGCCAGACCGTCGCGCACACCCCGGTAGCCGCCATAGCAGTCCGATCCGGCGAGATTCGGGAAGTCCGGAGCGAAATCGCCGATCCTCTCGACCTGGCCCCCAAGGGTCGTGATCCACTCCGAGTTGCCAGCCGTCTCCTGTGCCCACGCCGCCGCCAGAGCATCAGGAATCTCGGACGAACCGCATAGCTCCTGGAGATAGGTCTTGGCGAGGTCGGCATCGCGGTTGTGGAACCAATTCCCCCCCGAGACTCGGGTGTTGCCCCCTGCGGCGTGCGGTGGGCACTTCTCCAGCACCAGCACCTCGACCCGTTCGTCGTGTGCCGATAGCGCCGCAGCGCACCCGGCGGCACCGACACCCACCACGACGACATCGACCTCACGGTCGAACTCACCTTGGTTTGCAGCCATGGTCCACCCTTCTCGCCCCCGAGAACGCTAGGTGCACACGACCCGGGATCCGGGCGCCCGTCTCGCTGTGCGGGAGTCGACGGCACGCATGGCCATGTTGATACTCATGCGAATCAAGGGACTATCGCAGTAACGGTGTAAGTGGGCTTAACGGCCCCCGGTGTGTCGGGGGCGGAAAGGTCACGAGATGACCGAGACTGTCGTGGCTGTGGAGCCATCACAGAACCCCGATCGAGACGAGGCCGCTGCGGCGGCGATCGACGTCCCCGACGCTCGCGCAGTTGATGAACTCGAAGTCGCCCGAGAGTTGGTGCGCCAGGCCCGCGACGCCGGAGTCGCACTGACCGGGCCGGGCGGACTGCTCAAGGCGATGACCAAGACGGTCATCGAAACCGCCCTGGACGAAGAACTGTCCGAGCACCTCGGCTATGACCGCCACGACCCTGCTGGTCATGGAAGTGGCAACTCCCGCAACGGAACCCGATCCAAGTCCGTTCTGACCGATTCCTGCGGCAGCATCGACATCGACGTGCCACGCGATCGGGCCGGCACCTTCGAACCGCACATCGTCAAGAAGCGCCAACGCCGCCTCACCGACGTCGACGAGGTGATCCTGTCGCTCTACGCCCGCGGGCTCACCACGGGGGAAATCAGCGCCCATTTCGCCGACATCTACGGCGCCGAGGTCTCCAAGGACACCATCGCCGGATCACCGACCGCGTCGTCGAGGAGATGACCGCCTGGCACACCCGCCCGCTCGAGCGCGTGTACGCCGCGGTGTTCATCGACGCTCTGCACGTCAAGATCCGCGACGGCCAGGTCGGCCCCCGACCGATCTACGCCGCCATCGGGGTCGATCTGGCCGGGCACCGCGACGTGCTCGGCATGTGGGCCGGGGAGGGCGACGGGGAATCGGCCAAGTACTGGCTGTCGGTGCTCACCGAACTCAAGAACCGCGCAGTGGCCGACATCTTCTTCCTGGTCTGCGACGGCCTCAAAGGACTACCCCAATCGGTCGGCGCGGCGTTCCCCGACACCGTGGTCCAGACCTGCGTCATCCACTTGATCCGCGGCACGTTCCGCTACGCCGGCCGCCAGCACCGCGACGCCATCGCCAAGGCCATCAAACCGATCTACACCGCGGTCAACGCCGAAGCCGCCGCCGCGGCGCTGGATGCGTTCGACGCTGAATGGGGCAACCGATACCCGGCGACAATTCGGTTGTGGCGCAACGCCTGGAGTGAGTTCATCCCGTTCCTGGACTACGACACCGAGATAAGGAAGGTGATCTGTTCGACCAACGCCATCGAATCGCTGAACGCCCGCTACCGCCGCGCCATCCGGGCTCGGGGTCATTTTCCCAACGAGCAGGCAGCCATGAAATGCCTATACTTGGTCACCCGGTCACTGGACCCGACCGGGACCGGCCAGAAGCGATGGACGATGCGCACGAAACCAGCACATCGTCCATCGGTGGTGGCGTTTGGTTTGGACCGGTCGACGGGGGAAGTGTTCGAGCGGCGGTTGACGCCCAATCATGACGAGATCCTGGAGTGGGTGCGGTCGTTGCCGGGCCCTGCGATGGTGGTTTATGAAGCGGGTCCCACTGGGTTCGGGTTAGCGCCAGCTCAATGGTCCGCAGACCACCGGCCGGGACTATCGCAACCTGAGCGAGCCCCAGCACCGCATCCTCCGCGAGGTCAACGTCGATGTCGAAACGCGGAACGGCATCACCCTGCTCGCCGACGTGCATCGACCCGATGCCGGTCGCCGTACCGATCGGCGCGGACGTCGAGTACCGAATTCCTTTGGTGGCCAACGCCCGTCGCTTCGATGCCGGTCATCGCATCCGCCTGTTCCTGACCAGCGACGACCAGGACCCCGACACGCCGGCCATCATGAACTTCCGGCATGCCAGCGTGGGCACCAGCAGCCCGAACACCGTGGCGTCGACCTCCCGGCTGTTGTTGCCGGTACTCGGCTCGGCCTGGCCCGGCGGGGTTGACCGCCGCGGGTGAAACCCTGCAAGCCGTCGACGTCACCCACACTGCGCAAACTCATGGAAGCGCTGTCGCCCAAGCGAGCGGTCAACGGGTTCGAGTAAGGACACTCAGAATTCCGAAAAGTGGGCCTCAGGGGACAAATCTCGAACCCCTGCATTGCTGATCGGATCAATCGTCTGGCTCGTCAGGAGATACATCTACCGGTCAACTGGCGGTTCCGGTCGAAAATTGAGCAGGTAGTTCCGGCCCGACGAAAAGGGGTTCAGATTCAGCCGACGTTGACACGGGCACCGACATCCCCGTTTCCTTGCCCGCACCGTGAGCCGAAACAGCCAGAGCCCCAGCCATAATTCAACTTCCGCGACCACCGGACCTACGGGCCGACCTGCCTGATACGGGGTCGTTGACCCGAATGCGGCGCACACCCTTCTGCGGCGACGCGCCGATACCTCTACCTCGATCTGCAACTGCAGGCTACCCGCCGCGACTTACAACGCGATCAGTCGATGAGCCTGATCGCTTTCTCGGGACACCACCCCGCACCCTGCCGTGCGACATCCTCGCTCTCCGGTGCGATGTCGATCGGCCCCTGATCGGCAAGAGCGTTGTACCCCTCCTCATCCAGCGGAAAGATGTGCGGTGCTTCTCGCCAGCACAACGCGTGCCCGCTGCACAACGCCTTGTCAACCTCGAGTTTCATTGCAGGCTCCTTCCGTGAGCTGGGCATAGCGACTCGTTCTGGGCAGCTTCGGCGGCGGAGCGGAATGGCACGCCGAGAACCGGGCCGGGTGTGAACGTGGCGGGTATCTGCGCCCATCCGTTGACCACACCGACGGAGTCGTAGCTGCGGGCACCCGTATCGATGCGAAAGTCCGGCAATCTCGTCAGGATCCGGCTCAGAATGGCCACGTACTCGATCCTGGCGAAGTGCGACCCGATACACCGATGCGGTCCGATACCAAACGAGGTGTGAGGATTGGGTTTTCGGTCCGTTACGATGTTGTCGGCTTCATCGAACACCGCTTCGTCACAGTTGGCCGAGGCCCACGACAGCAGGACACGCTCACCGCGACGAATCAGCTGCCCGCCAAGTTCGACGTCACGGGTAGCGGTTCGGGCAACAGCCTGGGTGGGTGCGGCGATACGCAGCATCTCTTCCATGAACAATTCCAGCGCCTTGGGGTCATCGCGCAAGGATTGTCGTAGCTCGGGCCGCTGATCAAGCTGGATCAGCGAGTGGCCGAGCAAGGCGGTCGTGGTGTCAATCCCACCGCCGAGGATCAGCGACACCCAGTCCATGATCTCGTCTTCGGGCAGCCCAACACCGTCGATCTCACCATTGACGAGATCGGTGAGTGCATCGTCACGTGGGTGGCGGCGGCGATCGGCGACCTCGGCGGCGACCCGTTGCTGACACACCTGTAGTCCAGCGAGCGCACGGTCGCGTTCTGGCGTGCCGGGAAGCGTTGCGGCCAGGTCGTGGAATGTTTCTGAATAGACCTGGAAGTCGTCGACGGGCAGACCGAGAAACGCCAAGGTGGCAATCGCCGGCACGGGCGAGACGAGTTGCGAGATGAACTCGACGTGGCCATCGGTGATGAACTGGTCGATGAAGTAGTCGGCCCAGTCCTCGTAGGTCTGCTGCATGTTCCGGGCCCGCGGCGGCGCCATCCGCGCCGCAAGCATTTTACGGTGCTTGCCCAGCAGCGGTTGGTCCAGTTCCAGCGGCAGAAAGCGCACCGGGTTCGGTGGGATGACGACACCGGAAAACGCGACGTCCTCCATGTTGAGGTCATTGAAGGACGAAAACGTCTCGGAATCACGCGCGGCTCGGACCACGTCCTCGTAGCGGGTGGCGATCCAGAATCCGCCGTAGGCGTCCGACCACGCGATGGGCGCGTCACGGCGCAGGTCCGCGAGCGCGTGCAGCGGGTTTGCGGCGTGTTCGGCTGAATGATGATCGAAATGTACGACGCACCGCTGTTCGGACATCGAGGTCAACCTTCCTTGCTGACAAGTGATTGGGGGCTTGGGCAGTGATCGAAATTGCATGTGGCTCTATGGTTTACGCGCCCCTTAGAGATGAGGACGCGCTTGACCGGGGCCAGCTGTCGATGTGGTCGAGCCAGGGTGGGGGCGACAGGACCACATCGACAACTCCTCACAGCGGTGCTGGTCGAGCCCCCCGGATCAGGCGACCAGGCAAAGATCCGGTCGCCTCACCGTTGTGATAGGTTGCCACGCCGCTGACGATGGTGTGCAGGTAACCGTCGGCTCGCTGCATGAGTCGTTTGCCGCCAGCGGGCAGGTCGTAACGCACCTCGGGTCGGCGCAGACGAAGGTTGTCGAAATCGATGACATTGATGTCGGCGCGGAACCCTGGGGCCAGCACACCCCGGTCGTGAAGTCCGATGAACCGCGCGGTCTCCGCAGATTGCTGTGCGACGATGAACGGCACGTCCAAGCGGCCGCGTTGGCGGTCGCGGCCCCAGTGCTCCAACAGGGTCGTCGGGAAACTCGCATCGCAAATCGCACCGACATGGGCTCCGCCGTCTGACAGCCCGGGCACGGTGTTCGGATGCTCCAGCATCTCCTTGACCATGTCCAGGTTGCCCATGTAGTTGGTGAGCGGAACATAGATCATTCCCTCCCCGTTATCGGCGAGCAGGATGTCGTAGACCAGTTCGGCTGGTGGCCTGCCTTCATGAGCAGCCCGGGCGGCGATGCTTTCCGATGGTTCTGGCTCGTAGTTGGGGGGGTCTTGCAGCTCGAACATGAGATCCCATGAGTCCAACCACGTTGCGCCCAACCGGAAATCCGTTCCTTCCGGTGATGCGTTGAGGAGGCGTTCCCGGAAATCGGTGTTGCGCATCGCCGCGGCCCGTTCAGTGGCCGACAGGTGTTCAATGGTCCGGAAGATCGGGTTGGTGCTGAACGGGTTCAGCGTGCACTGCAACCCATACAGCACACCGATCGCTCGGGGCGCCACCTGACCGACAATTCGACGGCCCGCGGCGTTGGCCGCCTCGATACGCGACATCAGGGCGCGACAACTCTTGCCTTCGTCGGACGTTAACGCGGTCAACGTGAACCACAGCGGCATGCTCGACGCATCGACCATCTGCTCCAACATGTCGAACTCGTCGTCGATGCTGCCGAAATTGTTGAAGTCCTCGTCATGGAAGTCCGAAACCACCTGGAGCACACCCGAACCCGCCTTGCCTGCTTCGGCTGCAATCGCAATGCACTCACGAGCGGCGGCCCCGAACGCCGGGGTGTGAGCCCCTCGGCTGGTTTTGTGGATGCCCACGCGATCGGTGCTGAAACCCAACGCTCCCTGCTCGATCCCGATGCGCGCCAGGCGTGCCATCTCGGCGATATCGTCGTCGGTGGCATCCTCACGGTCAGCGCCTCGCTGGCCCATGACGTAAAGCCGCAGCGGGTCGTGCGGTACATAGACCCCCATGTCCACGTCGTGATGAACGCCTTCCAGCACATCAAGGTATTCGCCGAAAGTTTCCCAGCCCCACTTCAATCCCTCGTGCATCGCGGTTCCGGGGATGTCCTCGACACCCTCCATCAGTTCGATGAGTGCATCGTGATCAGAATCCCGCACCGGGGCGAAACCCACACCGCAGTTGCCGGCGACAACCGTCGTCACACCGTGCCACGACGACGGCTGCAGCACGTTCTCCCACGTCGCTTGGGCATCGTAATGAGTATGAACATCCACCCAGCCAGGAGTGACCAACGCGCCGTCAGCGTCGATCTCCCGCCGGCCGGTTCCCTCTACCCTGCCGACAGCAACGATCGTGCCGCCGTCAATCGCGAGGTCGGCCAACCGGGCCGCATCACCAGTTCCATCCACAACGCTGCCGCCGCGGATCACCAAGTCAAATTCAGCCATCGCAGTCCCTCATCGCTTCCCCTGGGGCGGCCCGGTGGCAACCCAAGGACACGCCGCATCATCGGTACCTGGCGAGTCCAACACCGCAGGGATTGGAGTCAAAACCGCGCTCTCGGTGAATGGGAGTGCTCACAGTAGCCGCCATAATGTGATGGCGAAAACGGCCATCACACAGGTGCGTGGAACTTCACTGCTCACTCCGCTCAGTGGGCCAAACAGCGGCTGGCGTGGCCCGCCGTGGATGACGGTGGCGCTTCGCGAACCGCCAGGCCGGCGTTTCCGCACCCCTGGCGACGGTGTGTCGGCGGACACGAAAGTGCCCGTGGGCGGCCATGAATCTGCCCAGACCTGTTTGATGCCGTCCGGCGCGTCAGCGCCGGAGCGGCCTCTCCTGTGGTTTCGATGTCGATGTCTAGTCGAGATCGACAATCCCAGGAGAGACCTACTTGAAGTCTGACAGGGAACTCATGGAAATACTCAATGCCTACGACCTGACCGGGTCTTACCGGGCTGCGGCTG
>Ga0207671_10002172_pt1 | contig 21323 bp, 16 predicted proteins | sample KBSC24metaG_FD_184352 | JGI IMG/M metagenome (GOLD analysis project Ga0207671, IMG submission 184352) | Corn rhizosphere microbial communities from Kellogg Biological Station, Michigan, USA - KBS C2-4 metaG (SPAdes) (version 2) | ecosystem: Host-associated > Plants > Roots > Rhizosphere > Soil... | reverse complement strand
GCAAGCGGCCAGCCCCGCGGTCAGCACGAGCTCGGCCACGGCACGGCCGAAGCGCGCAGCGGCGGCCGGGGCGTCAGCGGACGATCTTCGTGTCTTCGGCATCGGGCGCGTCGCCGGCGCGGCTCAGGGCAGCATCGGGCGCTGCACCGGCGGCAGGCAGCGGCCGGGCCGCGGTCAGCAGCGGATTGGGCACGATGATGGTTGCCGACAGGCTCGTGGCATCGTCGGCCAGCGGCGCCTCGGCCATCGTGCCGGCGGCCGAGCCGGCAGCGACCGGCGCATCGGCACCGGTGGTCCCGTCAACCGCCGCGGCCGCGGCAGCAGCCGGCCGGCGCGGCACGACGGTCGGCGTCGACACCGCCACGCCGGCGCCCGCCTGCCGATCCTGCAGCGCCTGCGCCATCGCATCGAAGGCGGCGTAGAGGAAGCCGAACTCGTCCTTGCGCTGCTCGCGGATGCGATGGTCGAAGCGGCCCTTCGCCACCTCGGCCATCGACTCTTCGAGCAGCTTGATCGGCTTGGCGAACCAGTTCGCGACGAAGACCATCGCGATCGCCACCGCGGCCACCGTGACGATCACGAGCACGATCATCAGGATCACCGACAAGTGAGCGACCTGCGAGACCGGCTTTTCCGGCAGGCCGAGGGCGACCCGGCCGACGCGCTTGCTCTGGAAGGTGATCGGCGCGACGAAGCCGAGCACCGATTCGCCGTTCGCGGCGAAACGCGTCACCGGCACCCCGCCGGCGCGTTCGCCGAGCGGCTCGCTGGCCGGCGCGCGATAGGGCTGGCCGACCAGCGAGCTGTCGCTCGCGGCGCGCACGATGCCGGCCCGGTCGATGACCTCGATGCTCTGGAAGTCGCCGGTCTTCATCACCTCCTGCAGCGCGACATCGACCGAGACCCAGTCCTCCGACAAGGCCGAGACCGCGTTCTGCGCCGCGAGGAAGCGCGCCAGCGCGGCGCCGTTGTCGGTCACCTGGTTCATCATCGCGGCGTACTGCCGCTGCGTGATCACGGTGGCGCTGACGGCCATCACCGCGGCGACGATCAAGGCCATCATCGCGGCCCACTTGACGCGCAACGGCACGATCTGCGGCTTGTCCTTTTCGCGTTGCGCTTCGTCGATCTCCACCAGCACGCGCGAGAGCGCATCGCCGAGCTCCTTGCCGGTCTGGAAGCGCCGGTCCGGCGCCTTCGCGAGGCAGCGATCGACGACGCGGCGCAGCGAGGCCGGCAGATCGGGCCGCAGCTTTTCGATCGGCACCGGGTCTTCGCGTGCGATCTTCAGGGCCAGCGCCACCAGGCTGTCGCCGAGGAAGGGCCGCTGGCCGGTGAGCATCTGGTACAGCATGATGCCGGTCGAGAACAGGTCGCTGCGGCCGTCGAGCTTCTCGCCCTGCGCCTGCTCGGGCGACATGTACTGCGGCGTGCCGAGGATGTCGCCGACGCGGGTGCGGTGTTCGTTGCCCGAGGTCTCCATGTGGGCGATGCCGAAGTCGGTCACCTTGACGGTCTGCGAGCCCTTCAGGCGCATCAGGTTGCCAGGCTTGATGTCGCGATGCACGATGCCGCGCGCATGGGCGTAGTCGAGCGCGCGTGCGAGCTGGATGCCCATGATCACCACGTCGCGCACCGGCAGGGCCACGCCCGGCTGCATCTCTTCGCTCAGCGGAGCGCCGTCGATCAGCTCCATCGCCATGTACGGCCGGCCGTCGATCTCGCCGACGTCGTGCACGGTGACGATGTTGGAATGCGAGAGGCCGCCCGCGGCGCGCGCTTCACGCAGGAAGCGCGCCCGGTACTCGCCGTCCTCGCACAGCGTGGCATGCAGGAACTTCAGCGCGACGTCGCGGTTGATGCCGGGGTCGTGCGCCTTGAAGACGGTGGCCATGCCGCCACGGCCGAGGCGCTCCAGGATCTGGTAGCGGCCGGCCTGGCGCACCGAATCGATCGGCGGACCGGGCGTACCGGGCAGGGTCTCGCCGCCGATGCGGCTCGGCGTGGGCGGACGGGTGGCGGAAGAGACCCGCGTCGCTTCATCGTCCGCCGCCTCGGGCGCCGGCGCACCGGCCTGGTCGTCGGCCAGCGTGGTGTCGTTCTTCGATGGATGCCCGGTCGGGCCGTCTGGATGCGACATCGGTCAGCCTCTGGGATCCGTTCCGGGCAGGCACGGCAGCATCGGCGCCGTGACGGCATCCTCGGCTCGCAAGGCAATGGCATCAATGAACGAAAGTCATGCTCTGCGCGCAGATCCGCCTGGATTTCTCATCCGCCCGCCGGTTGAATCGGGGCGACCTGCGCGAGCTGCGCATCGCGGATTCGACGAAGGTCATGACCGGAACGGCCGCGCCCGGGGTAGCCTGCTCGGAGTCGCCGCGTTCGCCGGAACGAGCCTTCATGAACCTCACGCGAGCCCGCCGGCCGCCAACGGCAAACCACCCTGCCATGACCACGCCCCCCGACGACGAGCGCACCGTGCGCCGGGGCGTCGACAGCCCCGGCGCGATGCCGCTGCGTGCGCTGGACGGCGGCTCGGCCGATGCGCTGCCGCCCGGGACGCGGCTGCACGAGTTCGAGATCCTCTCGGTGATCGGCCAGGGCGGCTTCGGCATCGTCTACCTCGCGCACGACACCACGCTGGACCGGCACGTCGCGATCAAGGAATACATGCCGGGCGCACTCGCGACGCGCACGCAGGCACTGACGGTTGCGGTGCGCTCGAGCCGCCATACCGAGACCTTCACCGCCGGCCTGCGCAGCTTCATCAACGAAGCGCGCCTGCTGGCGCAGTTCGACCACCCTTCGCTGCTGAAGGTGCACCGCTTCTGGGAGGCGCACGGCACGGCCTACATGGCGATGCCCTATTACGCCGGGGTCACGATGAGCCAGATGCTGCGCCAGCTCCGCGCCCGGCCCGACGAGGCGCTGCTGCGCGCGCTGCTGCACCCGCTGCTCGATGCGCTGGCACTGATGCACGAGGCGCACTGCTATCACCGCGACATCGCGCCGGACAACATCCTGATCCTGCCCGACGGCCGGCCGATGCTGCTCGACTTCGGCGCCGCACGCCAGGTGATCGGCGACATGACGCGGGCGCTGACGGTGATCCTGAAGACCGGTTATGCGCCGGTGGAGCAATACGGCGAGATGCCCGGCATGTCACAAGGCGCCTGGACCGACATCTACGCGCTCGGCTCGGTGATGCAGTACGCAATCACCGGGCACACGCCGCCGCAGGCGGTGGCGCGCTTCCTCGCGGACAAGCGCGAGCCGTTGGCAGTGACGGCCGCGGGGCGCTACAGCGAGCGCTTTCTGAAGGCGATCGACCGGGCGCTGGCGGTATTGCCGGCGGACAGGCCGCAGAGCGCAGCGGAGATGCAGGCTTTGCTCGGGCCGTGGCAGGCAGGATTTGCCGGCCCCGGCATCGAGCCGCTGCCGCAGGCGGCGGAGACGGTCCCGTTGACGACGCGGCCTTCGCTCGTCACGCCGAAAACCGTGGAGCAGGCGGAGGAGATCACCCGCATCCTGCCGGCCGAGCCGCCACGCCGAAGCCGGCGCAGGCTCGCGATCGCCGGAGCGGTCGCGGCGGCGCTCGCGGCAGCGGCCGGGGCTTCGGTGTGGTGGGGTGCGCGCAGCGACACGCGCCAGGCGGTCGAGACATCGAACGTGCCGGCAACTCCGGCACCGGCGCCAGCGCCGGTGCCGGTGCCGGTGCCGGTGCCGACGGCATCGGAAACGCAGTCGCCCGCGCCGGCCGAAGCGCCATCTCCGAGATCGATGCCCAACGATGCCGGCAAGGCCTCGGTGGCCGCGCCGATCGATCCCGAGGCGGAGCCGGCGCCCGCGCCCTCTCCGCCAGCCGCGGTGATACCCGAGCCCGCGCCCGCTCCGCCGCCGGCTGCCGAACCGCTGCCCAGACAAGCGAAGCCGGCGCCTTCGAAAGCGGCGCGCGCAGCGGTCACGCCGCCTCAACGCATCCCTAACAAGAAATTGTCGAACGAGCGCTGCGCGGACATCATTCAACGTGCTTCGCTCGGCGAAGAGCCAAGTGCCGCGGACAAGGACTTTCTCAAACAGGAGTGCGGACAATGAAAACCCTCGCCCACCGCCGGATCGGCCCTCTCGCGTGGATCGTCGCCATGCTGGCCATCGCGGGCTGTGCCGCACCCGCCGGCCCCAGTTCGAACACCGACGAGCTGCCCTTCGAACAAGCCGTCAATCTCGCAACAGACAGCCTCGCGCAGCAGACGCAGAAGCTGCCTGCCTTCATGGCCAAGCTGGAGAAGCGCTCCCTCGTGATCGACCCGATGCTCGACGGCGCCTCGGGCCAGCAAACGGCATTGACGCGCCAGCTCGAAGAGAAGATCAGCGCACGGCTCGCGGCGAACCATGCGCAGCTGCCGGTGCTGCCCTTCCAGCTCGCGAACCTGAACAAATCGCAGTACGTGATGACCGGCACGATCACGCGTTTGCAGGACGCCAAGGCGGCCGCTCATGCGCCGTTCCAGATCCAGCTGGCGCTCACCGAAGTGAAGAGCGGCATGGTCGTCGCGCAGGCCGCATCGAGGGCGCGCGACGACGGACTCGACACCACGCCGACGCCCTACTACCGCGACAGCCCGGTGCTGGTAAGGGACAAGATCAGCGACGGCTATATCCGCACCAGCCAGACCGCGCCCGGGCAGCCTGCCGACAAGGTTTACTTCGAGCGGCTCGCCACCGCGACGATGATCAACGAAGCCACGGTGGCCTACAACGGCGACCAGTACCAGGCCGCGCTCGACCTCTACAAGGCCGCGCTGGCCGCGCCATCCGGAGAGCAACTGCGCACCTTGAACGGCATCTATCTCGCGAGCTGGAAACTCGGCCGCACGCAGGAGGCGGAACAGGCCTTCGGCCGGGTCGTCGCACTCGGCATCGCCAACAACAGCCTGGGCGTGAAGTTCCTGTTCAATCCCGGATCGACCGAGTTCTGGTCCGATCCGAAGGTCAGCGGCCCGTATGCGATCTGGATGCGCCAGATCGCGAAGCAGACGACCCAGGCCAAGGTCTGCATGAACGTCGTCGGGCACACCAGCCACACCGGCGGCGAGGCCTACAACGACAAGCTCTCGGCGCAGCGGGCCGCGGCCATTCGGCAGAAGCTGGGAGCGGAGTCCGGGGAGCTGATGACGCGGACGAAGGCGAGCGGGGTCGGCTTTCGGGAGAACATCATCGGGACCGGGACGGACGATGCGAGCGACTCGCTGGATCGACGGGTGGAGTTCAAGATCGTGGGGTGTTGATGAGACCCGGCCGCGATGACGACGCGCTGCGGCGCCGGCGAGCGCTGGCGATGCTGCTGGCGCTTGCGGCGGCCCCGTGGCTGGCGAGCTGCGGGAGCAAACCCCCGCCGCCGCCTCCCCCGCCCAAGCCGCCGCCGCCACCGCCGAAGCTGGATGTGAGCATCCTGGCCGCGCCGCGGCTGAATCCGGACTCGAACGGCCGCAACTCGCCGGTCGTGGTGCGCGTCTACGAGCTGAAGTCCGCTGCGCGCTTCGCCTCGGCTGATTTCATGTCGCTCTTCCAGCAGGACAGCAGCGCACTCGGCCCCGATGTGATCGCGCGCGACGAGTTCGTGCTGCAGCCTGACGGACTCAAGTCGATCAATCGGCTGCTCTCGCCCGAGACTCAGGCGCTCGGAGTGATGGCCGCGTTCCGTGACCTGGACCGGGCGAAGTGGCGCACCGTGATCGATCTGGCGCCCGGACGGGATAACAGCGTAACCGTCGAACTCGACGAGCTCGATGTGAAAGCGAGCCTGGGCAGACCCTAACGTCGACACCCGGCCAGGGCGAGTGCCTGCCGTGTTGTCGCCGCGTTGACCTGCGACGAAGAGACGTGCCACAAGGCGTCAGGCAGTCATGGCCTCCAACTGCCGCGATTGCCGACGCGCCGGTGCGCAGACATTGAACAACGGCGTGCCGGGGTTCAGCAAGCAGAGATGATGCGCCGCCACGGCGCGCTGGGGTTGAAAGCCATTGCGAAGCACGTGCAAACAATGTGATGGCGATGGCGGCTGCCCCATGAAATGGCGCACCCCCACCGCGAATCGCAAGCTGTTCGAATGCCACCATGCAGAAATTTCCGCAGGTTCAGGCCAAGGCAAGCCGTCGTCCTCGTCCATTGCAACGCTGACATCTTGCGCATCGTCGGTTGGCCCGAAGTCGGTTCCTGAAGGCGGCTTGCGTTCCAACGGCGAGTATGCAAGGTCGACGCCGGTAATGAGGCTGAAGGCGCCGCCGACGAGACGTGTCAGATTCAGATCGTCCATCTGCGTGATCAACCAAGGCAGATAGTGCGGATCGCCGACGATTGCGAGGGCCCTCACTAGTGTGCGGCGCAGTGCAGGCACCTTCGCGAGCGACGCGAGCAGCGATCGCATCTCTGCCGGCGGACTCACCCTTGCCAGGGCGAGCAGCGCCGCTTCTCGCATGCCCGGATACGCCTCGGCGTCCGCCACGAGTCCATTCAACGCCTGCGTCGACACGCCGCGATCACCGAGCAGCAAAGCGCTGCGCGCCGCCTCAAAAGTACAGCGTCGGTCCGGATCGCCGAGGGCGGCCCTGCAAGACTCGATCAGATCTATCCGCCCGAGACAACCTGCCGTGCGCAACGAACGGGCACGCAGGCTCGCTTCAGCTGCGTTGATGAACTCGGTGAGCTTGCGTTCCGGATCGACGCCATGCATCGCGCAGGTCGCTATCCCGACTTCGCGCCACCATGACGATGCCGATTCCAACAGTCTTTTGGTGATACCCGACAAGCGGCCAGCCGAAACCCAGCCGAAGGCCGACAGCAACCCGGCGCGGCGATCGGGTAGCGCTTCAGCCAGCGCGATCAAGCGGTCCAGGCGCCGAGCATCGCGATCCTCGATCGCGCGCACCGCAGCAACGAACATCTCTCCGACCCCTGGCCTTTCGAGGTGCCGCAGCGCCTGCGCACTCCCGTAGTCGCCCGCAACGGCGACCCCTTCGAGATGCGCCGCAATCCGTTCGTCGAGCCGACCCAAGTGCCTGAGCCTCACATGGGCCGCACGCACCTGAACCGAGCGGACGTGGCGCAGGTGTGCGGCTTCCTCGACATGCTGCGCGACCACGTCGGCAACCGGCGGCGGCCGCACGATCGGTGTCATGAAACCTTTCTTCCCAGTAACTCCATCACACGGTCCCATTCCTGCGGATCGTGCTGTTCGCGCGGCGGCAGCTTGTCGCGCGCGGTCTCGCCGAATTCTTCGAGCCGCGCAGGATCGGCGCCATTCCGGATCAGCAGTTCAATCATCGATACGTCGAAATTCCCGGCGGCGATAGCCAGCGCTGTCAGTCCGAGGATGCCACCGTAGTCGTTGATCGTCTTCGAGGCGCCGAACTGCAGCAGCAGTTCCGCCATCACCGAATCCTCTGCACCCGCACTCAGACGCAGCGGCGACTCGCCGTCAGACCGCCGCGCATTGGGATCCGCCCCATGTTCGAGCAGCAACCGAGCCAGGTGATGATTCGGCGGATCGGAGGCCACCAGGATCGGAGTTTCGTTGTGGTGCACGTCCCAGGCATTGACATCCGCCCCGTGCGCGATCAGCAACTCGACGAGATCGATCGCCCCTTCGACATCGCACTTGTCACAAGCCAAATGCAACGGCCGCCAGCCCCGTTCGTCCGGTTCGTTCGGGTCCGCGCCGCGTGACAGCATGTCCTGCACACCCGCCCTGTCGCGCCGCTCGATCGCGGCCATCAGTGCCGATGACTTCCCGTACTTCCTATACATCGCGCCTCCTCGAAAGTGCCGCAGCAGTCAACGGCACTGCGCAGCAATCTGAGCCCTGGTGTTGCCGATGGCGACTCGAGTTTCCCGGATCGCCGTGTCGTGGCCCTGGCGTTCCTTCTGGAGCTCCGCAGTCTTCGCCGGGTCGCCGGGGACCGTATCCAGGCTTCTGTCGTTGAAGCACTTGGCCTCCTTTTCCTGCCGCAGCGCCAGCAAGCGGCGCTGCATGCCCAGCTTGCAGCTCAGCCTGTAGCACTCGATCGCTTGCCTGACCGCCGCACCGCCACCAGCAGGAAGGGTCGGCGGCGAAGCCTTGGAGCAGCGCTTGAGTTTTTCTTCAAGATTCGTCTTGCGCTGGCTCAAGCCCTTGCGCACGTGCTCCGGGCAAGTCTGGTTCTCCCATTTCACCTTGCACATCTTCGAGCCGTTGACTGTCGGAACCACCCGGTTGGCCATCGGACTGGCGTGGTTCGACGTTGTCATGTCGGTATGCCGGTCGACATTCTCTCCTTCGAACTTGACGTCGAAAGACCAGGCGATGAAATAGGTCTTGCCCGTGATCACGTGGGTAGAGACACCTGCACCCTGGCCGTTCGTCGCCGCCTCGTCGCCGAGCGGCGAGGTCTTGTAGAAGGACTGATCCTTCAGCATGACCTCCTCGCCCTCGATCTTGACAGTCTTGCTGCCTTCCTGCGTATCCTTCGCGAAGGCCGTGTTCGGATAGGGGACCGGCAACGGTCCGGCCGGCGGCGGCGGGGGAGTCAGACAGACGTCGGGAAACCCGGCGATGACCTTGCCGCCACCGGCCTTGCAGGCAATCTCGTCCCCGTCGGCATAAACGTCGCATCCCATCGCCGCCTCGCGTCACGCAGCGCGGCTGCGCAGCATCGCAACCGCCCTGCCCCCTGCCACCGCACTGCTGAAGCAGGCCGCGCGTGCACCCGGCGCATAGCCCTTCGCCCACGCGTCGCTGGCCCAAGCCAATTGGATCAGTCCCGACGCCGCGCCGGTATCGCCAATGGAATCCGCCGAATGCCACAACGGCTGTGCCGGCTTGCGCACCACGACGGCGAGCCGCCCCTCGACCAGAGCCAGTTCGCGAAAGCCATAACTTTCGCCGGTCACGTCCGAGAGTCGGAACTCCACTTCGTGAAAGCCCAGAGACGCTTCGGCCAAGGCCTCGCGGCCCGCGCTTGCCAGCCCCAACGCAAGAAGCGGCCGTTCGCTCAGCACGCCCGCTTCCTCCAAGGCGAAACCGAGGCCGACCGCCTCGATGCCATGTGGCGTGCGCGCCGGATACTGCCGCTGCACATAGATGGACGCAGCCGCTTCGCCTGGGATCACGCCGTCGGTATGGTTCTCGCGCTTGAGGCGCCAATGCTGGTCCAGCCAGTACAGCGTGCTGGCATTGAGATATGAATCCACACCGCACACCAGGCAGCCAGGCACGTCGTGCTCGCGCAGCAACTGCCTCGCCAAGCGCAGGCCTTCGAATGCAGCGGTGTGTCCCAGTGGCAGGGCGCCGGACAGCCTGCGATGGAACCTGACATCCAGGCGTTTCTCCACCAGCGCTACGACGTCCCGTCCCCAAGCGTCCGCACCGCCTGGACGGCCGGGCTCGGCGATGCCGACGAGCAGCGGCACGGTTTCGAGCGCAGTCGCCGGCATGCCCTCGATCGATTCCTGCAGCGCGAGCGCGAGCATCTCTACCAGCCGCGACACCGAGGCTCCTTCGAACCCCAGGCAGCGTACAGCGGCGCCGATGACCGGCAAGCGATTCTTGTCCCAGTAGGGCAGCTCGCCGAATGCCGCGATGCCAGCACGCATCGCGGCGCATGCGGCCGGCGCGGTGGACCCGGCGGCACATATGACGCCTGCGGCACTCAAATCCAGCACTTGGGCGCTCATGATTTGCGGCGCTCGCGCACGAGTTCTGCCAACGACCGATAGTGCGGCTTGGCCACTACCTCAGGCTCTTCGCCATCGGCGTTCGGGCGCTGCGGCAGCACGCCGCCGACCTCGACGCAGACCAGTTCATGCAAGCTTCGGCGCAGCGCCTGGGCAGCACGAACCGTCAGCATGAAACGCCCCAGATCGGGCTCGATGACCAGGGTATCGACGACACCGGCCATGCGGCTGCGACGGCCATCCTTGTAGACGAAGTCGAACGGAATGCGCAGCGCGGGTAGCTCGAACTCGATACGAGCGCGCGGCGACAGATGCACCAGCACGACCTGTTCGCCACCCCGCAAGTAGTCCACCTGTTGGTCCTCGGGGGCACTCTGGAAATAGCGATCGTCGAAATCGGCAGGCAGGAACGGAAAGGTCTCGGCCCGCCATTTGTCGTCATAGGTGCCTGCCCACTCGAGGCGCTGCGGCCACGATCGCGCCATCGGCCCGAAAGCCATCGGCCGATAGCGGCCATCCGGCTCGGACACGGGCTGAGCGATCTCTTCCGTGTTCGGCAGCGGCCGGCCGTTTAGCTGGCGCGCCGACGTGCCCGGATGAAAGCCACGGCCGACGTGGTTGGGCAGATACCAGCGGTGCGTGGCCGGATCCTCTTCCGGGGCGTGCACTCCCCCATAGGCGTTGTCGTAGGAGATTGGCATCACGGCGAACGCCTCCGGGGCGCTCGCAGAGACGGAGAGCAACTGTGATCGCCAATGGCGGTTGCCGACCACGTTGAAGGACTTGGTCATCGCACCGACGCGCAGGCCCACCGGCACCAGGGTCGCGGGCTTGCCGTCCGGCGCATGGCAGCTGCCGTTGAGCAGCACGTCGCAGCGCGGCTTGTGCAGTGCGAAGTCGTTTTCGTAGAGCGGCGCGGAAAATCCCGGCTCACCGCTGAAGACGTCCGTCATCACCGGTGGCACCTGCTCCGCGAGCAGCGCCGGCATGCCGCCAGGCGAATCAGGAATGCCGTAAGTCCCCTTCGCGACCGCGACCAGCCACTCGCGGCCGGTCTTGTCCGTCGCGACCGTGTATTCGGCGGGCAACTTGGTCGCGTTCACCAGTTCCATCGGCGATATGCCCGAAGGCCGGTCAGTTGAGCTGCACCGATCCGCCCTTGACGCGGTTCACGCCGGTGGACCGGCTCAGCAGATAGCTGCCCTCGATCAGCACCTTGCCGGCGCTGGTGAGCGTGATACTGGCCTTGCCGCAGCGCAGCTGCAGCTGCTCCTTCGCGCTCACCACGACCCGGTGGCCATCGACGTCCACCTCGACCTGGCCGCACGCGTCGAGTGCCGGCGGCAACCGTGCCCGGGTCAGCACGCCCATCACGATCGGCCGGCTGGCATCGCCGCCATCGAACATCAGCGCGACTTCTCCGCCGAGATCCGGCGGGCGCACTTCCACGCACGTGCGCGCACGCAGCGCCGCCGTGCCAGGCTGGCCCGGGAACACAACCATCGGCGTCAGCCCATCGTCGTCAATCGCGACGATCTCGCCGATCACCATGACCGGCATCGATACCGGCCGCGCGTCCAAACCCAAACGATAGGGGAAGGCCGGCGAGCCTGGAGCAGCGAGGTCGCCGGCCACCCGCTCGGCTTGCAGGTCATCGCGCACGATGCACTCCTCGATCGACTCTCTGCTGCCCATGGTCTGCCCCGATGTCAGTTCTGCGAAATCTTCGAACCCTTCATCGCGATGTCGCCGTCGGCCTTGATGTTGATCTTGCCGGAGCCCTGGATCGTGATGTCCTTGCCCTTGATCGTGATCGTGCCGTCCTTCTTCATCGTGATACTCGCATCGCCCGTCGTGATCGCGATCGAATCGGCGGCGCTGATCGAGAGGTTCTTGCCGACGGTCAGAGCGTCGTCTTCGCCAACCGACGTACTACGCGCCTTTGCGACGCTGGTGTTCTGGGCGCCGCCGACAGACAGGCTACGATCCGCTGCGACCTGAGTCGTCTGCGCTGCGCCGATCGTGTTGCTCTGGTCCGCACCGACCGTGGTCGTCTGGCCTGCCCCGACCGAAATGGTCTGCGCCGCGCCGACAGTCACGCTCTGCATCGCACCAATCGCGATCTCCTGCGCTGCCCCGATGGCGATCGTCTCGTTGACTCCCACCGCATGCGTGCGCTGCAGCGCCACCGTCGCCGTCTCGCTCGCGCCGACGGTGATCGACCTGTTCGCCCCGATCGTGATCGTCTCGTTCGACCCGACGTTCTCGGTCCGATTGACCCCAATCGAAATCTTCTCGTTCAGATCCACCGTCTCGGTCCGATTCTTGTGGATCGTGATCGTCTCGTCCTTGTCGACGGTCTCGGTACGCTGCCCATGCACCGTGATCGTCTCGTTGTTGTCGACCGTCTCCGTCCGGTCATGCTTCACATGCGTCGTCTCGTCATGATCGATCGTCTTCGTCCGGTCATGCCCGACCCAATGCGTCTCGTCGTGCTCGACCTCGATATCCTGGTTCTTCTCCGCATGGATCCAGACCTGCTCGGACCCCGCCTTGTCCTCGAAGCGGATCGCGTTGGCGTTCCCGTACCCCCCGCCCTTCGATGAGCGCGTGAGAATCCCCGACTGCGTCGCATTCGCCGGCAAATCCCACGGCGGCATCTGCTCGGCGTTGTAGACCCGCCCGGTGATGATCGGCTGATCCGGATCGCCTTCCAGGAAGTCGACGATCACCTCCTGCCCCATCCTCGGGATGTGGATCACGCCGAAATTCTTGCCCGCCCACGGGTGAGACACGCGCACCCAGCACGAAGTCTTCTCGTTCTTCTTCGCCTCGCGGTCCCAGTGGAACTGCACCTTCACCCGCCCGTACTTGTCGGTGTAGATCTCCTCGCCGCTCGGGCCGGTCACCACCGCGGACTGCGGCCCCTGTACGAAGGGCTTGGGCGTGCGCCGCGGCGGCCGGTATTGCTGCTTCGACGGGATCGCCGAGAAGTCGCACTGGAAGGTCCCGGCCTCGCCGCCGGACTCGTAGGCCGTCACCTGCGCATTCATCGACAAGGCGGTGACCAGGAACTCGGCGTTCTGGTCCTCGCGCGGGTGCTTCAGCATCTTCAGCAGCCGGCCGACCTCGATGCCGTGCGCGTTCGACATGCCGTGCAGCGGCTCGTAGGTGGTCTGCAGTTCGTCCAGCCGGTCTTCGGTCCACTGCTGGCCGTCGGGCTTCTTCACGTAGTCGCCCTGCCAGTCGAAGATCTCGTAGTCCGACAGGTCGTACTTGCGCGCTTCCTTGTCGTTGGTGTCGAGCTTGACCGAAGGCCGCTCGAAGTCATAGCTGGTGGCCGCGGTCTTGCCGGTGGTGACCTGCCTTGCGAAGCGCCAGTCGGAGATGTATTCGGTGTCCGGATTCACCGTCGAACGATCCTCGACATAGGGCAGTTCCTTCAGCCCCGGCGCCGCGTCGTGCGCGCTCTGCGAATCGACCAGGATCAGCTTGTGCTTGCCGTCGCTGTGCTCGAAGTACCAGTAGATGCCTTCATGCTCCAGCAGGCGGGCGACGAAGTTGTAGTCGGTCTCCCGGTACTGCACGCAGTAGGTCCAGGTGCGGTAGCTGCGAAAGAGCTTGAACTCGAAGCTCGCGACGCTATGGTCGCCGAAGACCTTCTTGACGATGTCGGGCACCGTCATCTCCTGGAAGATGCGGCAGTCCGAGGTGCGCGTCAGGAACCAGAGCCAAGGCCGCACCGTCGCGGCATACACGTAGTAGCTGCCGCGCTGGCCGGAGATGCCGAATCGCGTGACGTGGCCGTTCAAATGGCGCTTCGCGCCTTCGCGCAGCTCGGTGCTCACGGTTACCGTCTTGCCCAGCAGATCTTCCGGCTTCAGGTCGGTCTTCGGGCTCAACAGGTTGAGTTGCATCTCGCCGAGGCTGCTCAGGCCGGCGCTCACCATCATCGACTCGAACATCAAGTCGGCAGCGGGGAGCGGGGATGTCAGCGTGATGGGGGAAGGCATGGTCGTCGGCGCCCTTCGGCGCAGGCCTAAGTTACGGACTGCGGCTGTCTCGCGGAAGGGACCAAAGTCATCTGGCCCGATGTCGCGGCCGGCCGGCGGTCAGCGCGTGGCGCAGACCTCGTCGCGCCAGCGCCGGGCGTCTTCGTCCCAGGTGACGACGCGCAGTTCCGGCGCGCCGTTCGTCATCGGCACGAGGCAGAAATCCACCTTGTAGGCGCGCGTCCGCTCGCGCCCGTCGGCGGGCCGAGCGCTCATCTCGACGTGATACATCCGGCCCGGCTCCAGCGGGCTCGGCGCGACGCGGGCCTGTGCCGCGGCCGGCAGCTCGCCATAGCGGATGCAGGCAGGCGGCACGCCTTCGAGACGCAGGCCGGGCGGCGCCACGTTGAAGCCCCACAGTTCCTCCGGCAAGGCTCGCCAGTCGCTGCGCGCCGCCTGTGCCGGCGTGATGGACAGCGAATACAGCCGCGGCGGCGCCTCGCGCGTCGAGCCTTCGCCGGGCACGCCGAAACACGGCTGGTCGCCGGACTGCGTGACCAGCGCCGTGCCCATGCTGGAAAATCCCGAGGCCGAGGCGAAGGCCAGGCTCGCCAGCAGCGACAAAGACACCTGCTGCACGCGGCGGCGTCGACGGGATCGATCCGGCGGACGCATCGGATTCAACTCGGCAGGTTGCGCTTGTTGGACGGCGCAGCGATGAAGTCCTGCAGCACCTGGCGAAAGAGCGCCAGGTCGTGCCGATGCTTTTCTTGCCACAGCACCTTCGGATTCGTGAACTGGCTGACCGCCCAATAGTCCGACAGCAGGTCACCCTGCGCCTCCATGTTGTAGTCGCGCAGGCGCTTGTTCGCCTGCAGCGTGTACTCGTAGCCCAGCCCGATGCGGATCGCGCCGCGCAGCATCACCGGGTAGCCGAGCTGGTACTGCCAGACGTGCACCATCTCGTGCATGAACCAGTGCGCATCGCTGAAGTCGGAGAGCGAGAAGTCTTCCTTGAAGCGCTTCGGGTTGAAGTACATCTCGCCGTTCGGCGTCATCGCGGTGTCGTCGGGCTGCAATCCGAAGGGCAGGTACTCCTCGTTGTGGACCTTGACGCGGCCATAGACGACCGAGTCGCCGAACAGCGATCGCGCCATCGAGATCTCGCTCGCGGTCATGCCGCGCGCCTCGCCTTCGGGCGTCTTGCGCGGCGGCGCGGAGGGTGGGGCCGAAGGTCGCCGGGGCGCGACGAACACACCGGGTACATCGACATTGTCGGTGCCCGTTCCGGTCGGGCCCGGCGGCGACGCCCGCTGCGCGAACGGTTCCGCAGCCAAGCCCAGCCCGGCGCTGGTCGGGCTCTGCGGGCCGGGCAGGCGGGCATCGGCCATGTCAGAAGCCGCCTGGAGGCGGCAGCTCACGGTGCGGGGGCGATGGCGGAAGCGTCATGGTGTCGGGTCGCTCAAGAATACGGTACGAGACAAGACCGGCCTGGGCCAGCGACCAAGGTCACGCCCGGCAGAAGCGTCTGCGGGTCAGGCCCGATCGAACGCGTAGCTCAAGTCCCCGTCGACGACCGAGAGCGCCACCTGCTCCAGCGCCCTGCCCTCCGCCAGCCGCGTCAGGTACTCGTGGCTGATGCGCGGCAGCACCGTGTTCGTCAGCAAGGCATCGATCACCCGCCCGCCGCTCTCCACTTCGTTGCAGCGGCTGACCACCAGCTTCACCACGTCATCGCCATACGTGAACGGCACGCCGTGGTTCTGCTGGATGCGCTTGGCGATGCGGCCCAGCTGCAGCCGCACGATCTGCTCCAGCATCGCCTCGCTCAACGGGAAGTACGGGATCGCCACCAGCCGCCCGAGCAGGGCCGGCGGGAAGATCTTCAGCAAGGGCTCGCGCAGTGCCTTCGCGATCGCCTCGGGCTCGGGCATCAGCTCCGGGTCCTTGCAGAGGCTCATGATCAGCTCGCTGCCGGCGTTCGAGGTCAGCAGGATGATGGTGTTCTTGAAGTCGATCAGCCGGCCCTCGCCGTCTTCCATCCAGCCCTTGTCGAAGACCTGGAAGAAGAGCTCGTGCACGTCCGGGTGCGCCTTCTCGACTTCATCCAGCAGCACCACGCTGTAGGGCCGCCGGCGCACCGCTTCGGTCAGCACCCCGCCCTCGCCGTAGCCGACGTAGCCGGGCGGCGCGCCCTTCAAGGTGGAGACGGTGTGCGCCTCCTGGTACTCGCTCATGTTGATCGTGATGACGTTCTGCTCGCCGCCGTACAAGGCCTCGGCCAGCGCCAGCGCGGTCTCGGTCTTGCCGACACCGGAGGTGCCGGCGAGCAGGAAGACGCCGACCGGCTTGCCCGGGTTGTCGAGCTTGGCGCGCGATGTCTGGATGCGCCGCGCGATCATCTCCAGCGCATGTTTCTGGCCGATCACGCGCTGGTTCAAGGTATCGGCCAGCTTCAGCACCGACTCGACCTCGTTCTTCACCATGCGGCCGACCGGAATGCCGGTCCAGTCCTGCACCACGCTGCCGACTGCATGTTCGTCGACCGAGGGCAGGATCAGCGGCGATTCGCCTTGCAGCTTGGCCAGCAGCCCGTGCAGCTCGGCCAGGTCGGCCAGCGCCGCGGTGCGTTCGGCCTCGTCGAGGGGTGCCTCGCCGGCAGGCGCTTCGCTGAGCGCCGCGCCGGCCGCCGCATCCGGCTTCGCGCCGCGGCGGCGCAGCCGCGCACGCAGGCCGAGCAGCTTGTCGACCAGGGCCTTTTCTTCGTCGTAACGCTGGCTCAGCGCCTTCAGCGACACCTCCGCCGCCTCGCGCTGCTGCGCCACCCGCGCCTTGCGCGCCGCCACGTCGATGCCGATCTCCTCTTCGCGGCCGATGATCTCGCTCTCGATCGTCAGCGCCTCGATGTGGCGCTGCACGTCCTCCAGCTCCGGGGGCGTCGCGTGCTGGCTCACCGCGACGCGGGCGCAGGCGGTGTCGAGCAGGCTCACCGCCTTGTCCGGCAGCTGGCGCGCCGGGATGTAGCGGTGCGAGAGCTTGACCGCCGCCTCGATCGCCTCGTCGAGCAGCTGCACGCGGTGGTGCTTCTCCAGGATCGAGGCGACGCCGCGCAGCATCAGCACCGCCTTCTCCTCGCTCGGCTCGCAGACCTGCACCACCTGGAAGCGCCGCGTCAGCGCCGGGTCCTTCTCGATATGTTTCTTGTACTCGGCCCAGGTGGTCGCGGCGATCGTGCGCAGCTTGCCGCGCGCCAGCGCCGGCTTCAGCAGGTTGGCCGCATCGCCGGTGCCCGCGGCGCCGCCGGCGCCGACCAGCGTGTGCGCCTCGTCGATGAACAGGATGATCGGCTTCGGCGAGGACTGCACCTCGTCGATCACCTGCCGCAGCCGGTTCTCGAACTCGCCCTTCATGCTGGCGCCGGCCTGCAGCAAGCCGACGTCGAGCATCAGCAGCGAGACTTCGCGCAACTGCGGCGGCACGTCGCCCCGCGCCAGGCGCAGCGCGAAGCCTTCGACCACCGCGGTCTTGCCGACACCCGCCTCGCCGGTGAGGATCGGGTTGTTCTGGCGCCGCCGCATCAGGATGTCGACGATCTGGCGGATCTCCTCGTCGCGGCCGGCCACCGGATCGATCTCGCCCTGGCGCGCCCGTTCGGTCAGGTCGACCGCGTAGCGCTTCAGGGCCTCCTGCTGACCCATCGCGCCGGGGCTCATCGCGCCGCTGGCCTCGCCCGGCGCGGCGCCGCTTTCCGTCGATGCCTGCGACTGCTCCGTCGAGCCTTCGACCACGCTCGCGAAATGCGTCGTCAACTCGTCCAGCGGGATGCGCTCGAACTGCTTGCTGATGCCGATCAGCACGTTGCGCAGGCTGCGTGTCTTCAGCGCGCCGACGATCACGTAGCCGGTGCGCACCTGCGTACCGCCGTACATCAGCGAGCCGTAAACCCAGGCACGTTCGACCGCGTCTTCGATGAAGCTCGACAGGTCGGTCACCGAGGCGGCGCCGCGCGGAAGCTTGTCGAGCGACTGCTGCAGGTCGGTCACCAGCGCGGCCGGGTCGAGCGCGTACTGCTTGACGATGCGGTGCAGATCCGAGTCGGGCGTCTGCAGGATCTGGAACAGCCAGTGCTGCAGCTCGACGTAGGGGTTGCCGCGCAGCTTGCAGAACACCGTCGCGCCTTCGATGGCCTTGTATGCGAGCGGATTGAGCTTGCCGAAGAGTGCGGCGCGACTGATCTCAGCCATGGAAGTCTCCCTTCGTGGTGGCGTGGGCGGCGGCCGCGATGCGGGCCGGGGTCAGGCGAAGGTCGGCACGATGCTCGGCCGCGCTCTTGCGGCCGAGCCAGGCGCTCAGGCCCAGCGGCTGCGCGGTGCCGGCGCGGCGGCCGAGGCCGAGCTTCGGGACCTCGCTCGCCTGCAGTTCGAGTCGCAAGTCCCACAGCATCTCGAATCCGAGCAAATGCCGCATCCAGTCCCGCAGCTCGATCAGCGAGCGCTGGCCGGGCAGGAAGCGCCGGTACTGCTGCAGGTTCAGCGGGCCGATGTGCAGGCGCAGCTTGTACTGCCGGTCCCAGACCTTGCTGCCCGCGACGCTGCTGACGCCGAGCGTTGCACTGCGCCGGGCGAACGCGCTGCCGAGGCGGGATTGGTCCTCCCGGCGCAGCGGCATCCAGTGGCCGACATGGGACTCGATGCGGATCGGCACGTCGAAATACTCGACCAGGATCTTGCGCATCGCTTCCGGATTGCGGGTGGCCTTCGACAAATGGCCGGACAGATAACGCTTGGCCGCCTCCGGCACCGCGTCCCGGCCTTGCAGGCGGGACGGCGTCAGGCCGGCGAGCGCGCCGACCCAGGCGGCGAAGCGATCGTCCGAAGCGCGGTCCGCCTGCACCGTGGGCTGCGACTGGGCCCAGGCGCGGTAGAACAGCAGCAGCGCGCGGTGATGGAACAGGTCGGCAAAGCGCACCAGGGTCGGATCGGCATGGTTGCGCTGGCGGTCGCGCGCGTACTCGGTGAGGTGCAGCGGCAACGCGCCCATCGGCCCGAACAGGCCGAAGAAACGCACGCCGAGCCGCGGCGGCCGGCCGGCCGGCGCCTGGAAGGACATCACCGCGGCGGGGGCGAAATCGAGCTCCGCGTCCTGCCCCAGCCGCACCGGCTCAGCGCTCGGCCGCAGCGCGGTGCCGAGGCGCGGCGCGGCCGGATGCAAGGCATCGATCTGCCGCAGCAGCGCGAAGAAGTCGTGCGACCAGGGCTGGCGCGCCACCGCCTCGAAGAGCCGGGCGAGCCTTTGGGGAGCGAGCTCGTCCGCCATGGTCTATAGCAGCGCGCGCGTGCCGATGCGCGGCCGGCTGCGCAGGATCTCGCCGCGCGAGTTCGAACGCAGCACGGTTTCGCAAAAGCTGTTGGCCGAGGCATGGCGCGTGAAGTAGCGCTCCAGCACCTGCCCGAGCAGGAAGGCACTGCCGCCTTGCAGGCCCATCTCGTCGACCGTCGCGGTGACTTCGACGCCGCAGCCGAAGGTCAGCGGCCCCGGGAACGGCAGGCGCCGCGTCACCGTGCGCGCCTCCAGCGCCTGCAGGCTTTCGACCTGCTTGGCCCAGCTGCCCTCCTCTTCCGGCCCGTACAGCAGCAGCAGGCTGCGCAAGGCGGCCGCCGCACGGGCGGGATCTTCGCCGGCGATGCTGAGGTAGTTCAGGGTCAGCAGGCTGACCAGGGTCCAGCCGATATCGCCGCGGGCGAAGCGCTGGCTCGGCTTGGTCGGGCCGCGCAAGGTCTCGATGCGGCCGGCGGGGCCGGCGCCATCGAGCTGCCAGGTGGTCGCGGCGCCCGGCAGCAGCGCAGGCAGGTCGCGGTTCGTCACCAGCGCGGTGACCGAGAGCTGGCGCAGCTCCTCGCGATACGGCGCGTTCGACGGATCGACCAGCGCGATGAACGCCTCCTGCCCGACGTAGGCCGTGCGCGGCCCTTCGAGGCGCTGGCGCGCGGAGAGCATGCGCGGCTCGCGGCGCACCGTGTACCAGGCGCCGTGATTGCGCGCCGCGTCGTGGAAGGTCGCGTAGAGCGGCAGGAAGTGCTGCTCGGCCTTCTCGCCGGTGCCGTAGCCGGTCACCGATTGCAAGGTGTGCAGCTCGAAGTCCATCGGCCGCGCCCGGTCGGGCACGACGTGGTATTCCCAGCCGCCGCCGTTGACCGCGATCCGGTCCAGCCGCTTGACGAACAGGTTCACCGCCGGCGTGCAGAACAGCGCCAGGCTGTTCGCGTCGACCACCGGCTCCAGCGTCGGCTCGCCGCGGGAAAAGAACAGCACGATCTCCGCCTCGGCGCTGTCGACCTGCGCCAGGCGCCGCGCCAGGTCCGCGACCTCGAAGAAGAGGAAACGCTGCGGCATCGCGGCATATTCCTGCAGCAGGCGGTGGCCGCTGAAGCCGCGCAGCGTCTCGGGCAACACCGCCTCTTCGTCCGCGTAGCCGACCGGCTGCACGCTCGCGGCATCGGAGAGCCCGCGCATCAGCTGTTTCGGCGAGCCTCCGACCCAGCTGCCCAGGCTGGCGCCGAGCACCAGTTCGTAGAGGCGATAGGCCACGTCGTCCGGCGGCGCGAGGTGGAAGGCGAGCCGCTCCATGCGCAGCTGGCTGAAGCGCGTGCCGCCGAGCGCGCGCAGCTTGATGCGCAGGCCGCCACGCACCTGGCGCGCGAAGGGCAGCTGGTTCAGCGGCAGGTCCGGTGCATGGCTGAAGTACTGCACTGCGTCGATCTGGATCGGCCACAGGCTCACGTCCTGCACCGTGCGGAAATCGCAGCGGGTGTTCTGCCCGCGCGCCAGGTCGCTCGTCAACGCGCTGCCGCGCGCGATCGTGAAGCCTCGTGCCAGGTTCGGATCCAGCAGATCGGGCCGCATGCGCGCGACCATCATCGACGGCACGGGCGACAGGAAGCCGGGATAGACCGTCTCGAGCAGATGCTGGATCAGCTTCGGGTGCTCGGCATCGATCTTCAGCTGCACCCGCGCGGAAAGGAAGGCGAAGCCTTCGAGCAGGCGCTCGACGTACGGGTCGGCCACCTCGACCCCGTCCATCGCCAGCCGCGCCGCGATCTTCGGGAACTCGGCCGCGAACTCGGCGCCGACTTCGCGCAGATGCGTCAGCTCGTCGCTGTAGAGGCGCAGCAGCCGCGGATCCATCACGCCCTGCGGCTGCGCAGGCTCGGGCTCGCGTCCCTGACCTCCACCTGGCCGGCTTCCAGATCGACCTGGGTGCGCAGCAACAGCTCCAGCGGCACCGGCTGCGCCCACATGAAGCCGCGGATCTCGAACTCGATGACGTTGTGCGTGTCGAGCACGCTGGTGGCGTCGAGCGCCTTGACCTCGAGCGAGTCCTGCATCACGCGCGGCTCGAAGCGCAGGATCGCCTGGCGGATCACCCGCTCCAGCATGCTGACATCGATGCGCGAGGCCATCTGGCCCGACATCGGCGGCAGGCCGAAATTCAGTACCGAATCGCCGGTGCCGGGATAGGCCTGGGCCTCGCGGCTGAGCGGCTGCACCGCGTTCAGCAGCCAGGACAGGTCGCGCAGGACCGCGGCGCGGATCTGCGCCTTGTTCATCACGCGGGCGTCT
>Ga0207671_10002168_pt1 | contig 21336 bp, 16 predicted proteins | sample KBSC24metaG_FD_184352 | JGI IMG/M metagenome (GOLD analysis project Ga0207671, IMG submission 184352) | Corn rhizosphere microbial communities from Kellogg Biological Station, Michigan, USA - KBS C2-4 metaG (SPAdes) (version 2) | ecosystem: Host-associated > Plants > Roots > Rhizosphere > Soil... | reverse complement strand
TCCGAGTCCCGTCGTCCGAGTCCTCGTCGTCGGATTCGATGTCGGCCACGTCCTCATCCAACGGGCCGTGGTGGACGTGCCCGTCGGTGTCGGTCAGGTCGGATACGGCGATCGCGGTCTCGTCATCGGTCGACTCGTCGTCGTGCTCGTCGTCCTCTGGGCGGCCATTGGCGGCAGCCATCGCCTTGAACATCGGGTGCTCGCCCGCTGCGTGCGCAGGCACCTTGGCCACCTGGACTTCCTCGGCCTTGACGCCCTTCTTGCCGCGCTTGCCGCGCCTGCCACCGCTGCCCGGCTCGGGGCTGCGGCCGGCCGACGACGCCGTGTCGACGGGGTCGGCGTGCAGCACGATGCCGCGTCCCGCGCAGTGGGTGCAGTTCGTGGAGAACGCCTCGATCAAGCCGGTGCCCAAGCGCTTTCGGGTCAGCTGAACCAGTCCGAGGGAGGTCACCTCCGACACCTGGTGACGGGTGCGGTCGCGACCGAGCGCCTCGGTCAGCCTGCGCAGCACCAGATCCCGGTTGGCCTCGAGCACCATGTCGATGAAGTCGATGACGACCATGCCGCCGATGTCGCGCAGCCGCAGCTGACGGACGGTCTCCTCGGCGGCTTCGAGATTGTTGCGCGTGACGGTCTGTTCGAGGTTGCCGCCGGATCCGGTGAACTTGCCGGTGTTCACGTCGATCACGGTCATGGCCTCGGTGCGGTCGATCACCAGGGTGCCGCCCGACGGCAGCCACACCTTGCGATCCAGCGCCTTCGTCAGCTGTTCGTCGATGCGGTGCACCGCGAACACGTCCGGGCCGCCGGGTGAGGGGGGCTCGTACTTCGACATCCGCGGAACCAGTTCCGGCGCAACGGATTTGACGTAGTCGTCGATGGTCGTCCAGGCCTCGTCACCGGACACGATGAGCCCGGAGAAGTCCTCGTTGAACAGGTCGCGGATCACCTTGACCAGAACGTCGGGCTCCTCGTAGAGCGCGATCGCAGCGCCCGCGGCCTTCTTCTTGGTCTCCTCGGCCTTGGCTTCGACCTCGGCCCAGCGCTCCTGCAGCCGGTTCACGTCGGTGCGGATGTCGTCTTCCTTGACGCCCTCCGACGCGGTGCGGATGATCACGCCCGCATCCTGCGGCACCACCTCGCGCAGGATCTCCTTGAGACGCTGCCGCTCCGTGTCGGGCAGCTTGCGGCTGATCCCGGTCGACGACGCTCCTGGCACGTACACCAGGTACCGCCCCGCCAGGGACACCTGTGTGGTGAGGCGTGCGCCCTTGTGTCCCACGGGGTCCTTGCTGACCTGGACGACGACGTAGTCGCCCGGCTTGAGGGCCTGCTCGATCTTGCGGCTGGCGCCGCCGAGTCCGGCAGCCTCCCAGTTCACTTCACCGGCGTACAGCACACCGTTGCGGCCGCGGCCGATGTCGACGAACGCCGCCTCCATCGAGGGCAACACGTTCTGCACGATGCCGAGGTAGATATTGCCGACCAGGGACGCCGACGCGGCGGAGGTGACGAAGTGCTCGACCAGCACGCCGTCCTCGAGCACCGCGATCTGGGTGTAGCGGGCGCCCTCGTGCGGCGGTTCGGTGCGGACTTTGTCGCGCACCACCATGACGCGTTCGACGGCCTCGCGACGGGCCAGGAACTCGGCCTCGCTCAGGATCGGCGGGCGTCGCCGTCCGGCGTCGCGTCCGTCCCTGCGGCGCTGCCGCTTGGCCTCCAGGCGGGTGGATCCGTTGATGCCCTGGATCTCGTTGTTGACAGCCTTGGCCGCCTTCTCGCGGGGCGGACGCTCGTGCACGACGGTGTTCGGCGGGTCGTCCGGCGAGGTGGCCTCGTCCCCGTCACCCGTACCTGACTTGCGGCGCCTGCGCCTGCGGCGACGCCGGTTGCCGCCGTCGCCGGACCCGTTCTCGTCGTCGGTGCCCTCGTCGTCGGAATCGTCGTCCGTGTCGCTCTGATCGGCGGCTTCGTCCTCGGTGCCGTCGTCGTCGCTGGGGTCGTCGGGGTTCTGCTCGCCTCGACCACGTCCCCGGCCACGACGTCCTCGCCGACGCCGACGGGCCGCGGGACGGTCGCCCTGATCGTCATCGGTGTCGCCCGACTCGTCGTCGACGTCATCATCGTCGTCGTCATCTTCATCGTCGTCATCCGCCGCGACCTGGACGGGCGGTGCGGGTGCACGGAACGTGACGGGTTGCGGCGCGACGAACAGCGGCATGTACGCCGCAGGCTCGGGGGCGGGCTGGGCGGCGGGGGCCGGCGGCGACTCCAGCATCAGCCGGGACTCGGGTTCGTCGTCCCCGGTCGGCTCGTCGAGTGACACCTCGTCGGCGGGTTCGTCGACAACCTCGTCGACGGGCTCGGAGATGGGCTCCACCAGGACGGGCTCGGGGACCACTGCCTCGTCGAACACCTCCACGATGGGGGGTGCGTCATCCTCGCTCAGCTGCTCAGCCAGCGGATCCTGTCCGGGCTGTGTGTCTTCAGATAGGTCTTGGGTATGGGCATCTTCGGCCACGAATTCTCCTCAAGCCCCCGGGCGCGTCGTATCGACGCGGCCACGCGAGGGCTTCCGCTATGGGCCCGGGCAACTGCTCCCGAGCTTGTTATGGTCTCGCGCCGAGCTGCTCGGGAGAGCTCTCGGTGCCTGGCTGAATGATGGCTGGACGGTCGGCGCCGCACTTGTGAACGTCCCAAGTGGTCGCGCTCGTCGAAGTCTTCATCCGGGCGCCCGACCCTGGTTGTGAGCCGGTCACCCTGGTCCAGTATCCCACACTGCGGAGGCTTTTCTGACGAGGTGCGAATGTCACCCCATCCGGCAGCTAACGGCCGGGGAACCAGAGCTCGATCTCGCGGGCCGCCGATTCCGGCGAATCCGAGCCGTGCACCAGGTTGTCCTGGGTGACGAGGGCCAGGTCACCACGGATGGTGCCGGGCGTCGCCTTCTCGACGGGATCGGTCCCGCCTGCGACCTGACGGAACGCGGCAACGGCCCGCGGCCCCTCGACGATGGCGGCCACCACGGGCCCGGAGGTGATGAATTCCAGCAGCGAGCCGAAGAACGGCTTGTCCGCGTGCTCGGCGTAGTGCTGCCGGGCGACGTCGTCGCTGACGGTCTTGAGTTCGAGGGCCGCGATGGTCAGGCCCTTGCGTTCGATTCGGCCAAGAATCTCGCCTACGAGTTGGCGCTTGACGCCATCGGGCTTGACCAACACCAGAGTCCGCTCAGTCACGTCGGCAGAGCCTACTAGTCGATAGGAGGGGGCTGCTGACCGGGCAGCAGACCGCGCTCCTGACGGCGCTTGACCTCGGCCTTCAGGTACGCGATGAGCACCCAGACCAGGACGAAGAGCACGCCGATGAAACCGATCGTGACGTGGATGAACGCCCCGGCGACCAGGACGAATTGGATGCCGATGTTGGCCTTCAGTGCCCATGGCTTGCCCTGCACGCCCGCCATCAGGATCAGCACGACGGCCACTCCGACGAGGTAGGCCGTGCTCGCGGCGCTCAGGCCGCCGCCCACGACCGAGACCACCGGCAGCGCGAGCAGCACCACGATGGATTCCAGGATGAGCGTGCCCGCCATGACACCGCGGAAGCTCTTCCACGGGTCGGGCGGCGCGACGGCGTCCCCGGGTTCTTCTGAGGGCCCTTCGGTCACTGCGGATCCCTGCCGAACAGGGTCCGCGCCACGCCGGCGGTGACGACGGAGCCGGTGATGACCATGCCCGCGCCGGAGAAGCCGTCGTCCTGGCCGGACTCCTCGATGAGCGCGGTCGCGGTCTCGATGGCATCGGGCAGCGTCGCGGCTCTAATCACGCGATCGGGGCCGAAGCGCTCCTCGGCGCGCATGGCGAGCTCCTCGACGTCCATCGCGCGGGGAGACCCGTTGTTGGTGACCACGATCTGATCGAACGCGGGCTCGAACGCGGCGAGGATGCCGTCGACGTCCTTGTCCCCCATCACCGATACGACACCCAACAGGAAACGGAAGTCGAACTCGGTGTCCAACGCCGATGCGAGCGCGGCCGCACCGGCCGGATTGTGCGCGGCGTCGATGAACACCGTTGGGGCGCTTCGCATTCGTTCCAAGCGACCGGGATTGACGACCGCCGCGAAGCCGGCTCGTACCGCGTCGACGTCGAGCTGACGCTGGGCGCCCGCCCCGAAGAACGCCTCGACGGCAGCCAGCGCGACGACTGCGTTGTGCGCCTGATGCTCGCCGTGCAGGGGCAGGAAGATGTCGGTGTAGATGCCGCCAAGTCCCTGCAGTTCGAGAAGCTGTCCCCCGACCGCGATCTCGCGGCGGCGCACGGCGAACTCGGAGTCCTCGCGGGCCACGGCGGCGTCGACGCTGACGGCCTGGGCCATCAGCACCTCCATGGCCTCCGGGGTCTGCTGCCCGATGATTGCGACGGTGTCCACGTCCATGCCGTCGGGCACCACGTCGACGTTCTGCTTGGTGATGATCCCGGCCTTCTCCGCGGCGATCTTGGCGATGGTGTCGCCAAGGAAGTCGACGTGGTCGATGCCGATGGGGGTGATGACGGCGACCGGTGCGTCGATGACGTTGGTGGCGTCCCACTTTCCGCCGAGTCCTGTCTCCACCACCGCGACGTCGACGGGCGCGTCGGCGAACGCAGCGAACGCCATCGCGACGAGGACCTCGAACTTGCTCATCCTCGGGCCGACGGGGCCTAGCTCACCGGCCTGGGACTGCGCATCGATGATCTCGACGAACGGCTCGATCTCACGGTAGGTCTCGACGTACTGCGCCGGGGTGATGGGCTTGCCGTCGATCGAGATGCGTTCGACTGCGGACTGCAGGTGCGGGCTCGTGGTGCGGCCGGTGCGGCGGTGCAGGGCGGTCAGCAGTGAATCGATGAGCCGCACCACCGACGTCTTGCCGTTGGTTCCGGCCACGTGGATGCTCGGATATGCGCGCTGCGGCGACCCCAGCAGCTCCAACAACGCGGCGATGCGCGTCGTGCTCGGTTCGATCTTCGTCTCCGGCCACCGTTGGTCGAGCAGGTGCTCGACCTGCAGCAACGCGGCGATCTCGTCGGGCGTCGGCTCTGGATTCACGACAGACCGGCGAGACGCCCGGAGATGCGCTCGACCTCTTCAGAGGCCAATTGCCTGCGGGCCTTGATCTTGTCGACGACGGCTTCTGGCGCCTTGGCCACGAACGCCTCGTTGCCGAGCTTCTCGGTGGTCTGGGCCAGCTCCTTCTCGGCGGCGGCCAAGTCCTTCTCGAGGCGGCGACGCTCCGCGGCGACGTCGACGGTGCCCGACGTGTCGAGTTCGATCGTCACCGTCGCCGGGCTCAGGCGCACCTCGACCGACGCCGTCGGGCTGAACTCCGCGTCCGATTCGGTCAACCAGGCGAGCGCAAAGACGGGACCCAGATCGATTTCGGTGTCGTCCGCGGGGATTCCGGAGACGCGAGCGGGAATCCGTTGCCGATCCTTGAGCCCTTGATCGCTGCGGAAGCGCCTGATCTGGGTGATGAGCTCCTGGATGTTGAGCACGCGGTTCCGCGAGAATTCGGATCCGTTGAACCACTGCGGTTTTGGCCACTCCGCGATGACGATCGACTCGCCACCCGTGAGTGCCTGCCACAGGGTTTCGGTGACGAACGGCATGATCGGGTGCAGCAACCGCAGCACGTTGTCGAGAACGAACGCCAGCACCGCAGGGGTGTGCGCGACGCCATTGGCCACCTGGACCTTGGCGAGTTCGACGTACCAGTCGCAGAAGTCGTCCCAGATGAAGCGGTAGAGCGCGTCACAGGCCCGGCTGAACTCGTAGGCGTCGAAGGCTTCGTCGACTGCGGAGATCGTCTTCGCCAGCTCGCCAAGGATCCAACGATCGGACTCGGTGAGGCTCTCGTCGGCGGGCAGCGGCGCAGGTGCTGCGCCGTTCATCAACGCGAACCTGGTGGCGTTGAACAGCTTCGTGGCGAAGTTCCTCGACGCGCGGGCGTGGTCTTCGCCGATCGACAGGTCGCCACCCGGGCTGGCGCCCCGGGCCAGCGTGAACCGCAGTGCGTCGGCGCCGAACAGCTCCACCCATTCCAGCGGGTCGATGCCGTTGCCCTTGGACTTGCTCATCTTGCTGCCGAATTCATCGCGGATGAGACCGTGCAGGAAGACGTTCTCGAACGGCACCTGAGGTGCGCGCGTCCCGCCCGCGGTGATCGCGTCGTCGTCGCCGACGAAGGTGCCGAACATCATCATCCTGGCCACCCAGAAGAACAGGATGTCGTAGCCCGTGACGAGAACGCTTGTCGGATAGAACTTCTCGAGCTCTGGCGTGCGGTCCGGCCAGCCCAACGTGGAGAACGGCCACAGCGCCGACGAGAACCAGGTGTCGAGCACGTCGGGGTCCTGCTCCCAGCCTTCCGGCGGGGTCTCGTCGGGTCCGACGCAGACCATCTCGCCGTTCGGCCCGTGCCAGATCGGGATGCGGTGGCCCCACCACAACTGCCGCGAGATGGTCCAGTCGTGCATGTCGTCGACCCAGCCGAACCAGCGGGGTTCGAGGCTCTTGGGGTGAATCACGGTGTCGCCGTTGCGCACGGCGTCACCGGCGGCCTTGGCCAGCGATTCGACCTTCACCCACCACTGCAGCGACAGCCGCGGCTCGATGGGTTCGCCGCTGCGTTCGGAGTGGCCGACGCTGTGCAGGTAGGGCCGTTTCTCCTCGACGACGCGGCCCTCGCGCGCGAGGGCTTCGCGGACGGCGACCCGGGCATCGAGGCGGTCCATGCCGTCGAATTCTGTTCCGGTATCGGCGATCCGGCCCTTGGTGTCCATGATCGATGGCATCGGGAGGTTGTGCCTGGCGCCGATCTCGAAGTCGTTCGGGTCGTGCGCGGGTGTGACCTTGACTGCGCCCGTTCCGAATTCGGGGTCGACGTGCTCGTCGGCGACGATGATGATGTCGCGTTCGAGGAACGGGTGCGGCAACGTGGTCCCGACCAGGTCCCGGTAGCGGTCGTCGTCGGGGTGCACGGCGATCGCGGTATCGCCGAGCATCGTCTCGACACGGGTGGTGGCCACGACGATATGGGGCTGTGTGTCATCAAGTGATCCGTAGCGGAACGACACCAGCTCGCCCTCGACGTCCTCGTACTTCACCTCGAGGTCCGAGATGGCGGTCTCGAGCACCGGCGACCAGTTCACCAGCCGCTCGGCCCGGTAGATCAACCCGGCGTCGTACAGCCGCTTGAAGATCGTCCTGACCGCGCGCGACAGGCCCTCGTCCATGGTGAAGCGGTCCCGGCTCCAGTCGACGCCGTCGCCGAGGCGGCGCATCTGACCGCCGATGGTGCCGCCGGATTCGCGCTTCCAGTCCCACACCTTGTCGATGAACAGCTCGCGGCCGAAGTCTTCCTTCGTCTTGCCGTCGACGGCCAGCTGCTTCTCCACCACGCTCTGGGTGGCGATGCCCGCGTGGTCCATGCCGGGCAGCCACAGCACCTCGTAGCCCTGCATGCGCTTGCGCCGGGTCAGCGCGTCCATCAGCGTGTGGTCGAGCGCGTGGCCCATGTGCAGGCTGCCGGTCACGTTCGGCGGCGGCAGCACGATCGAGTACGGCGGCTTCCCGCTGGTGACGTCGGCGGTGAAGTAGCCCGCGTCCACCCAGCGCTGATACAGCGCGCTCTCTACCCCGCTCGGGTCCCACGTCTTGGGCAGGTCTGCTGCCCCGGGCGTTTCGACGGGCTTCGAAGAGGCGGTCACCCAAACAGTCTAGGAACCACTGGCGAGCAGACGTAAAAGGCCCTCAATCGTGCCGATTGAGGGCCTTTTACGTCTGTTCGCGCTGGTTACTTCTTGCCGCCCAGCAATCCGCCGAGGATCTCGCCGATCGCGTTGCCCTGACCACCGCCGCCGAGCACGCTGCCGAGGATGCTGCCCAGCGGGTTGTTGTTGCCGCCGCCACCGCCGCCGCCCGACGCACCACCGAGGATGCTGCCGAGGATGTCGCCGAGACCGCCGCCGGACGCCGCCTGGGGTTGAGCGTCGGCGGGCGCCGCGGTACCGCTGCCCTTGGTGAGCTGCTTGCCGATGTAGGCCAGCACGATCGGGGCGAGGATGGGCAGCAGCTTCTTGATCAGGTCGCTACCGCCTGCACCGGTACCGGCCAACGCCGAGGCCACCTGGCCGCTGTCGTTGCCGCCGAAGATGTTCGCGACGAGCTTGTTGCCCTCTTGCTCGTCGACCTGGTCGACGCTGACGCCACCGTCGAGCAGACCGCTTGCGGCCTGCGTGGTGACGGCCGACTCGAGACTGCTCGAGTCGATGTCGTCGGCCTGGACGTTGTGCTGCACGCCGCCGACGAGCGCGGGAACCAGCGTACGAATCGCGGTGTTCACCTCGCCTTCATCGACCCCGAGCTTGCTCGCAATGTCTTGTACGGGGATCTCCGCGAAGAGATCGTCGAGACCTGCCATGTCATCTCCACCTTCATTGCTGGGTTGTGGCGAAACTCTGCGAAACTCGCATCCGACACTAATACAAGCGATCTCGCCTGAGGCCGGTTCGTCTCGTAGCGATTCAATTGAGCCGGACGGTGTTTAGCTTCGCCCCCGCAGCAGGCAGTCGGGTCAGCAGCACGTCGCCCATCGCCGCGGCGGGTGTGAGCACCCCGCGAAGGTCGGAGAGCCGGTCGCGGTCGAGTGCCAGGGCCAGCCCGCACTCCCCCAACAGCACCGACGTCGCCTTGTAACCCGGGTCGCCGCGCTGGGCCATCGTGGTGCGGTAGCGGGCACCCGACGTCGTGGTGGTGTAGGTCTCGACGCGGTAGTGGCCGTTCTCCCTGGCCCGCTCGCTGGGTCCGGTGCCCGGGCTGGGCACGATGCGTTCGAGGATGCCGCGCGGCAGCTTGTTGAAGTACCGACTGCCCAATCCGAGAATGGCGGCGTTGGTGGCCGTGCCGAGCGCGGCGGCCAGCGGTGCCACGACCGACGATCCGACGCTCATGTTCTCGGCGTAGCGGAACTTGGGGCCGTACGCCCAGCCGAGCAATGCGTTGCTGCGCCTGACGATTCGGGAGTTGGGTGCCCCCATCGCGAAGGCGCCCGTCCAGATGCCGCCCAGTTCGGGTGCGATCTGCCGACCGCGTCGCCACGGGGTGTCCGACTGGTGCCCGAATTCGGGTTCGACCGAGCGGTCGGTGGTCAGGGTGTACGGGTCGTTCATCAAGCGCCGCGCCTCCGGGTCGGACGACGCGGTAGCCAGCACCTCCATCATCGAGGCGATGGTGCCTCCCGACACTCCGCCCGCCATGGCACGAAGCACGAAGTTCGTCTCGCCGAGCTCGCCAGTGCCGTCCTTGCGGGCCTGCTGGAACAGTGCGTACACCGTGAGATCCGAAGGGATGGAGTCGAATCCGCATGCGTGCACGATGCGGGCGCCGTTGTCGGCGGCCTGCTTGTGGTAGGTGTCGATGCTTTCGCGGACGAACATCGTCTCGCCGGTGAGGTCGGCGTAGTCGGTGCCCGCCGCCGCGCACGCAGCGACCAACGGCAACCCGTACTTGGTGTAGGGCCCGACGGTGGTGACCACGACGCGGGCCCTGGCGGCCATGTCGTTCAGCGACGACGGCGACGAGGCGTCGGCGGTGATCAGCGGCCACTCCTTGGCCGCATCGCCGAGCGTTTCACGCACGGCCAGCAGGCGTTCGGCGGAGCGGCCCGCGAGCCCGATCCGGGCCGCGCCACCGGCCTTGGCCAGGTACTGGGCCGTCAGTTTGCCGACGAAGCCGGTAGCACCGTAGAGGACGATGTCGATTTCACGCTGCGCTGCGGTCATGGCCCCAACCTACCGGTGGGTCGGCACCGTGTAACGACCCCAATTCGGCTCAGCCGAGGATCTCCGGGGGCGGTGTCTGCTCGCCGAGGACGTGCCTGCCAAGGAATGCCGTGACCACCTGGTACCAGACCTTGGCGTGCTGCGGTGCCAGCACCCAGTGCCCCTCGGTAGGGAAGTACAGGAATTCGTGCGGGCTGGTCCCGTCGTCCGCGGCTGGCAATGCGGAGTCGGTGAGCAGCTCGTACCAGAGCCGCAGGCCCTCGCCGATCGGGACGCGATAGTCCTTGTCGCCGTGGATCACCAGCATCGGCGTGCTGATGGCGCCGACGTGCCGGTGTGGGGTGTTCTGCTCGGTCATCTCGGCGGTCATCTCGCGGGCCCACCAGTACGCGCCGTCGGTGGTTGGCCCGAACTGGTCGAGCGCCCACAGGCTGGCGTGCGTGACGATGGCATCGAACCGGTCGGTGTGTCCGGCGATCCAGTTGGCCATGTAGCCGCCGAACGAGCCGCCCATCGCTGCGGTGCGGGTTTCGTCAACCCGTGGGTGTGCGCACGCGGCGTCGGTGGCGGCCATCAGATCGGTGTACGGGGCGAATCCCCATGCGCCCCAGCCTCGCTGGATGAAGTCCTGGCCGTAGCCCGTCGACAACGCGGGGTCGGGCAGCAGCACGGCGTGGCCCATGGCGGTGAGCAGCCACGGGTTCCAACGCCAGTGCCAGGCGTTCCAGCTGCCCAGCGGACCGCCGTGGACCCACAGCACCAGCGGCGCCCTGTCGTCCCCATCGGGCAGCGTCAACCATGCCCGGATCGGGGTGCCGTCGGGTGCCGTGGCCGTCAGCTCCGTCAGTTCGCCTGGCAGGCTGGGCAACTCGACGCACGGCAGCATCGTCACGGTGCCGTCGGGATCGATGCGCACCGGATGCTGGGGCGTCGCATAGTTGCTGCGGAGCGCGTAGAGCACGCCACCCGCCGCTGCGGACACGTCGGAGTAGGTGAAGTCGTCGTCGGTGCGCCGGACGACCTCGGAGGTGCTCGGGTCGACGGTGAACACCGGGCCCCGGCCCGCCTCGTCGGCCGTGACCACCAGGACCCCGCCGTCATCGGACCAAGAGACCGACGTGGGCCAGCGGTCCCACGCGGTGGCGATCTCGACGAACGGCTCGCCGAACCGCATGACGCACAGCGTGATTCGCGGCGCTCGGTGCGGCGTGGCGATCGTCTCGCGCGCGAACGCAACGGTGGTGCCGTCGGGTGAGATCGCCGGGAGCTCCAGATCGGCGTCGGGGTCCTCGGCGATCACGGTGCGCTCGCCGGTGCCGACGTCGATGCGCACCAAGCTGCTTCGCACCGACGCACCCGGCCCAGGAGCGTGCCACGAGGTCACGACGAATCGACCGTCCCTGCTGACGTCGAGTGCCACCTCCTGCATGGCCTGGCCGGGACGCGGCGTTAGGTCACGACCCCCGTCGACGTCGAGAAGGTGCGGCTGCGCCGGGCCGATGTCGTGGTCCCAGTGCCGCACCGGGTAGCCGGTGTGCAGCACGGCCGAGACCTTGGCGTCCTTGCGCAGAGCCCGTAGCCGCTTGTCGTCGTCGACGCCTTTGGCCGACGGCAACATGGAGGTGCTGACGAGCGTGACGTCCGCTGCATGGGCGGCGTGGACGGCGTCGACGCCGCCGGGCAGGTCGAGGATTTGGGTGGCCTCGCCACCCGCGGCCGGAAGTCGCCAGAGCGACGCGGGCGGCTTGTCATCGTCATCGGTGGCCCGCGCCGCGACGAACAACAGGTCGTTGCTCGCGGTGAACGCCGGCGCCGACTCGCCCTTGGCACCTTGGGTCAACCGGCGGGCGGGTCGCTGGCCTGCGGGGTCGAGCTCCCAAACCGCGCTGATGAACTCCGTGCGCTTGTCGTTGAGTTCGGCGATCGTCGTCACGACGCGAGATCCGTCGGGTGACACCGCAAGGCCGGACACCCTGGGCAGGGCGAGGAAGTCGTCGAGATCGTGAAACGGTGTCGGGGTCACGTGCCGTTGGTAGCACGAGTGAGTGCGGCCAGTGACCGTGGCCACATTGGTTTGATTCTCAAACTCACTCCCGGCAGGCTAGTGGCATGACCGCAGTGCCGTTGGCCGACGTCCCCGGTCGACCGTGCCCGATCGCCGCCGCCCTTGAGGTCGTCGGCGAGCGCTGGGCGCTGCTCGTCGTGCGCGAGATCGCGCTGGGAGCCACCCGATTCAGCGACATCGTCCGCGGCACCGGCGCACCCCGCGACCGCATCGCGGCCCGGCTCAGGACGTTGACCGCCGCCGGCGTCATCACGAAGGTGCCGTACCAGAGCGCGCCTGCACGCGACGAGTACCGGCTCACCGACTCCGGCCGCGCGCTGATCCCCGTTCTGGATGCGCTGCTGGAGTGGGGCAAGAACCACGCCGTCGCCCCCGACGACCCGCGCCGGCTGCGTCAATACACGGCCATTGCCGACCGCCTCGACGAAGGAAAGCGAGCATGACAGCCGAACTGACTGAGACGCCCGAGGACACCTGGGGCGAGCTGCGCTCGAAGGTGGTGTCGTGGCACGACCCCGCACCCACCACCGCGAGGGGCCTCGCCATGCCTGGCATCGACTACCTGCGCGCGATGGCGGACGGGACCCTGCCGCCGCCACCGATCTCCGGGTTGATGGAGTTCGAGCTGATCTCCGCCGACCCAGGCAAGGTGGTCTTCACCTGCAGGCCCGACGAGTCGGCCTACAACCCGATCGGCGTCATCCACGGCGGCCTGGTGTGCACCCTGCTCGACTCGGTGGCCGGCTGCGCGCTGCACAGCACGCTGCCGCAGGGCAAGGGTTATACCTCGATCGAGATCAAGGTGAACTACCTCAAGGCGGTCCGCCAGAGCAGCGGCCTGCTCACCGCGACGGGCACGGTGGTCAAGGCCGGCTCGCGAGTCGGCTTCACCGAAGGTGTCGTTACCGATCCCGACGGCGCGGTGGTCGCGACGGCCACCAGCACACTGCTGGTCTTCGATCTCTGAGCCATCTGCCGTACCGGCCTCGTCGCCGCGCTAGTTTCGTGCGGTGACCAAAGACATCGTGGTCGTCGGTGCGGGCATCGCCGGCCTGGCGACGGCGGTTGCGCTGCAACGGCACGGCCACCGGGTCGCGATCATCGAAGAACGCACCGACACCACGTCGGGTGCGGGGATCAGCATCTGGCCCAACGCCTTGGCCGCCCTCGACGAGATCGGTCTTGGCGACGCCGTCCGCGCGGCGGGTGGCCGCGTGTCCGCCGGCGCCATGCGCTGGCGTGACGGATCATGGCTGCGGCATCCATCACCGGAACGCATCGTGCACGCACTCGGCGAGCCGCTGGTGGTAGTCCGGCGCACGGTACTGATGGACCTGCTGGCCGACGCACTGTCCCCAGGCACCATCGAGTCCGGTTGCGCGGCAACCGAACTCGTCGCCAGAGTTGACGGAGTGCGGATCACGTTGGCCGACGGCAGCACGCGCGAGGCGGATGGCGTCGTCGGCGCGGACGGCGTCGGTTCGGTGGTGGCCCGGCATCTCAACGGCGCGCTGCCCCGCCGGTACGCGGGCTATACGGCGTGGCGCGGCGTCGCCAACTACGCCCTCGATCCCGAACTCGCCGGTGAAACCCTGGGCACGGGAACGGAATTCGGCCACGTCCCGCTCGGAGGCGAGCACACCTACTGGTTCGCCACCGAGCGCGGCCCGGAGGGCGGATCCGCTCCCGGCGGTGAACTCGCCCACCTACGGTCAAAGTACGGCGATTGGGCCGACCCGATTCCCGTGTTGTTGTCGAGCACCGACCCGGATGCCGTACTGCGCAACGACCTCTACGACCGAGCCGAGGCTCGGCAGTGGGCACGCGGTTCCATCGTTCTCGTCGGTGACGCCGCCCATCCGATGCGTCCCCACCTGGGCCAGGGCGGCTGCCAGGGACTCGAGGACGCTGCGATCCTGGCGCACTGCGTCGAGCATGCCGACGGCCTGCCTGCCGCGTTCGCGCGATTCGCCGCAGTCCGACGGCCACGAGTGGTCCCCCAGGTGCGTGAATCGCGGGCCATCGGCGACGTCGTGAACGTGCGGCCCGCCTTCATCGGTACCGCGATGATGTGGGCGTCGGCTCTGCTGCCGGAGGCGCTGATCACCCGGCACTTGGCGTCGGTGGCATCCCGGTCGGCTTTCGCCCTGCCTGCGGACGACCAATGACCGTCCATCTGGGACCGCTGACGGTCGAGGCCGAGGACCCGGCCGCGGTGACGCGGTTCTGGGAGGCCGCGCTCGGGGAGGCCGCGTGCCGTCGACACCTCGTCATCCGGCCGCAGCGGCAGCCCAAGGTGGTGAAGAACCGGGTGCACCTCGACGTCTACGTCGGCGACGTGGCGTCGCTGCTAGCGCTGGGCGCTCGCGTTCTGGCCGAGTACCTGCCGCTGGGGCGGATCACGCTCGCCGACGTCGAGGGCAACGAGTTCTGTGCCTTCCTCGATCCGGACCGCTCCGAAGGCGAGCCAGCGGCCGAGGCGTTCGCGGTCTGCACCGATAGCGACCGTCCCGAGGAGCTCGCGGCTTGGTGGGCTCCCCTGCTCGGGGCAGAGATCGGGCCTGGGCCGGACGGGACGATGCGGTGGCTGACTGGCGGGGGCGTGTGGCCGGACCTGATCTGGAAGTTCGTGCGTGTGCACGACGAGCGCTTGCGCGAGGAGTCGACAACCGGAGACGAGCGGGTGGTGCCCAATCGGTGGCAGTGGAGCGTGACGGCAGGCGTCGAGGAGTTGGTCGGTGCCGGTGCCTCGGCCGCTGGGGACGCCGTGCTCGTCGACCCGGACGGCAATGAGGTCAGCGCACCTGGCCCAGTGTCGTCAGGGGGCTGAGCAGCGCGGAGCACATCTGCCGCGGGTTGATGAAGCCCAGCAGCCCGGAGGTCGGCATGGCCGCGCAGCCGGTGGCGGCCGGGGCCGGAGTCGTCGAGGTGGCCCACAGGGCGGGCGTGCCGCCGAGCGCGCTGCACTTGGGCCATGCCTTGGGGCCCTGGCTGGCCAGGACGTTCTCGGCGACGCGGATCTGCTCTTCACGCGAGGCATTGACCGGTGAGCCGAAACCGCCGTTGGCGGTCCAGGTCGCCTGCTTGAACTGCAGTCCGCCGTAGGCTCCGTTTCCGGTGTTGGCAGCCCAGTTGCCACCCGATTCGCACTGGGCGACGGCGTCCCAGTTCATGCTGTCGGCCTTGGCGGTGCCCGTGGACATCGCGGTCGAGATGATCAGCGCGGCGACGGCGAATGCGCCGCTGACCAGCACCAGCTTCAGCGCGGTGGCGACTGTCTTGCGAAATGCGACTCGAACGTTCATCTGTGCGGTCCTTCCCCGACCGTTTGACACGAGGACCGCCTGCGAGGTTTGTGCGTTTTCACAACGCGGTCATCTGGTACTTCGTGGGAGGGAATTCACGCGTTACAGAAGAGGTGGGAGTTCTTTATCGGGGCGTGATTGGTTGAAGGGGGCCGTGGTGTGAATGAGGTGGTGTAAATGAGAACGGTGCCGGGCATATCGCCCGGCACCGTTCTCAAAAAGCTGTCGCGACTGTGTCGCGGAATCTACGGGGATCAGCCCCGCCGTCCGCAGACCGGCCACGCCTTGATGCCCTGAGTCTTCAGGACGTTCTCGGCGACGCGGATCTGTTCTTCACGGCTGGCCTGGTGGGGCGAACCCGAGCCACCGTTGGCCCGCCAGGTGCCCATGGTGAACTGCAGGCCGCCGTAGTAGCCATTACCAGTGGCGATGTGCCAGTTGCCGCCGGACTCGCAGGCCGCGACGGCGTCCCAGTTGACGCCACCGTCCGCATTCGCGGTACCGGCGCCCAGCGCCATCGGAGCCACGACGAGCGCTCCGGCGAAGGTCGCCAGCCCAAACGTCTTGCGGATGTTCTTCAACTTCAATCCTCTCGCCAAGCGCGCGCCAAAGGACGCCCGCAATGACGCGGACGAAATGCCTGAATTCCAGGCCGCAAGGATTGGGTCGCACCGTCTCGGTCGGGCACGACAGCAGGGAGGCCAGATCCGCCTCGCCGGGCACTCCGCCCGACCCGCGATGGCCGTAGTGGCCTACCGCAGCCCCCGCTCACACGCAGGTTCTTGGTTTTAAATTATTTGCTCCATTGGGAGACTTAGGGACCGTACAAATCTTTTTGCGCAAAGTCATGTTTGGTTGGGGGCGTGTTGCGGGTACATCACGGTCAGATCACGGTGTGAACGAACAATCGTCGATGCAGGTAAAACGCACCTTTCACGGGAATCCGAAATCATCCGTTCGCCGCACTTCGGTGAGGCAGATCACTAGGAATTTGTGAGCCGGGGCACAACGAACGGTGTCACACCTGCAACAATGGCCACCGCGAGGCGCCAAAAGACGTTGCACCAGTACCGATCCGCCGTGAAGTCTCGATTTGGTTCGCTGCCCGGCGCCAGTCGCACGACGATGAGCGAGTAGATGAATCTCGGTGCACTGCAGGGAATTTCATCCAGAGCGTCGCATCTAGCGCCGACACCCCCCGCCCCGGGTGCCATCCGGGCCTGCGGGTGACATTGTTTCCAATAGTGCTGCGCCACATCATCTTCCGCGTTCTAGGCACCGATCTGTCGCAATCCCTCGGCGCCAAACGTCAGCAACGGCCGCGGCCACCGCGCCTCGTGCACCCGCTGACCGGACGTCGCCCACAATGACCTCGGTCGATACGCCGGCATATCGCGTTACCCGGGAAACTCACACATCCACGACCATTCGCGACGATGCCGAGATCCGTTACGCCGTAGCAGATTTGAGCACCGCCCTCACCAAGCCCGCAGGCCGACCTCGAACGAGCGCCGCAGAATTACGTCATCAACAACAGGCCACACCGGTCACATTTCATCTTAGTTAGATGATCACATGATCGAATTGGCTAGATTGGTGTTCGAATTCGCAATTTGCTGAATGAATTCAGACCAGATCTGCGGCGGTGTTGACGTTGGTCAGGGCCCGCTGTTCGGGCATCACCACGCGCTGGGTGTCGACGACGTCGACCAAAGCACGCATGCTGCGCTCCCCCGCTGCCACCAGGGCGTCGGCGCGGTCGGCCAGCGCCGTGCGATAGACCCCGGCAAGGTAGTGGTCACGCCCGTCCCATGGCAGCACGACGTCCGCGCCGAGCCGCACCGCAGGACCGACGAGCTCGTCGATCAGGTCGACGGTCAGGTAGGGCATGTCGACGGCACACAAGAATGCCAGGTCGAGACCGGCATCGGCGGCCGCACGTAGACCGCGGGCCGTCGCCAACAAGGGGCCGACGCCGCGGACGTCGTCGCGCAACACCGTGGCGTTCAGGCCGGGCGGCAAGGGTTGGCCGGGTGCGGCCACCACGAACACCGGGGAGCAGCGCTCACCCAGCGTCACGGCGGCGTGCTCGACGAACGTCGTCTCACCCGAGGGGCCGGAGAAGCTCAGCGTGGCCTTGTCGCGGCCCATGCGCCGCGATGCCCCACCGGCCAGGATGATTGCGGCCAGCGGGGTCGTCACGTCAGTCGACGGTCCAGGTGTCTTTTCCACGGAGCAAGGATTGCAGAGCCGCCGTGTCGTGGGGCTTGGAATCCATTGCAGAGGTGACCTGATCGCGCGCCATCTCGTCGTACGTCGGGCGGCTCACCTGACGGAAGATGCCCATCACGGTGTGCTCGAGGTTCTGCTCGGAGATGCGCGACAGCGCGAAGGCGTAGGCCGGGTCGTCGACGTGGGCGTTGTGCACCACGATGTCGTCGGCCGCGGTGTCTGCGGTCTTGGCGACCTCGAGGCCGTAACCGGACTTGACCACGCAGTACTCACCGTCGGCGCCGAAGGTGATCGGCTGGCCGTGGGCCACGTTGATGAGCCGCTCCTCGGCGCCTTCCTTGCGCAGTGCGTCGAACGAGCCGTCGTTGAAGATCGGGCAGTCCTGCAGGATCTCGACGAGTGCTGCACCACGATGCGACGCCGCGGCGCGCAGCACCTCGGTGAGGCCCTTGCGGTCGGAGTCCAGTGCGCGACCGACGAAGCTCGCCTCTGCGCCAAGCGCCAGCGACACCGGGTTGAACGGGTAGTCCAGCGAGCCCATCGGGGTCGACTTGGTGACCTTGCCGACCTCGGACGTCGGCGAGTACTGCCCCTTGGTCAGCCCGTAGATCCGGTTGTTGAACAGCAGGATCGTGATGTTCATGTTGCGGCGCAGTGCGTGGATCAGGTGATTGCCGCCGATCGACAGCGCGTCGCCGTCACCGGTCACTACCCAGACCGACAGGTCTTCACGCGCCAGGGCCAAACCCGTGGCGACGGTCGGCGCGCGGCCGTGGATGGAGTGGAAACCGTAGGTCTCGAGGTAGTACGGGAAGCGGCTGGAGCATCCGATGCCGCTGACGAACACCATGTTCTCGCGACGCAAGCCCAACTCCGGAAGGAAGTTGCGGATGGTGTTGAGGATGACGTAGTCACCGCAGCCGGGGCACCAACGCACCTCTTGGTCGCTGGTGAAGTCCTTGGCCTTCTGCGGCTCGTCGGTCGTCGGCACCGCGCTGGTCTTCGTCAGACCAACGCCGCTCAGTCCGAGGTCGGCACCAATCAAGTCAGTCATGCATCTGCTCCCACACCAGTATCGATCGTGGCTGCCGCCAACCGCGCGAACTTGGCCTTGTCAATTTCCTTGTCGGCGAGTGTTCCGTCCAGCGCCGCGTCGATGATGCCCTCGACCTCGTCGGCCAGGAACGCCATGCCCTCGACCTTGGTGACGCTCTGGACGTCGACCAGGTACTTGCCGCGCAACAGAAGCGCCAGCTGACCGAGGTTCATCTCGGGGAGCACGACCTTCGAGTAACCCTTCAGCACGTCGCCGAGGTTCGCGGGGAACGGGTTGAGATGGCGAATGTGTGCGTGGGCCACCTTGATGCCCTTGCGCCTGGCGCGCCTGCACGCCTCGCCGATCGGACCGTAGGAGCTGCCCCAGCCGACCAGGAGCAGTTCGGCGTCGCCGGTCGGGTCGTCGACTTCGAGGTCGGGCACCGTGACGCCGGCGACCTTGGCTTGCCGAAGTCGCACCATGAGGTCGTGGTTCTTGGGCTCGTAAGAGATGTTGCCAGAGCCATTGGCGGCCTCGAGGCCACCGATGCGGTGCTCCAAACCGGGAGTCCCCGGGATCGCGAACTGCCGGGCCAGGGTTTCCGGGTTGCGGGCATACGGCTCGAACGGCTCACCGGTCTTGGCGAAGGTGTGCTCGATGGGCGCGTACTTGCTCACGTCGGGGATGCGCCACGGCTCAGAACCGTTGGCGATCGCGCCGTCGGACAGGATGATCACCGGCGTGTGGTAGGTCACCGCGATCCGCGCGGCCTCGACCGCGATGTCGAAGCAGTCCGAAGGGGTTGCAGGCGCAAGCACGACGACCGGCGATTCACCGTTGCGGCCGTAGAGCACCTGCAGCAGGTCGGCCTGTTCGGTCTTGGTGGGCAGACCGGTCGACGGACCACCACGCTGCACGTCGATGACGATCAGCGGGAGTTCGGTCATCACGGCCAGGCCGATGGCCTCGGATTTCAGCGAGATGCCAGGGCCGGAGGTGCTGGTGATGCCGAGTGCGCCACCGTAGGAGGCGCCGATGGCGGCACCGATGCCCGCGATCTCGTCCTCGGCCTGGAAGGTCAGCACGTTGAAGTGCTTGTACTTGGACAGCTCGTGCAGGATGTCCGATGCAGGCGTGATGGGGTACGTGCCCAGCACGATCTGCGTATCGGCCAGCTGGCCGGCCGTCACCAGCCCGTAGGCCAGCGCCGTGTTGCCCGAGATCTGCCGGTACTCGCCGGACTTCAGCTTGGCCGGTGCCACCTCGTAGGTGACGGCGAACGCCTCGGTCGTCTCGCCGTAGTTCCACCCGGCCTTGAGCGCCAGCACGTTGGCTTCCGCGATCTCGGGCTTGCGGGCGAACTTCTCGCGAATGAAGGCCTCGCTGGACTCGAGCTCACGGCCGTACATCCACGACAGCAGCCCGAGCGCGAACATGTTCTTGGCGCGCTGGCCGTCCTTCTTGGTCGCCCCGATGGCTTCGACGGCACCCAGTGTCAGCGTGGTCATCGCCACGGCTTGAACGACGTAGTCGGAGAGCTCGTCGGTCTCCAGCGGGTTGGCCTCGTAGCCGACCTTGGCGAGGTTGCGCTTGGTGAACTCGTCGGCGTTGGCGATGATCAGCCCACCACGCGGCAGATCCTCGACGTTGGCCTTCAGCGCGGCGGGGTTCATCGCGACGAGCACGTCGGGCCTGTCGCCTGCGGTGAGGATGTCGTAGTCGGCGATCTGGATCTGGAACGACGAGACGCCGGGAAGCGTGCCCTGTGGTGCGCGGATCTCGGCGGGGTAATTCGGTTGCGTCGCAAGGTCGTTGCCGAAAAGTGCGGCTTCGGAGGTGAACCGGTCACCTGTCAGCTGCATGCCGTCGCCGGAGTCACCGGCAAAGCGGATGACGACCTTTTCGAGCTTCTGACGCGGGGAGGTTCCGTTGCCGTTTTGGCCCACGACCCCTGCCTTTCAAGCTTGTCGGGCTGCGTCATCGCGCGTCGCAAACTGAGCCGGCTGTGGCACGATGCGCCGTCGGTATGACGTCCACCAAGTTTTGTCTGTCACTGGCAGTACCGATTATTGCACTTCTCTTAGGTAGGCCTTGACTGGACGCGCCGGTTACCGGCGAATGAAGGTACGTGAAGTTCGCAGGTCAACCGCATGAACTCCAACCGTGGAGAAGTCGAATTGTGGTCTTCGTCACTCCCAGGGAGCGTCGTTCTCTAAGGAATCGGTTACCGACGAGTAGCCCGGGCCGCGAGAACTTGACACGTGTCGAGTCGCAGGCGGTTCAACCTGCGGCTACACCATTTCGTGGGAGCCGGCCTTCAGTCGCCTGTCGAGTTCGCGGGCAACGAGTTCGCTCGCCAGTTCCACGGCCCTGCGCGGGTCGGCACCGGCGGCGCGATTGGCCACGTAGCACGACGTGAACATGTCGCCAGCGCCCGTCGTCTGCACGCCCTCGACGCGCCATGCCGCGGGCACCCGGACGACGGTGTCGTCGGTGTAGATGTCGCATCCCTCGGACCCGTAGGTGACGAGGATCTCTGGGACGCCGAGACGCTTGGCCGTCTCCTCGTCGAACGGGCCGTCGGCAACGATGACCGCTTCGTCCTCGGCGAGCTTGAGCACGCTCAGGTGGCGGAGCAGCTCTGGCGGATAGTGGCGATCCACGACGAGCGGCCCCAGCCGATCGGCACGGACCAGGCCCTGACCGTCGTAGGCGACCCGGTGTCCGCGCTCGGCGAGCAGGGCCAACGTGCTTGCCGGGAAGTCCGTGCGCAGCAGCGGCGCGAGGTGCACCCACGTCGTATCGGGGTTGGCGGCTTCGATCTGCGCCGTACCCCACACCGGCCCGATGGCGTCGACCGACATCTGCCGGTGA
>Ga0207671_10002167_pt1 | contig 21338 bp, 22 predicted proteins | sample KBSC24metaG_FD_184352 | JGI IMG/M metagenome (GOLD analysis project Ga0207671, IMG submission 184352) | Corn rhizosphere microbial communities from Kellogg Biological Station, Michigan, USA - KBS C2-4 metaG (SPAdes) (version 2) | ecosystem: Host-associated > Plants > Roots > Rhizosphere > Soil... | reverse complement strand
AGCAGACATCCGGCCGAAGGACCAAAGCCATCGCGTGAAGTCAATGCGCCAACGGGCGAATTACGAAATGCTCGGTCCACTGCGTTGCCGCCCAAATGTCCAGCTGATCCCATCTCCACGTATGATGCCGGACACTGGCTTGCCAATCTGGCGTTCCAGCGCGGGCCGCCATGGCACCGGCGTGAACTAAGCTGAAACCGCCCGTTGCGCGTCCGCATGATCGCGCCTTCGCTCTCCAGCGTGAGCAGGAAGCGATGCACGGTTGCAAGATTGGAGCCTGTGGCCTGCGCGATCTCCGTGGCGGACACGTCGCGGCCCATGCCAGCGATGGTCCTGAGGAGGGCGAATGCCTTTCTCACGGAGCTGTTTTTTGGGGGTTAGAAGGGGGCCGCGAATGACGTGAATCCTTTGTTGGAAATGATGGAAGGCAGGCGCTGCGACGTATCAGCGGAGTAGGCGACACTCTGCATCGGCGCCGGCATGGGGCTCGCGCTGGCTGTCGAGCGCGTTTGACGCACAGATATGGTCCCCGGCTTCGCCGTCCGACGCTGCCTCTCCGTCAGTGGAAGCGCCGAACCTGCGATCCCGTGCATCGAACGCCCGCCCCTAGAATTCGATAAATGGGCCTAGCGGAACGATGCCGGTCGGGTTGATGGTTGGATGGCTCTGATAATAAGAGCCTTTGATATGCTGCATATTCACCGTCTCGGCCACGCCGGGCAGGTGATAGACCTCGCGGGTGAAGCGCCACAGGGCGGGATAATCTACAATTCGCCGCAGGTTGCATTTAAAGTGTCCGAAGTACACCGCATCGAACCGCACCAGAGTGCTAAACAATCGGATATCGGCCTCTGTCATTGCATCGCCGAAGAGGAAGCGACGTGCACCAAGTCTCTGCTCCAGCCAGTCGAGCGACTCGAACAGCGGGACGATTGCTTCCTCGTAGGCGTCCTGGGTGGTCGCGAAGCCCGCCCGGTAAACACCATTGTTCACCGTGTCGTAGATGCGCAGGTTAAGCGCGTCGATCTCATCGCGTAGCGGTTCGGGGTAGTAATCGCCTGGCTTCGCTCCAAGGCCATCAAATGCCGAACCGAGCATGCGCAGAATTTCGGAGGACTCGTTATTGACGATTCGTCCGCGCAGCCTATCCCAAAGCAGAGGCACGGTAACCCGACCCGTAAAGTGCGGATCGTCCGCCGTATAGATTTCGTGCAGGCACTTGGCGCGGTGAATCGGGTCCGGGATCACGCCCGACGCGTCGTCGAAGGTCCATCCACGTTCCCGCATCACCCAGTTGACGACCGAAATGCCGATCATTTTCTGCAGCCCCTTGAGGGCACGCATGATCAAGGTGCGGTGTGCCCAAGGACAAGCAAGGCTGACATAAAGGTGATAGCGCCCAGCCTCCGCCCTGAAGCCACCCTCGCCATTAGGGCCGCTGGATCCGTCGGGGGTTATCCAGTTGCGGTACGCACTGTCCTTGCGGACGAAGCGACCGCCGGTGGAAGCAGTATCGTACCAGTCCTCATGCCACCTGCCGTCGACCAGAAGTCCCACTTTATCCTCTCCTAAAACTACCTCACCGATCGCCTGCGCGGAGAAAAACCTGGGTTTCCGCGGGATGAAGCGGCGGGTCCCAACATCGGTGCCTGAGAATCTATCCGAAGAGTTTCGCGGCAGTCCTGGCGACAAGTTCACCCTGGTGTCGGGCGCCGTCGAGCTCGAACTGGCTGGGCTGGCGGCTGCCGTCCCCGCCGGTAATTGTTGTCGCACCGTAGGGCGTCCCGCCGGTGATTTCGCCCAGCGTCATCTGACCTTGGAAGCTGTAGGGCAAGCCTACGATCGTCATGCCGAAGTGAAGCAGGTTCGTAATCAAGGAGAACAGCGTGGTTTCCTGACCGCCATGCTGGCTTGCGGTCGACACAAAGGCAGCGCCGACCTTGCCGTTGAGCGCGCCGCGCGCCCATAGACCGCCTGCCTGGTCGAGGAACGCCGCCATTTGCGAGGACACGCGGCCGAAACGTGTGCCGGTCCCGATAACGATGGCATCGTAATTCGCCAAATCTTCAACGTTCGCGATTGGAGCGGCTTGGTCGAGTTTAAAATGGTTATCCCGTGCGACATCCTCGGCTACGGTTTCAGAGACGCGCTTGATATCGACTTCGGCGCCTGCCGAACGGGCGCCTTCGGCCAACGCCTGCGCCATCGTCTCGATGTGTCCGTAAGTCGAATAATAGAGAACGAGAACCTTCGCCATATCACTGCTCCAGCGATGTTTTTACCGCGGTGACCTGACAGGATCTGCAATTCGGGACCATCCACCTATTTGAAGACGGTGGTTCCAGAAAATTGAACGATGGAGGACCTTATGAATGGCGCCCCTTGACCGACGTGGCCAGTATCCTCAGTCAGTCAAGCCCGATGGCTTCGAGGTTCCGTGCTATGCGCCGCAAGCCCGGCAGAAAACGGGATCGCATATCGGGCAATGATACCCTGGCAGCCTGCGTCCCGATGTTGACGGCCGCCATCGCACCGGCTCTGCCGTGGACGGCCACGGCCACCGAACGCAGCCCCAACTCTAGCTCTTCATCCACGATCGCATATCCCTCCTCCGCGACATGCTCGAGAATCGCCAGCAGCCTGGACGGGTTGATTTCGGTCTTGGGCGTACATTGCCTCAGCTGCGTGCGACGCAGATAGGCTTCCTGATCGCCACGCGGCTGGGCCGCAAGGAGAACACGCCCCATCGACGTGCAATAGAGTGGCAGCCTGCTTCCGACCCTCAAAGCAATCGACATGATCCGTGATACCTCGGCCCTGGCGACATAATAGACTTCATCCTCTTCGATCACGCCCAGAGAGCAGGATTCGTGGAGGTCGTCTCGCAGCTGATCGAGCAACGGCTGCGCCCGCATCGCAAGCGTACTGGAGGACATATAGGCATAGCCAAGCGCCAGAACCTTGGGACGAAGGGCATATTGCACGCCGTCCTGTGCGGCGTAGCCCGTTCGGACCAATGTGTGCAGGCAGCGCTTGACCGCAGGCCTGCTCAGCCCCGTCAGTCGGCTGGCCTGCGCAATCGTCATGGGCCGCTGCTCGTTTGCAAAGCAGCGAAGCACGGCGAGGCCGCGTGCCAGCGATTGCATGAATTCAGGATCCCCATTCGCCTCAAGGTCACTGTTCTCGATCATGCCGTCATCCAGATCAAACGATAACCGGACAATATAACGTTTACCGGTTGACGCAATATCCCGACGTAATCAGATCGTCTGCCACGCACCCTTATGGAGACTCGGATGATCGACAAGGCGGTGGCCAGCGCCGAAGCGGCGGTGGCAGAAATCCAGGACGGCGCATCGGTCATGATCGGCGGCTTCGGCACGGCGGGGATGCCCGACCAGTTGATCGACGCGCTGATTGCGCGCGGCGTGAGCGACCTTACCATTATCAACAACAACGCCGGCAACGGTGAAGCGGGCGTCGCGGCGCTGATCCGCGAAGGCTGGGTGAAGAAGATCATCTGCTCCTTCCCCCGCCAGTCGGACTCGCATCATTTCGACGCGGCCTATCGCGCCGGAAAGATCGAGCTGGAACTGGTGGCACAGGGCAATCTGGCAGCGCGTATCCAGGCAGCGGGCGCGGGACTGGGCGCGATCTTCACGCCGACCGGCTATGGAACGCTGCTCGCCGAGGGCAAGGAAACGCGCGAGATCAACGGCGTCCACCATGTGCTGGAATATCCGATCCATGCCGACTTCGCGCTCATCAAGGCGCACAAGGGCGACCGCTGGGGCAACCTTGTCTACCGCAAGACCGCCCGTAATTTCGGCCCGATCATGGCGATGGCGGCCAAGACCACCATCGCGCAGGTCGGCGAGATCGTAGAGTTGGGCGGGCTTGACCCGGAGGTCGTGGTGACGCCGGGTATCTTCGTCCAGCGCGTCGTCCAGATCGCGCCCGCCACCAACCACGCTCTTGCCGCCTGAGCCGGGAGACACGTACCATGAACCGCATGACCCGCGACCAGATGGCCGCCCGCGTCGCCCGCGACATTCCCGAAGGCGCCTATGTGAACCTTGGCATCGGCCTGCCGACCAAGGTCGCGAACTATCTGCCGCAAGAGCGCGAAATCTTCCTCCAGAGCGAAAATGGCCTGCTCGGCATGGGGCCGGCCCCGGCGGCGGGCGAAGAGGATTGGGAACTGATCAACGCGGGCAAGCAGGCGGTGACGCTGCTGACCGGCGGCTGCTTTTTCCACCATGCCGACAGCTTCGCGATGATGCGCGGCGGCCATCTGGACATCTGCGTGTTGGGCGCGTTTCAGGTGGCGGTGAACGGCGATCTCGCCAACTGGCACACGGGCGAGCCGGGCGCGATCCCCGCCGTGGGCGGTGCGATGGACCTGGCCATCGGCGCAAAGAAGACCTTCGTGATGATGGACCTGCTGACCAAGCAGGGGGAGAGCAAGCTGGTGGAGGCCTGCACCTATCCGCTGACCGGCCTCGCCTGCGTGTCACGCGTCTACACCGATCTGGGCGTATTCGATGTCGGGCCGCAGGGCGCGCAGGTGCTGGAGATGGTCGAGGGGCTGACGCTCGACGAGTTGCGCAAGTTGACCGGCGTGACGCTGGACATGGCGACCGAGGCGCAAGCCGCCTGAGGCCTCGATACTAGCGAGAGGATGTTCGATGACCGATGCTTTCATCTGCGACGCCGTTCGTACTCCCATCGGCCGCTATGCCGGCGGCCTTTCCAAGGTTCGCGCCGACGATCTGGGCGCGCTGCCCATGAAGGCGCTGCTGGAACGCAACGCTGGCCTCGATCCCGCCGCGGTCGAGGAAGTCTTCTACGGCTGCGCCAACCAGTCGGGCGAAGATAATCGCAACGTCGCGCGCATGAGCCTGCTGCTGGCGGGCGTGCCGCATACGGTGCCGGGCGTCACGCTAAACCGGCTGTGCGCCTCGGGTCTGGAGGCCGTGGGTGCGGCGGCGCGGGCAATCCGGTCCGACGAGATGGCGCTTGCTATCGCCGGCGGCGTGGAAAGTATGACCCGCGCGCCTTTCGTGATGGGCAAGGCGGACGGCGCGTTCGACCGTAATCAGAAGATCGAGGACACGACCATGGGCTGGCGCTTCGTCAACCCGGCGCTCGACGCGCTCTACGGCACGGAAACCATGCCGCGCACGGGCGAGAATGTTGCGATGGACTATGGCATCAGCCGCGAGGATCAGGACGCCTTCGCCCTGCGCAGCCAGCAGCGCGCCGCCGCCGCCCAGGCAAGCGGCTTCTTCGCGGAGGAGATCATCCCCGTCATTGTGCCGGGCAAGAAACGTGGCGAGACGGTGGAGATCAGCGTCGACGAACATCCCCGCGCCGACACCACCATCGAGACGCTGGCTAAGCTCAAGCCCCTGTTCGGGCCCGACGGCACGGTGACGGCGGGAAATGCGTCGGGCATCAATGACGGCGCGGCCGCGATGATCATCGCCAGCGAGGCGGCGGCGAATGCCAACGGCCTGACCCCGCGCGCCCGCATCCTGGGCATGGCGTCGATCGGCGTCGAGCCGCGCGTGATGGGCATCGGCCCCCTGCCCGCCACGCAAAAGCTGCTGACGCGCCTCGGCTTGACCATCGATGATTTCGACGCGATCGAACTCAACGAAGCCTTTGCCAGCCAGGGCATCGCCGTGATGCGGGGCCTCGGCCTGCCCGACGACGCCGCGCATGTGAACCCCAATGGCGGAGCGATCGCACTCGGCCACCCGCTTGGCATGTCGGGCGCGCGCATCGCTATGACTCTAGTGCATCAACTGGAAAAGACCGGCGGCAAGCGCGGCATCGCCGCTCTGTGCATTGGTGTCGGCATGGGTCTAGCGTTGGCGGTGGAGCTTGTCTGAGCTAAGTCATTCACACCAAATCGGTCGCGCGGGATTTGCGATAATCGACAATTGATATCAAGTTGTCCTCGATCCAATCCGCCAGTGATCGAACTTTCTCGGCCGCTTGAACCCCTAGAGGCGTAAGGCTGTATTCCACGTGTGGCGGCACGACTTTATACGCTACACGGTTGACCAGACCGTCGCTTTCCAGCCATTGCAACGTCTGCGAGAGCATGCGCTCGCTCACTCCCTCGATCTTCCGGCGAAGCTCGCTGAAGCGCCAATCCACTTCCGATTTCTAGTCATTCCGCTGCCCCTAGCGAACACATGGTGGCCACCACCGGTGGGCATTCCGGCGTACTTCAGCGCTGGAAAATCCCAAATGTATCGCCGTTTTAAGCAGGTGACCCCAACCTTAACAATGACAGCGGAAGTCGCTTTTATGGATGTCGCCACTTTGCCTTGGGCGTAGAAGGTCGTGGATTAGCGCGTTGCTGAGCGTTCCGAGAGATAGGTGACGGATTGTACCTGAGACATGGGTGACACTTCTCCCCTGCGATCGCAGGGGAGAAGTGTCGATGCCGTGGAAGGAAGTGTCCGTGATGGACGAACGTCTGCGCTTCGTGGCCCGTGTTCTGGAAGGCGAGCCTATGACCGATCTGTGCCGGGAGTTCGGGATTTCGCGCAAAACGGGCTACAAGATTTTCAATCGATACCGGGAGGAAGGGCCGATTGCCTTGTGCGACCGTTCGCGCCGGCCGGTGCGCTACGCCAACCAGCTCCCCGACCAGATCGAGCGGCTGCTGGTCGCGACAAAGAAGGAAAAGCCCAACTGGGGAGCCCGCAAGATCCGCGAGTTGCTGATCCGCAAGCTCGATGGCGACTTTCGCATCCCGTCGATCAGCACCGTCCACAGCGTCTTGGATCGCCATGGCCTCGTGACCCATTCGATAAGGCGACGCGCCAGGGCAAGCGGGACCGCCCTGTCTCCAGGTGCCGCCCCGAATGAACTGTGGTGCACCGATTTCAAGGGCGAGTTCAAACTCGGCAGCGGCAATTATTGCTATCCGCTGACCGTTACCGACCATGCCTCGCGCTTCCTGCTCGCGTGCGAAGCCCTCGAGTCCATCCGCGAAATGCCCGTTATCGAGAGCTTCGAACGCTTGTTCAGGGAACGCGGCCTGCCCGCCGCCATCCGCTCCGACAATGGCGTTCCCTTCGCCAGCCCCAATGGCCTCTATAATCTCTCAAAACTCTCGGTCTGGTGGCTGCGCCTGGGCATCGCCATCGAACGCATCAAGCCCGGCCATCCCCAGCAGAACGGTCGCCATGAGCGGATGCATCTTACCCTGAAACGTGAAACAACCCGCCCGCCCGGCAGCAATTTCCTTCAGCAGCAGGTCCGCTTCGACAGCTTCGTCCGCGAGTTCAACGAGGAACGACCCCACGAGGCCCTCGCCATGAAATGTCCCGCGGAAATCTACAGACCTTCGCCGCGTACATATCAGGGCTTGCCCGACGTCGACTATCCCCTCCACGACCGTGACGTCCTCGTCACCGCCTGCGGCCGCATCTGCATGCTCCGCAAGCGCGTCAACATCTCTACCGTCCTCCGGTGGCCAAAAACTCGGCATCAAGGAAGTCGATGACGGCATCTGGCTCGTCTCCTTCCTCGACTACGACCTCGGATATATCGACCTCGAACAGAAAACCCTGCAAACCCTCGACAACCCGTTCGGCCCGAGGTTGTTACCCATGTCTTAGGTACAATCTGTCACCCATGTGTCCGGACTGGACATGCAACGCACTGGAGCGGGCGAAGGGATTCGAACCCTCGACCCCAACCTTGGCAATATTTACAAACCCACGGTTTTCACCCATTTCAAAATACAAGCAACTAACAATGCTCCAGTTTCCACTCGTGAGCCGCAGGAATGCGTGACTGTCTTCGATGACGCAGGTTACCCAAGAAGTTACCCACGATCGTTTATTGTATGGTATGCAACGACATTAGTTCGCCTACAGCGAATCTTCCAACAATTCTTTTGAGCTTATTGCCTGTCTATTTGACTTGCACGGCCGTTAACTTGGCGCTAACGGCCTCGGCCCGCAAAGATATGGCAATCGTCCGGTTTACCAAGCGTTATATCGCAACGAGAAAGCGGCCTAGCGGGGAACGCGAGGAAGACTGCGACTCCGTTTGCCGCGGGCTCAGGCTGAGACACAGCCCCACCGGTCTCAAGAGGTTCAGCGCGGCCATACGGAAAGGTGGGGCGCTCAAGCGGTACGATCTCGGCCCCGCCCAACCGGAATTGCTGGATGAAGCCCGGCGGCGAGTCGAGGCGCTCAAGCAAGCTGCAGAGGAGCGCTTGCCGGCCGCATTCGTGGTAGAGCAGCCAAAACCACCCGAGATCACTTTCGCCGAAATGCGTGATGAATATGTGCGCTGGTGCGAGCAACGCGACATCCGATCGTGGCGTCCGATGAAGGGTGACCTCCATAACCCGCAGCTCACGCAGTTCGAGGGGCGCCCGGCGGCGAGCATCACCAAGGCCGAAATCGTCAAGGTGCTCGACCGCATCGGCAGGAGCAAGGGTCTCTACAGCGCGAAGAACGTCCTACGGCGCCTTCGACCAATGTTCAAGCGGGCGGTCGGCCGGGGCGAGGTACCAATCAACCCCTGCGACGGCATCCCGGCACCTGCTCCCGACAAGGAACGTACGCGCGTCCTGACCAATGCCGAGATCAAGGCTATATATAAGGCCACATTTCAGCTGCCCGACCCCGTCGGGCAGATGATCCGGATAATCCTGTACACGGGACAGCGCTTGAACGAGGTGCGCAAGCTCAAGCGGTCGGAGATCGTTGATTCGGTCTGGACCATCCCTGATCATCGCTCAAAGAACGGAAGGCCCCACATCCTCCCGCTGACCAAGGAGGTGATGGCGGAACTGCGTAGCCTGCCGGACCATGGACCCGATAAATTTGCCTTCTCGATCAGGTGTGGAAGAACGGCGAGGACGCTTGGAAAGGGAGAACGGCGAAAGCTGCAGAAGCTGTCTGGGACGGCCGGCTGGTCTTATCACGACATCCGTCGCACCGTCCGCACGAAGCTTGCGGAACTCGGCGTGCCCGACGAGGTCGCCGAGCGCGTAATCAGCCATACGCCGGGCAAGCTGATGCGCACCTATAACCTGCATCAGTATACCAAGGAAAAGCGTGAGGCGCTTGAAAAATGGGCCAAGCATCTCGCCAGCTTGGTCGAGGAGCCGAAGTCGCCGCCGTTATCGAAGTGCGGTGTCGGGGTATTCGTGCCGAGGACGGCAATGCCTATCCAGGCTAAGACAATTCGGGTGAAGGTGCCCCGCACAGTTGCCAGCTAACCCCACCGCCGTGCCAGCTAATAGGTGTTAGCTGGCAAGTATTGATGTAGATATTACTTCGGTCCTGTCATTTTTTACTATGTTTTTCTCGCGCGCTATGTTACAAGAGTACAGCTGCCGGAGCCATACGGCGGCAAGGGTGCTTTTAAAATGACAGAGGAAGATATTATCGATTTAGAGCTAGACGCCTTGCTATCAATGAAGGACCTACGCTCCTACCTGCCCGTCAGCCATACGCAGATCAATCGAATGGTTGCCGCAGGACAAATCCCCCCACCGCTTTACATCGGCATAAGGCCGTTCTGGATACGTAACCGCATCCTGCGCTGGCTGGGACATTTAGCCAAAGGCTGTACCGCACAAGAAGCCGTGCGGCTGATCAGCTAACCGAAACCGCCGCCTGAGGGCGGCCTTCCGGAGACAAAACTATGTAAAGTCGCACCGTCGCCATGCGGGCGCAGAGGGAAACTTATGTCTGATGAAAACGATAACCGCCCAGGAAGAGACTGCCGTCGTCGCACAGCCCGCCGAACCTGATACCCGCCACCCACAGCTTGAGGAGATAAAAAAGGCTGCCCTTTTCTTATCCCGCTTTACCCAGTCCGAATTCGAGTTCCGGTACCTTTATGATCCGGCCAGCATGAAAAATATTACCCTGAACCCGCCGCGCGATTGGGGCACACTTGCAGAGTACGCCAAAAAGCTGGTGCGTCTGAACAAGGGCCATGTGGGCATATTCTTCGGCGTCAATGCCAATGACGGTCAGGGTTTCAGGAGCGAAAACATCGTGTCCGCATGCTGCCTGTTCGTCGATCTTGACGGCACGCCCCTTGATAATCTGCAGCGGCTCAAACTGCCTCCGCATGTGATCATCCAAACATCGCCTGGAAAATGGCACGCGTACTGGTTCGTCGATGATCTGCCCATCCAGCAATTCAAGGCATTGCAAAAGAGGATGGCTGTACTGATCGGCTCCGATCCAAATGTATGTGACCTGGCAAGAATTATGCGCCTGCCCGGCTTCTTCCACCAGAAGGACCCGGATAAACCCTTTCTCGTCCGCATCGTGGAAATGCGCGATGATCCGGCATTCGCATTTGCCGATTTTGGAGCCGCACTGGCTGCGGCTGAGCAGGAGCACGGTATCGGTAAGAAGGTGGCGTCCCAAAAGGCGATCTGGGAGACGGCGGAGAATGACAATGGCCGTGAGCAGGATGATCTCCACGAATCCGAGGCAGCGATCCGTCATCTGATCCAAAAGCATGCCCTTAATCTCGGCATCTATCTCGAATGGGTGGAACTGGGCATGGCGCTCCACCATAGCCATGGCGAGGACGGGTTTACCCTCTGGCACGACCTTTCGTCACAAGCTGACGGCTATGAAGGGGAAGACGCGTGCCGTGCCAAATGGGATACCTTCCGCGATCCACCCGAGCGTCCCATCACCATGAGCACGTATTACGCTAAGGCCAAGAAGGAAGGATGGACGCCTACAACGAAGGCCAAGCGAGGGAGACCCAAGGGAAGCAAGGAGGACAAGCCCGATGCTGCGTCACTCACCCTTGAACTGGTAAAGGAGGCAGGGGACGAATTCTGGCTCGATCAGGGAGGTAGGACCTGTGTTTCGGTTAAGTGCAAACGACCTGATGGAGTAAGTTATCTGCGGCACATGTACGTCGGCAGCGGCGATTATCAGAACCTGTTGTGCCGGCGATACCATCAACATCTCGGAAACCGGACCCTGCCAAAGGATCAGCTGAACCGGGCCATCAATTTGCTCGACAGCGATCAGGAGGGGTTGTCGCAACACCGTGTTTATAACCGCTTCGGCGTGCACGATGGAGCGATCTATCTCGATCTTGGACGTAAGGATTGGCATTGTGTCCGGATCGACAAAGACGGGTGGGACATCGTGACGGATTGCCCGGTCCGGTTTATGCGCGGAAACCGTATTCAATTGCCGGAGCCCCAAAGAGGAGGCTCACGCAGCCTTTTCAAGCAGCACTTCAACCTTCCAGATGACGATCTGACCAAGCTGCTTGGCTTCATGATCGGCTGCTTCAATCCGATCGGCGCTTATCCGATCCTGATGATTGGGGGCGAGCAAGGCTCCGGCAAAAGCACGATGGGCGACAATATCTTGCTCCTTATCGATCCGCCTTCGGAACCGAAACATGGCAGGCTCAGCTTATGCCGGCAGGAGCAGGATTTGCACATCCACACCGAGAAGGTGGCGGTGGCTTATTTCGACAATCTCTCGGGTTTGTCGACAGAAATGGCTGATGCGCTATGTCGCTTAGCGACAGGGGCAGTCTCATCTTTTCGCGTCCTTTATAGCAACGATGGCGAAAAGCAGTTTGCCCTGTCCCGTCCCATCATCCTGACGAGCATCGACACGCCGTCCAACCGGGGCGATCTGCTCAGCCGCAGTCTTCTGATTGAGGCTGAGGTCATCGCCGATCGCCGAGAAGAACGTGTGTTGCGCGCGGCATTTGATCGCGACCGGCCGCAGATGCTGGGCTTTATCCTCGATTGCGTGTCGGCGGCACTTCGCCATCAGGATGAAGTGGCACAGGACGTGGCAGATAAGAAATTTAAGGCCCCGAGGCTGGCGGACGTTGCGCTCTTTGTCGAGGGCGCGGCGGATTTGCTCGGCATTAAGCGGGGAGATTTCTGCACGCTGCTCCAAGGCGAGCAAGAACGCATCCAGGCAAACTCGGCACTCGTTAACAACCTGGGCGGCGAGATATACCGCTACATGTCGACCGGTGTTACACGATCGGTGGAGGCGACATCCCACCAACTGCTCGATCTCCTGCGCGGCGACGACCGCTATATGGACCTCCCTGCGGTCAATCGCGTGGTGCCCACCCTGAAACGCATTATGCCTGGCCTGAGGGAATTGGGTATCGAGGTCGAGATCGGCGATCCTCAGGGCAGGGCAAAGCTATGCATGATCAAGATCAGGCGCGCGACGGATTTCGAACCGTTCCCTACAGTTAAGGAAGACAGCGTGTTCTGACCGCCGATGCGCAGCAATGCTGAAGACGAGGGCCGGCCATTGCGCCGGCCTTTTTCGTACCGGCGGTGGCCCTATGTTGGATGAGTTGAGGTAAAAGGGCTAGATATCTGATGTTGCGGGGGTGCGGGGGTGCGGGGGTTGTTTGTATTTTTTGCAAAAAGATAAATAATGAGGCGGCGTGGGGGGGGGCAGCGGCCCACGGCACGGCGCGGGGTATTAAGTGGAGCATATAATCGGGCGAAGCCCCCGCAACCCCCGCATCCCCGCCGGGGGCACCATCGGCGTTTCCGGGCGTCTTCGCACCCATGCGCCTTACCGGTCCCCGCCTGCTCCTGCTGATCATAGCCGCCGCCCTGGCGCTCCGCCTGTATGACCTCGCCATATCCCAGCCCGAAAATCTGCCGTGGAGCCGCTCAGCCTCGCTGATCCCATCGGCCCATTCACCGTCCGCAAGCTTGGCACGCTGCGTAACGATCCCCGAAAATGCTACACCCCCCTGCAGAATGTCCATGCGCGCTACAGCCCATTGCCGCCGGACCACGGCCCCGGCACGTGCGGCTATACCGACGGCATCCGCTTGGCTAACGCCGGTCTCGACTAACCTCCCGCGGCATGATCTGATATGAACGAACGCATGGACAGCTTTAAAAAGCCCTTCCGCGCTGTCCCAGTCCAGCTGGGCGAGGAAGTCACTGCCCAGCGACGGCGGGAAAACCGGCAGTTGTTGATCGGCATGGCCATCAGGATGGCACTGGTTATGTTGCTCATCTTCCTGACCGGTATGGTTATCACCAACTCGGGGCTTAGCCGCTTTCTCCCCTCTGGCCCCTCCAATGCGGCAGCGGGCGATCCTCCAGTGCATGTCCATTATCGATCCTGCGCAGCTGCGAGGGCCACAGGGCACGCGCCCGTCCACACCGGGTCGCCGGGCTACAGACTGCGGCTGGATGGCGACGGTATTGCATGCGAACCGTATATCGATCCGTGATCGCGCGTGCGGGTGCTTTACCCGGCGTTAGGCGGGAGGGGGTAATCCGGCGGTGTCAACATCGAGGACAGCGATGGTTTTCCACGCGCGCTATAAACCGAGCAAGATGTGCTGCCGAATTATCGCGCTGCTTATGACAGGTTCCATTTTGCCAGCAGAGCCGGTCGGCGCTCATGATTACGTGGCCAAGCGGCTGTCGACAGAGGAACGAGCAGCCTGCCTCGCTGGCAATGGCCGGGTTGCCGCTGTCAGCCTTGGCGGCGATGAAGGCTGTATTCGGCCAATGCCAGATGCAGGCAAATCCTGCACGGATGGCTCACAGTGTTTAGGTCACACCTGCTCTGCCAGCCCGGTGAAATCACCAAAGCGGCCGATCGTGATCGGACAACGCGCAACCGGTATCTGTGTAAAGGAAAGCTACGATTTTTCGTGCGGCTATTCCGTCGTGAAGGGAAGGCTGCGGATTCGCGCATGCGAATGATTGCCCCCACGAGGCGGAATCACTAGCCAGACCGGATGCGCATGCATCTCCTCTCAGGTGGCCGTCTCCGCATGCCGCGCCATATCTATTATCCCGATGCGGCCGATGGCGAATGGTTCGAAATGCCGGTCTCCTGCGCATTGTTCAGCCACAAACAGGGCAATGCGCTGTTCGATACCGGCTGCCATCCCGATGCTGCCCTTGATGGCGAGGCCCGCTGGGGCAATCATGCCCGCTATTCCGAGCCTATCTTCAATCCCCAGGAAGCCGTCGTCGGCCAGCTTGCCGCCACCGGCCTCAACGCTGACGATATCGATCTCGTGATATGCTCACACCTTCATTACGATCATTGCGGCTGCAACGCCTTCTTCACGCGCGCCACGGTCATTTGCCACGCCAAGGAGCTGGAAGCGGCGCGGGCTGCTGATGCAATACCGATGGGCTACCTGCGCCAGGATTGGGAAACAGGGCAGCCCATTCAGACGATCCATGGCGAGCATGACGTGTTCGGCGATGGCCGCCTTACGCTGATCCCGCTTCCCGGCCACACGCCAGGGTCGATCGGCGCACATGCGGTGCTGGATCGGTCAGGCCCATTCCTCCTAGCATCCGATGCGGCCCCTATCGAAGCATCTCTCCGCCAACGCTATGCGCCCAGCAACACCGTTGATTTCGATCAGTACCTCACTTCGCTGGATGTTATTGCCCAGCATGAACGCGGCGGTGCCACCGTCCTGTTCGGCCATGACGATGCGCTATGGCGGCAGGTAAGGAAGGCCGCAGCGTGTTATGATTGATGCCGGCTTGCGACCCAGCTGCAGCAGTAGGAAAATATAGATTGGCTCCCCGAAAGCTGACATTGTGACGATAAGCAGATGGGGCTTGATCGAATGAAATGGATGTCGTGTTTGCTATTAGGCTTCATCTTTCTTGCAGGATGTAGCAAGAAGCCTACTGTGCCTGATGTAGTCCAAAACATGATGGACACCGAAATTCCGGCCGATAGACAAATTCATATCCAGAACCTGGGAAAGGTCCTCATTCGGCAGCAAACGCCGACATGCTATTTCTCTGGTGGATTGCTTATCGATCAAGTCAGATTTTTTATCGCACTTGGCCAGGGATATTCGCTTAATGGAGCAGCCCGGCTGCAGCCATATGATATAGAAGGTCGATGTTCGGTCCAATCTGACACGGTCTTTTTCCAGGGCGTTGAATTCCCTAACCGTCAAGGAGTGCCTTATCGGCTCGTGCTGGCGGTATGGCAGGGCGATCCAGCGCACGGTGGCGGGGCATGGGTTGGAAGCATCGAGCGAGCCGATGGTGTTCGCGACGATCGCCGAGGATGGCGACCCTTCCGCGATGGTATCACTTTAAAGCCGTCGTGGATGATCCGGCGGGAAAATCGAGCCTACGCGATAGGAGAGTCCATAACGGCCGACCTTGAGGACCTTGGAAAGGCGTTCGCGAGAGACGCACGTAAGGTATTGGACTCACAGTGATGACATAGTGAGCTCAAGTCGACTAACCGATTGCCGGACATTGGTAGGCGTCTGGCTTAGGTTGCTGAACGGATGCGATGGGAGTGACGGCATGATAGCGCGTCGGGGCATGCTGGGCATGTTGGGGACTGCTGCGGTATCGATGCTGGGAGGATGTTCGGCACCCTCTTCGGCCAGATATAGATTTCGGATGACAGTGGAGGTTGAGACCCCACAGGGGCTAAAGTCGGGATCATCGGTGATTGAAGTGCGGCTGGCGCGCGGCATGGCGATCGGAGACAGCAGTGGGGTGAGTTCGGGCGTGTTTGGCGAGGCTGTAGTAGTCGATTTGCCGGACGGTCCGTTGTTCGTTCTCTTGAAAATGCCCGATGCGGGGCCGCCTCTTCAGTCTGTTGTCCCGGCTGCGTTGCTAGGTAGACGATCGAATGGACCTGACGGAGTTATGTCAGACACAGCGAAGTTGGGTTCGACATGGTTCGGCGAATATCGTGCGGAGCTGCCGCGCACACGCGACAATGGATCGCAGTTGAGCAACAACAACTGGCCGATGATGGTCCGATTTCGCAATCTAAACGATCCTCGGAGCATCGAGATCGTGCAGCCCGATGTAATCGGCGCGAAGCGCATTTTGCTCGAAACGACCAAGGACAATGTCACCACCGGCATCGAAAAATGGTTGCCATGGTTGCCCAACTGGCATGGATCATTGTCCCATCGACTGGAAGCGCCCGATCCCTCAAACCCACCTTTGAGTGCTCAAGTTACAGACGCGGATTTCTCAACGGAGGTTAATCGTCGCTGAAAGCTGGTAGCCGCCAGTCAGCTTTCCAGCCATCGATGCATTCGCCGTCAAATCGAATGTGACGGCCGGTCCCGACACAGAAATTTCTATTCGGTCGGCAGGACCAGCGCCCTATTTGCGACGTAGGAGTTACGATGATAGAGCCTTATTGATCAGTGCATGTGCGAGAGGTATCTGCCCCGTCAGCCTTACCGGCTCGTCTCGATTGAAATCATACCAGCGACCATCTTTCCAGCTGAGCGCCAACACCTTCACTAGATCTATAAAGCTGATGTTTGAGGACCGGATAGCTTGGCGCAGTGTGTCAGGCATAGTTTGCCACGCCCGTTCTACCTCAGCTTCAAACTTGGTGTCGGTTAGCTCATCTAACGGATGTACGTTTTCATCCCAAAGCTGCGCAGCGAGCATCGCTGGTTTGACCTTTTCCGTCCAACGGAAGCGGGAGCCACTTTGTTCAGCATAACCGGCAAGAGAGAGATACTTCATCGCCACTCGCCATTTTTCAGGGCAGTCGAACCAATTGCCACGATCAGGTAGACCACCATATTCGCAGGCCACACCTAAAAAGGCTTCGAGAATTTCTGAAACGCTGTTGCTCACGTCCTGTGCGGCTAAGAAATCCGGCATTTGTTCCGCATCAACGATGAAAGCATTTCTGGTTCGGCCATCGGGGCTTCTTTGGTACGGAAATACGCCGATCGCTTCGAGGGCCGCGTGGGCTCGTTCGAACGTAGTCATTGCGCTGTGCCAAAAAGTGTCGCCCTTAAGGGCGGGACCTGCCGAACCCTCAGCCTTTACAAAATAGTTAGCGAGGGCGGCAGCCAAATGACCGCTCATGCGACCCTCTAAAGTTCCAATTGAGGTTGGTTGGTTCATCACGCCTGAATAACAGCTTTCACCAAAGTTTGGGTTTCCATGTTTCCATCAGATGGTTTCCCGAAAACAGCCGTTATGGAATCATATGCCTAAAAGCCGCCTGTCCGTTCCCCACCCCAATCCGTACATACCACCGCCAGCAATTTCAGAGAAATTTTCGAAAAATCTTCGACCTTGGGTGACCTGACCGCTAAGTATAGCCTCCCCAATACCCTCCCGATGGGGCCACCGCCGGCACAGCTCGGGTGCTCCTGCTCGGGCTCCCTTAACCTAGATTAACTTCAGCGAAAGTTGCAAAATTTTGACCGGGCGTCACCTTCCCGGTCTAAACTCGCAGTGATCTACCCGCTACTCTACGGAGAAATCGAATATCCGTGCGGTCATCGCTCCGCCTGTGCCTGCGCCGCCCAACGCATAGATGAAGCCATATTCGCCAGGCGCCAGCTCATCGCTTGCCTTGGCTTTGAACACGCCAGGCCGAACCATTTTGTAATCGAATGCAATGCGGTCCTTGTCCATGACCCCCGTTTTGGCGCCAGCTATGTTGATGCTGCCAACGCGTGCCTCCCGTCTGCCATCCTTTCGGATAAGTCGGATAAGGGTAAACTCGCTGGGCGTTGATACCGTGGCCGCCGTGCCGGCTAACCATGTGCCGGCGGTGCGCCCATCGCTGGCGTTCGACTCGTCAAAGAAGAAATAGAAATAGGGACGAGTGGACGCCTTCACCCGCGCGCTGTCATTCTGAATGGTGGCCTTCACGCTCATTGAGGCAAGCCCACCGGTAAGAGCGTAGCCGAAGATGCCACCTGTTTTGGCCTGATTGGTGACGGTGGCGTCCATGCGAACCATCTTCGGTTCGGGACCGCGCTCTGACAACAGATACACGCCAGCCGGGTGAGGGACCATCGGATCAGGCGAATCCATTGATAATGCAGGGGCCGCACTTGGGCTGCCGCCCGCCAGCATCGCGGCGATGACCGGTCCGGATACGCCTTGCTTCTTGAGCGCGATCATCTGATCCGTCGTGAGATCAAAGCGGGAGTTGGTGGCCTTAATCTTGGCAATGATGGCTTCGTCACCCAAACCCATGGCATTCAGCGACACGATCTGATCGGTCGTCAAAGTCTCCGCGAGGCAGGGGCTGGCACAAGCCAGTGCGATCACCACCACGCCATATCTGATCATTGCATCCCCCCAAGTTCCCCGCTTGCCGTTATATGGATCGTGGGAGACGACACAAGTAGGACTGAATGTTCCCGGCGGCAGAGCCTGTCTCTTGTTGAGACACGACATTAGTTGCGTGCGGAATCGCGCGATGTTCCTGTTAGCAATTTCGTTTCGAATGACTATTACAGAGGCGGGGAGCTTGGCGGTTATTCGCGGCCGAGAACATAGTTTTTGGCTAGATAAAGAGGCATGCATGAACACGTGGGTAACGGCCGGAGCTGTTTGCCTTGGCCTTGGCATTGCGGGGCTACGCAAGTCTTCGCGTCGGCACTTCCCGAACTACCTTGTGCCAGCCGGCCTTATCGGGCTGGCCCCGGTTTGCTGGGCATTGGCATTGGATATAAAGCGTGCCAACGGCTCATATCCTATCAGCCTCGGGGCCGGTCTTGTGTGGCTGGTGGTGATCGCAACGGCGTGGATCGCCCAAAATCATCCAGCCGGACGGGATCATGCGATTCTGCGGCCTGGCCATCCGCGAGCGTGGCGCTGGTATGCTGCCGCCTGGATCGTGTTGTTTGCGGTAGGCGTGGTGTCGATAGCCCTGCACGTGCGTGAGAAGACAGCTTACGAATGGCTGGAGCTGCTGGTTTCCTTTGTCGTGCTGATTGGTATCTATTCCTATGCATTTCAGCGCCAGCTTTTGCCGCGGATTTTCTGGCGCATTGTGGCACCCGCATATTGCCTCTGGGCGGGGGTGGGTCTCGTGACGCATTGGCCTGGGATGATGGCAGGGTTTCACAAGGCCCAGGGCACCACTTCGTTTGTCATAGCTCTTGTCTTTGGATTGCCAATCATCATCGGCATGCCGGTACTCAATAGCCTGGCGCTGCTCCGATTGAGCTGGCTTCCGCCAATTTCTGATGCACGACTTGCTGCAGATTAACGAGACCGTCGCCACGCCCATCGAGACGTTTGCGCTTGCTACTGATGCCGATGAACCGTCCAAGGACCATTGGTCCACGCCGCAGAACGATGGGCAGCATTGGCGCTGGCAATTACGGCCAGAGGTGATTGAAGCGCTGAGCTGAGGCGTCGGCTAAAGAGACAGAATGCAGTGCTGGCTGAAGGACGCAGCGTGGAAGAATTGGTAAAATACGCAATTGCATGTGAATGTGGCCATTCAGGCTTTCTTTGTGGTGAGAGGACGGACAAATATCACAACCTACGCGAACGATGCTTCTTGGAAGGGTTCAAATCTTCGACCTTTACGATAGGAAGCCGAGATTGGACCAATTCAGCGGCCGATCGCGAACAGTTACTGAAGATGCTGAAGGGAGTTTGTCCGAGCTGCGGCGCCCTCGGCAAAACTCGGTTCGTTTGATCGAACTCACATTCGCTTCGATGTCCAAAAGCGGGATTGTGAGCTGTCATTTCCCTACGATACCAGACGGGTGAGGGGAAAGGGGTGGGTTCCTGACAGTCCGCTTTCGTCCGTTGTGCGGCAGGAACGGTCAGTTCTCACAAGGATATTTAGTCGCTACATCGTTTAGGTGGTACATCGCAATTTCTGCGTCTTCCATGCAGAGCCCAGCGGTGAGTGGGTTTTTCCACACAATGACATCGCCGTCGTGTCGATGTTCGATCAGAAGTAGATATTCCCCTCCGGTGAAAGGACGAGCGGATGCTTGATCGTAGGAGATTGCTCTCCGGACGCGCACGCCCGCTAAGGTTCGGAGTGGCGAGAAAAGTAGTCTGAAGGAGCCATCGAACATCACCCGACCTTGATCATCACAAACGCAAGGGGCTCCCGGCTGCCCCGTAATTTCCGTCACCTTCGACAATTTGGCTTCAACAAGCGACGAGCTAACCGGCTTTGCTGAACCGGGAGGCGCAGTTTCCCCAATGGCACCGGCAAGGAGGGCTATGGCGGCGTAGCACAGCATCTGCCTTTCTTGGCTTTGCAATTTCGGATCCGCAAGGACCGCTGTGGCCCCAAACGACAGCTATTAGGTGATCGCTTTTCAACACGGAGTGGCCGTTATTGGGTCGCAGGTGCCGCTTGCCGAGCTAGCTAGATAAACCTCGCCAACGTCCGCCGCACCTGCTCTCCATGCCATTTGCCGCCTGATGGCGCAGGGATGCCGCGATCATTCAGCGCTACGGCAATGGCGCGTGCGCCCTCAACCCCCGACGCCTGTATGTCCCTGATCACATGCGCCACGGCATCGGCACGCCGTGATGCCCTCTCACCCCTCTTCAACGCACTCAGGCGAGTTGCATCGCCAGCATAGGCCAAGAGCCCCGCCGCCCCCTTCGGGTTGCCCAGCCGTTTCCCTCTGGCTTTGGCTGCCTGTAATGCGGCCTTGGTGCGTTGGCTGATCATTTCTCTTTCATGCTCAGCGATAGCCGCCAGCAGATGAAGGGTGAGCCTATTGGCATGCGGCATATCGCACGCGGTGAATTCCACGCCACCATCCATCAGATTAGCTATAAATGCGACATTGCGCGCCAGCCGATCAAGCTTGGCAATGACCAGCGTGGAGCGGTGCAGCCGGCATGCGGCCAGTGCGGCAGCAAGCTGAGGCCGATCAGCCTTACGGCCAGATTCGACCTCGACATATTCAGCAACGAGTGTGTGACCGCCACTGGCAATGTGCGCCGCTACCGCTGCCCGTTGCGCCTCCAGACCCAATCCGGAGGCGCCTTGGCGGGCTGTTGAGACGCGCAGATAGCTGATGACCAGCATCTCCGGCTTAACCCCTGCTCAAGTGCGACACATTTGCCCAAACGGTGGTTAGGGCAAATGTGTCAGTAACCGATTGCTGATCAGCCCTCGACGGGCGGCACGATCTCAAGGAAGGCGTTGCGCACGCATCCCGATATGTAGCCCTGACACCACTGCGGGTCCTTCGGCTGCGCTCTCGGATGCGGGAAGCTGCAATCCGCCATATCAGCAATGAGATCGCGCCGGGTAATCTCACCCTTCATCCCGACCAGCGCCACGATGGACGCAGCCACGGTGTTTGGGTTGGGGCTGATCCGCCCAAGCTTGATCACCTGCCCACCGACATCACCGCTTGGCTTGCGATAGCCGGCAGCCTTGCGGCGAGCTAGGCCGGATCGACATTCAGCGTAGCCAGAACATGGCAGCGGCGAGATGTACGAAGCCGGTGAAGTGGATGGTTCGGCGATCGTAACGGGTAGCGAAGCGCCTGAAATGCTTCAGGCGGCCAAAGCA
>Ga0207671_10002166_pt1 | contig 21339 bp, 19 predicted proteins | sample KBSC24metaG_FD_184352 | JGI IMG/M metagenome (GOLD analysis project Ga0207671, IMG submission 184352) | Corn rhizosphere microbial communities from Kellogg Biological Station, Michigan, USA - KBS C2-4 metaG (SPAdes) (version 2) | ecosystem: Host-associated > Plants > Roots > Rhizosphere > Soil... | reverse complement strand
GCTGGCCCGCTGCGCCGCCGGCCCCAGTGCTCGCCGCGCCAGCCATTCCACCGACGCTGGCGCCAGAGGCCCCGGCCGCGCCGCCCCCCGCACCGCCGCCGGTCCGGGCCGTGCTCCCAGCCGCACCGCTGTCGGTTCCGGCCGCGCCGCCGGCTCCACCGGGGGCACCGCTTGCGCCCGCCGTCCCGTTGGCCCCGGCCCAGCCGCCTCCAGCGCCGGCTTTCCCCCCGCCGGTGCCGCCCGCACCCGCGGTTCCGGGGGCACCTGCCGCCCCGCCGCCGCCAATCCCACCGGAAGGGATGCCCGCATCCGCGGGCCTGGTCCCATCACCAGAGGAGCAGCCCGGACCGCCGAGGGGCAGAGACCAGGCCAGTGAAGCCGTCATCAGCCACAGTCTCCGCACGTCGGACCAATTCACGGTTGCCTCCCGGGCGATGAGTGGCGGAGCGAAGGACGAGGTTATCGCAGGCACGCCGTGGATCCCAGCCGCCAACGCCCAGCTGGCCGCGGCGCGGCACCGCCCTTTGCGGGTGCGCAAGCGCTCGCGGGATATGCGCTCCCTCGTCGCGGCCATCAGCATCTGCGTCTCTGGCGCCGGGGCTCGCTCTCGCCGGCTAGCTCCATCGGGTAATCTCGTCGTCCCATGCGAACCATCCATCGGTCCCGCACCCTGCGTGTCCGGGCGTCAGTCCGCGGCGCGGTTGGCCTGCTTCCCCTCGTCTTTCTGATCGCGTGTGGAAGCGGGAACGGGACACCAGCCGACGGAGGAGTGGCCGGTCGCCTCGGGGGTGGGGGCAATTCCGCCACCGGTGGGCGTGGTGGCGCGGGCGGGGGCGCAGCCGGAGCTCCCGCCGCGGCGGGCGCAGGGGGAACCGGTGCGGGTGTCGGCGGGAACCCGGCATTGCCCGGTTTCGGTGGCGGGGGCGCGGGTGGTGCCGCCGCCGTCGGGATGGGCGGTTCGGGCCTTACCGGCGACGGTGGTTCGGGCCCCCTGGGTGGGCACCCGGCAGGCGGCGGCGGAACAGCCGCGGGCGGAGCGCCGGGCATGGGCGGCGCTCATTCTCCTGGCGGGGCGTCAGGCTCCGGTGGTGCATCCGCCTCCGGCGGCGCGCCGGGATCCGGCGGCGCGGTCGGCCCTGGCGGCACATCTGGAACTGGCGGCCTGCTCGGCTCGGGCGGCGCGGTCGCGACCGGCGGCTCGCCAGCGGCAGGGGGATCCCCAGCGACCGGGATGGGTGGGGCCGCGGGTGGTGCAACGGGAGCGGGCGGTGCCCCGGCGACCGGTGGGGCGGGACCACCCCAGTGTGCCCACAACCTGGACTGCCCGGCCGGCAACATCTGTCACGCGTACGATCGCACCTGCGTGCCGCGACCGAACGCCAACAGCGTGTTCGTGACGTCAGCGCAGTACACCGGCCTGCTGGGCGGGCTGGCTGCGGCCGACGCGATCTGCGCGGCGCGCGCGACCGCCGCCGCCCTGCCGGGAACGTTCATCGCTTTTCTGTCCACCAGCCAGGTCAACGCAAAGACGCGCATCTCGTCCGCGCGGGGCTGGATCCAGACCGATGGTCTGCCCTTCGCGGACACCGTCGACGCTCTATTTCTTCCGAACGCCCACGTGTTCTATCCGCTGCAGGCCAATGAGTTCGGTGACCCGGTTCCGCCGGGGCAATACGTGCTCTCGGGGACGAACCCGGATGGCACGACGAGCACGAACACCTGTGTCGACTGGACGGCCGACGGATTGTTCCGAGGCGGCGTGACCGGCGGCAGCGGCTATATGTGGGCGTACAATGTCGACGCTTCGTGTTTTCCACTCAACATGCGGCTGGTCTGTATGCAGACGTCGGGAGCTGGTCAGGTCGCGCCGGTGTCGCCGCCGGCGACACGCCGTCTGGCATTCATCACCAGCACCGCGCACCTATCCGGCGGAGGACTTTCTGCAGCCGACACGCATTGTGCCAGCGACGCCGCGACGGCCGGGTTGCCAGGGACGTACAAGGCGCTGCTCGCCGTCACCGGGGCCTCGGCGCTGTCACGCTTCAACGCGGGCACTGCGCCCTGGTATCGACCTGACAACGTCCGAATCGCCGACAGCACCGCCGATTTTGCGGCCGGGAAGCTCTGGGCGCCGATCTCGGTCACCGCCAACGGACGAACCGAGATCACGAACAATGCGGTCTGGACCGGCGCCCCGACGCCCCTGACAGCCGCCACCGCGGACAGCAGCTGTACCAGCTGGACGTCGGCCGCGGCCAGCAGCGTCGCGGCGGTGGGGCTCTCGTCAAAAATCGACAAGAACTACTTCGATTACACGCTGGCCGACAAGCGTTGGACGGAGGCGTGCAATTTTGACTCTTCCCATCTTTACTGCCTTCAGGAGTAGTCGCCCGCGTTAGCTCCGCCCTCACGAGCCGGCGGGCCAGACGATCTGGATGCCGTTGATGGGCGAACGGAAGACGTTGCCGGTGCTGTCGGGCTTCACCTGCAGGGCGAAGCCCGACCCGGTCAAGCCGTGGAAGACCACGTAGGTGCCGCTGCCGCCGTCGGGGGCCTGCACATAAGGGTAGGGCGAGGCGGGGGACGTCGACAGCGGGCCGGTCTCCGTGACCCGGATGGTCTTGCTGCCGATCGTGTAGTTGAATCCGCGCGTGGTGGCGGTCGTCAAGCTTCCCAGGACGTAGACGTAAACGTCATAGCCCCCGCTGGTCACGGTCGTCGGCAGGCCCGAGAAGGTCACCACAGTGACGGGGGCGCCGGGCGGTGCGCTCCAGGAGGGATCGAGGTAGCCGTTCAGCATGCGAACGTCCCCCGGCATGTCGGGATAGCCGATCGCGTACACGCCGGGGCCCGTCGCGTACGTGGGCGCGTTCCAGGTGACGGCGGCGCCGGTCGCCGGCGTGCCGTCGGACAGCACCAGGGCCGACAACGAGCCGGCGGGACCTGGCGCCTCGTTCCAGTTCGGGGCGGCCTTCACGCCCGCGACCTCGGTCGGCCCCATGGGGACGGTGCCGCTGACGCCACCGGCGCCACCCGCCGACACCCCACCCACGAAATCGAGGCTGAGGATCCTTTGCACCGGGCCGCTACCACCGGCGGCACCGGCGCGCCCGCCCCCGCCCGCTCCGCCGCCGGCGCTTCCGCCGGTCGCTCCGCCGCTACCGGCTCGTCCGCCCGCGCCCGTTCCCGGCGTTCCGCCGCTGGCGGGCGTTCCTCCGGTGGCCGTCGCGCCCCCGCTGCTGGTGCTTCCCCCGGTGCCCGGCCGTCCGGCGCTTCCCCCCGTGCCGGTGGCACCGCCGCTGCCCGGCTTCACGCCGCCGGTCCCGTTCGAGGTGCCTCCCTGGCCCGGCGTGCCGCCGGCTGCTTGCCCCGGGCCGCCGGCGCCGCCGGAAGCGCCGCCCGTCGCAGAGCGGCCGCCGGTGGCCGTGACACCCATGCCTCCGGTGGCGGCGCCGCTTTGCCCCGCGCCGCCGGGGGTGCCGGCGTCCACCGCCTGGTCCGCACCGGCGCCCGCATCGTTGGCAGGGACGGGCGAGGCCGCATCTTCGGTCGCTCCTCCGGAGCCCGTGACTCCTGTGCCGGGCGCGAGCCGCGTGTACGCGCCGGTGCCTTCGCAGGAAAGCAACGCCGACAATCCCCACAGCAGCAACAGGCCAAACAGACCTCGGGAAGCGAAGCGCGGCACGGCAAGAACCTCTCGACCCCGGAACGACACGTCGGCCTTGCTAACACGAAAGTGCGGGATCGACGAAGAGCGATCCGTCACCCCCGCTGCACCGGATCGACAGGCCTGCGACTGACAGCGTCAAGGCGCGCCGTCGGGCGCCCCACGACGGCAGGTACCTCGCGCCACTTCCGCGTGCTATGAGGCACCGCACGCAGACATGGGCGACGGCGCAATCAGCGACAGCGAACGGGCGAAGGCCTTCGTTCGCCGGAACTTCCGGCGGAAAGCGGGCGGACGCTGGGCCACGGTGACCTCGCCAGCGTGATCGACCGCCGATGAACTGTCTCCTTTTGCTTCGACGCCATGGAACCGTGTAAGCGCACGGGCGAACCCGCCGTGTGCGCCTGACGTTTCGACCCCCGCGGGAGAGCGTCAGCGCGTGCAGCCGGTGAATGCCGGTTGCCCGTTGGCTGACCGGCACAGCGGCTACACCGGCCGGTCGGCGTCGCCGTCGGGTCGGCAAATCAGCTCGTGGACATAGATACCGGCCAGCAAAGCCGGAGAAGGAAATGCCTCGTGAAACCTGACGGAAACACAATCGAAACCAAACCTTGGCGAGACCAGCCGGCCGGTCGGAGCATCTCCACCCCGATGCGTTTCTTAATCGCCGCCGGTCTCTCACTGCTCGTCATCGGACTTCTCGCCGGAACCAAGTTCGCGCAGATCTCCTCGCTGATCCGGTTCGGTCAGGCTGCCCAGGCCGCCGGGCCGCCCCCCGAGGCGGTGGGAACCGCCACCGCCCAAGGGGGCGCGTGGGAGACCGTGCTCGAGGCGGTGGGCAGCGCCGCCGCCGGTCGCGGCGTCACCATCAGCAACGAGATCCCGGGCGTGGTGCGGGCCATCCGTTTCGAGTCGGGGGCCCGCGTGCGCGCCGGTCAGGTGCTGGTCGAGCTGGACTCGGGGGTCGAGAAGGCGCAGCTGGCGTCGCTGCGCGCCCGACAAGAGCTGGCCACGAGCACGGCCGCTCGCACGCGTCGCCTGGAGGCGGGCGGCGCCTCGACCAAGGCGCAGCTGGACACCGACGAGGCGCAGCTGCGGACGGTCACGGCCGACGCGCGAGCGCTGCAGGCGCAGATCGACCGGAAGAACGTGCGCGCGCCGTTCTCGGGGAAGCTGGGCATCCGCTCGGTGAATCTGGGTCAATACCTGAATCCAGGCACGCCCATCACGGTCCTGGAGTCGCTGGAGGCGGTCTACATCGACTTCACGCTTCCCCAGCAGGAGATGGCCCGCGTCGCCGTGGGAACGCCCATCCGCATCGTGTTGCCCGGCGCGCAGGCGTCGCAGCCGATGACGGGGACGGTGGCCGCCATCGATCCCAACGTCGATCCCGTCACCCGCGCGGTCAAGCTGCGCGCCAGCGTGCAAGGGAACGGGCCCGCCGAGGAGAAGCTGCGCCCCGGGATGTTCGTGAACGTCTCGATCGTGCTGCCCGAGCGGTCGAACGTGGTGTTCGTGCCCGGCACGGCGATCATGCGCGCGCCGTACGGGAACTCGGTCTACGTCGTCGAGAACCGGAAAGACGAGCAGGGCCACCCCGTGAACGGACCTGACGGCAAGCCCGCGAAGGTGGCGCGCCAGCAGTTCGTGCGGGTGGGCGTGTCGCGCGGTGACTTCGTGGCCGTGGAGGAGGGAGTGACCGCGGGGCAAGAGGTGGTGATGCTGGGGGCGTTCAAGCTGCGCAACGGCGCCCCGGTCATGGTCAACAACCAGGTGGGGCTGACCCCCTCGCTGACGCCCGCGCCGCAGAATCGCTGACCATGCGCCTGACCGACACCTTCGTCCGCCGGCCCGTCCTGTCGATCGTCGTCAACCTGATCATCGTCATCGCTGGTCTGCAGGCCATCCGCACCCTGAACGTCCGCCAGTACCCGCGTCTGGAGAGCGCGACCATCACCGTCCGCACCCCGTACGTCGGCGCCAGCGCCGATCTGGTGCGCGGCTTCATAACCACGCCCATCGAGCGGTCGGTCGCCGCCGGCGACGGCATCGACTACATCGAATCGCAGAGCGAGCAGGGGCTGTCGACCATCAACGTCCGGCTGAAGCTGAACGTGGACGCGTCCCGGGCGCTGGCCGACATCAGCGCGCGGGTGAACCAGGTGCGCGGCGATCTGCCCCCCGAGGCGGAGGTGCCTTCCATCAGCCTGGAGCCCTCCGACGCCCAGTTCGCGTCGATGTACCTGAGCTTCGATTCCAAGATCCTGCAGGACAACCAGGTGACCGACTACCTGCTGCGCGTGGTGCAGCCGCGGCTGTCCGCGGTGGCCGGCGTGCAGAAGGCCGACATCCTGGGCGGCCGGACCTTCGCCCTGCGGGCCTGGCTGAAGCCCGACCGCATGGCGGCGCTGAACGTCAGCCCCACGCAGGTGCGTCAGGCGCTGTCCGCGAACAACTATCTGTCGGCCGTGGGGCAGACCAAGGGGACGTTCGTCCAGCTGAACCTGTCAGCCACCACCGACATCCAGTCGGTCGAGGACTTCCGCAGGCTGGTCATCCGCCAGGACGGCCCCACGCCGGTCCGCCTGGGTGACGTGGCCGAGGTGGTCCTGGGCGCCGACAACTACGAGATGGACGTGCGCATGTCGGGCCAGCGCGCGGTCTTCATGGGCGTATGGGTGCTTCCGAACGCCAACGCCCTGGACGTCATCAAGCGGGTGCGGGCCGAGCTGGACAAGGTGAAGAGCGAGCTGCCCACCGGGCTCACCAGCTCGATCGCCTTCGACGCCACCGGGTACATCGACAACGCCATCCACGAGGTGCGTGGGACGCTGATCGAGACCATCGCCATCGTCATCGTCGTCATCTTTCTGTTCCTGGGTTCGCTGCGCACCGTGGTGGTGCCGGTCATCGCCATCCCCGTGTCGTTGATCGGCGCGGTGTTCCTGATGCAGCTGTTCGGCTTCTCGCTGAACCTGCTGACCCTGCTGGCCATCGTCTTATCCGTCGGCCTGGTCGTCGACGACGCCATCGTGGTGGTCGAGAACGTCGACCGCCACATGCGGGACGGGCACTCGGCCGTCGAGGCGGCCATGCTGGGCGCGCGCGAGCTGGTGGGCCCCATCATCGCCATGACCATCACGCTGGCGGCGGTGTACACGCCCATCGGCTTTCAGGGCGGCCTGACCGGCGCGCTGTTCCGCGAGTTCGTCTTCACGCTGGCGGGCGCCGTGCTGATCTCGGGCGTGGTCGCCTTGACCTTGTCGCCCATGATGTCGTCCCGGTTGTTGCGACCGCAGCAGCACGGCCGCCGCTTCACGGCGTTCGTGGACCGGGTCTTCGAACGGGTGAAGCTGCGCTACGCGCGCATGCTGGCCGCCACCCTGGCCAACCGACCGGCCGTCTACATCGTGTGGGGCGTGCTGTCCCTGCTGGTGGTGCCCATGTACATGTTCTCGGCCAAGGAGCTGGCGCCCATCGAGGACCAGGGCGTCATGTTCGGGGCCATCGAGGTGCCGGCGAACGCCACCATGGAGCAGCTGACGCCGTTCACCGAGCAGGTGTTCCGCACCTTCAAGTCGACGCCGGAGTTCAGCCACAGCTTCCAGATCACCTTCCCGAACGCCGGCTTTGGCGGCATGATCGTCAAGCCCTGGGACCAGCGGCCGCGCAGCATCTACCAGATCCACCAGGAGGTGTTCGGCAAGCTGATGGGCATCACCGGGGTGCGGGCGCCGGTGTTCTTGCCGCCGGCGCTGCCCAGCTCGGGCACCTTTCCCGTCGAGTTCGTCATCGCCTCGACCGGCAGTCACGAGGAGCTGGTGCGGGCCGCCGACCAGCTGGTCATGGAGGCCGTGAAGAGCAACCAGTTCGCGTTCCCACCGGTGATGGACGTGAAGATCGATCAGGCCAAGGCCGAGATCGTCTTCGACCGCGAGAAGATGGCCTCGATGGGCCTCAGCATGCAGCAGGTCGGCGCCGACCTGGCCACCATGCTGGGCGGCAACTACATCAACCGCTTCAACATGGACGGCCGCAGCTACAAGGTGATCGCCCAGGTCGAGCGCGCCGGCCGCCTCTCCCCCAGCGCGCTGGGGGAGATCCACGTGACCGGCCCGGGGGGCACGCTGATTCCGCTCTCCTCCATCGCCAGCTTCCGCACGTCGGTCGAGCCGCGCACGCTGAACCGCTTCCAGCAGCTGAACGCCATCAAGATCTCCGGGGTGGCGCCCCGCTCGCTGGAGGAAGGGCTGGGCGTGCTGGAGGCGGCCGCCGCGAAGGTGCTGCCGCCCGGCTCGCGCTTCGACTACACGGGGGAATCGCGGCAGCTGCGCCAGGAGGGTGGGAAGTTCCTGCCCGCCATGGGCCTGGCCATCCTGCTGATCTTCCTGGTGCTGGCGGCGCAGTTCAACTCGTTCCGCGACCCGCTGGTCGTGCTGGCCGGGTCGGTGCCGCTGGCGATGTTCGGCGCCATGATCTTCACGTTCCTGAAGTTCTCGGGGCCGCCCGGCATGACGTTCGGGCTGACGGACGGCTGGACCACGACGCTGAACATCTACTCGCAGGTCGGCCTGGTCACCCTGGTGGGTCTGATCGCGAAGAACGGCATCCTGGTGGTCGAATTCGCCAACCACCAGCAGATGAGCGGGCTGTCGAAGGTCGCCGCGGTGCAGGCCGCCGCCGAGACCCGGCTGCGGCCCATCTTGATGACCACCATCGCCACGGTCGCCGGGCACTTTCCGCTGACGCTGGTCAAAGGCCCGGGCGCGGCGGCCCGCAACTCGATCGGCATCGTGCTGGTGGGCGGCATGGCGATCGGCACGATCTTCACCCTGTTCGTGGTGCCGTCCGTCTACGTGCTGTTCGCCAAGGACCACAGCAAGGAGCGCGAGCGGCTGGCCCCTCGCGCGCCGGTGCAGGCCCAGGACGACGCTCTGTTGCCCGCCCTGGCCCGGGACGAGCTTTCGACCGGTCCAGCCTGATCGGTCCCCTACCGGCCGGGTGCGCCCGCGTCCAGTGGCTCGGTCTCGACCCGGCCGTCCACCATCATGAGCCGCCGCTGGCAGCGGGCTGCCACGGTCGCATCGTGGGTCACGACCAGAAGCGCGGTCCCGGTGGAGCAAGCCGCCTCCAGCGCGGCGAGGACCTTCCGGGCCGCGTCGGAGTCCAGACTGCCGGTCGGCTCGTCGGCCAGCAGCAGCCGGGGACCGTTGATGATGGCGCGCGCGACCGCCACCCTCTGGGCCTCGCCCAGGGAAAGCACGTGGCCGCGCGCATCGGCACGTGCGGCCAGCCCGAAGTTCGTCAGCAAGGCGTCGGCCCGGGCCAGAGCATCACGACGGCGCCCCGTGGCGCGCCAGGCGGGCAGCGCCACGTTCTCGCGCGCGGTCAGCTCGGGCAAGAGGTTGCTCTGCTGGAACACGAACCCCAGCCCCTCGCGACGAAGGCCTGTCCGCTCGGATTCGGACAGGTGCGACACGTCGCGGCCTCCCAGCTCCAGGCGTCCTTCGTCAGGCCGGTCCAGCGTTCCCAGCATGTGCAGCAGGGTCGTCTTCCCGCAGCCACTCGCCCCCATCAGACTGACCGTTTCGCCCGGCTCGATCGTCAAGGACGCGTGATCGACGACCAGCCGATCTCCGTAGCGGCGGACCAGCCCGTCGGCAACCAGCGCCGCGGGGCGGTCGCTCACTCGATCCCCCTCAAGATACGGGAGGGATCGACCCGGGCTGCCCGCCACGCCGGATAGCTGCCGGCGGCGACCGTCGTGGCCAGGATCGCCCCCGCCGTTCGGCCCACGTCGGTCAGCGCCAGTACGGGGCGGACCACGAACCCCTGCCAGTCGAAGATGGGGTGCGCCACGAGATAGCGAACCAGGGCCAGGGCCACGATCCCCCCGAGCACGACGCCGGCCAGGCCGAGGAAGAGCGCCTGCAAGAGGAAGGTGACGAACAGATCCACCCGCGAAAATCCCATCGCGGTGAGGAGGCCAATCTGGCGCCGCCGGTTGAGCGTGTTGATGTAGAGCAGCGCCATCACCGGTATGCCGACCGCGAGGATTCCGAGGAGCCACGAGGCGCCCCCCAGCGTCTCGACGGCGCGCGCCGAGCTGCGAAGATAGGCGCTGTCGTCCAGCCAGGATCGCACCTCGAACCCCGGCGCCATGCGACGTGCGGCGACCGCCAGGGATGGCGCGTCGTCGTGAGAGCGCCCATGTAGGAGCACGGCCGACGCGGCCGTCTCGTCGCCGAGCTCTGCCACGAGGAAGGATCGCGCGACGAAGGCGGAATCAGCGGCATTGAAGCCGACCAGTCCGCGGATCGTCATGGGGTAGACGCCATAGCCGGCGTCGTCCAGGACCAGCCTCGGGTAGGCGGAGAGCATGATACGGAGCTCGACGTCGTCACCCACGCCGACGTCGAGGCGCTGCGCGATCGAAGAGCCGAGCAGAATGCCGTCGCGGTCACCTTCGGTCAGCGGGTGCCCCGAGACCAGCCGGTAAGGGTGATGGGTGGCCCGCGGCTCGACGCCGAGCAGGCCGAAGCTGCTGGTATGGCCCTTTCCCGTCACGCTGGCCGGTGCCGACACCACCGGCGTCGCTTCGACGACGCCCGGGATGCGGGACAGGCGCTCTGCCCAGGCGTCGGCGTCGCGAAGGTACAGACCACGTCGGGGACGTACCCGCACGTCGCCAAAGCCGTTGCTTAACGACTGCGTCAGCAGCTCGGCGCGATACCCCCTCAGGTTCGCCGCGCTCGGGATCTCGAAGCCGATGCCCACCGCGACGGCGGCGATCATGAGGCCGGTCGACAGGGGGCTCTCGCGAAGCCCGCGGCGGGCGAGGAACAGCGCGACGCCGGGACGCAAGATCGATCGGCGCGAACGGGGGGCCGCTGGCGCCGGACTGCTCATGATGGGGACGTCCATGCCGTGATCGATGACTGCGGAATGCGGTGGGCCGGCGCTGGCATCCTCGATGGCTCAGCCGGCGGTTGCCGATGCCACCACCCGGACGCACTGCTCGCGCCAGATACCGAGAATGATCCTGGTTCTCATGTCGGCGCGAACATCGGTGAGATGAGCGTGGGGAGCCCGCTGTTGCGCAGAAGCCATGGCCTGAGCATACCCTCCGTCTCCCCATCCGCCGCTCAGATAGGCGGGCGCATAGGCGGCGTTGCCCGACTTGATGGCCGCCCACACCAGCCCCACCGGCAGCGTCAGAGCGCGCTGGCAGGCTTCACCCCGCACCTCCAGCGTGAAGGCCGAACTCTCCGCGGGCGAGCGATACGACAGCGGACCAGCCGAGTCCTGATAGAGGACGAGCGGCGGCAGCGCGATGACGCCCGCCCCCTGGCCGGCGTACGCCGGATCGCGGTTCTGGCCGAAGAAGGGCGCACAGCCCGCCAGAAGCGAGGCAAGGACGGCCACGTTGAACACGGTGCGCATCGCGCCTCACCGCACCGCGAAGCCCGAGACCCGGGTGCAGGCCTTGCTGTAAACAAACAGCACGTTGAACAGCCTGGTGTCCGCCTTCACGTCGGCCAGCATGCGCGCCCCGGAGCTCTGCTTGGCGTCGTCGATGGCCGCGGCGTATCCCCCATCCCCCCAGGCGACGAGACCGAGAATCGCCCGATTACAGGCTTCTCCGTGGGCCAGGGTCGTCAGCGGCCCCGGCACCTCGTTGGGCGTGGGAGCCCGGTAGGACAGCGGCGTGTTGACGTTCGTGTACACGCAGCCGGTGAAGAACGTGAAGGAAAGGAAGGAGAGAAGGCAAGTAACACCCGGAGCGCGCATCGTTGTCATCCTTTCGGAGCCCTCACCAACAGGAAGCCTGTCTGGCAAGCCTGGGCTCACTGCGCAGAGACAACGGAATGGCCGTCGGGCGCACCGTGCCATATGCGCACCGCGCGCCGCTTACGCAAGCGGAGAGTTCCCCGTTCGTTCGGGGACGGCGTCCTGTAGTCTTCACCGGAGACGATGAAGGCGTTCCTGGTGTTGCTGGTGCTCACCGCCGCGGGACTGGCGGGGGTTCTGTACTTCCGCAAGTCGCTGGCGACGCGCGCGCCGGTCGTCGCGGCCAGCGCGCCGAGCAAGGATGACGGGAAGGCGCATCGTCACCGGAGGCGCCACGGTGCCCGGCGCCTGGCCCGCCACGCCGGTCCGACCGGCGCCGATGCGCCCCCGTCGCGTGAGGTGGCCACGGCCGAATCTGCCCCCAACGAGGCCCTGGCCGGTGAGGCGCCGCCGCGCGTGTTCGATCTTCCGAACGAGGGCCCGGCGCCGCTTCCCGGGGGCGCCTCCGTCTCGGAGGCGGCGCCCGACGACGTGTTCGGTCCCGACGGGCCGTCGCCCTCGGCGCCATCGCCAGGGGGCGGGCGGAGACAGGTCGACGAGCCCGCGCCGGTGAAGCTGCGCGCCGCCGACCTGAAGATGGTCTGGCAGGGTGAGGATCATTCAGCCCCGGACACCATGCGCCTGGACATGTCGAACGACAGCGGTCACGACCTGACCGACAGCGAGATCGACGCGCGCTTCCGCACGAAGGAGGATGCGGTGCTGGCCTGCATCGCGCGCTCGCGCCCGAACGAAGACACCGACGTTCCCGGGCGCGTCACCGTGAAGTTTCACATCCAGCGCACCGGCGCGGTGAAGGGCGTGCAGGTCGAGGCGCCGGTCATCCTGCACAAGGGCGGCCTCACTGGCTGCATCAAGAACGTCCTGGCCAGCCTGAAGTTCCCGGCCTCGAACGCCGGCCAGGTGGTGTCGTTCCCGTTCTCGCTGATGTGACGCGGGGCCCGCGGCCGAGTGCACTAGGCCTCGAGCGTCAGGATCTCGCAGCCGTCGCGCGTGACCAGCACGGTGTGCTCGAACTGCGCGGACAGCGAGCCGTCGGCGGTGACGATGGTCCATCCGTCGTCGAGTTGCCGGACGTCGGGCGCGCCCAGGTTGATCATCGGCTCGATGGTGATGGCCATGCCTTCGCTCAGCCGCAGGCCGGCGCCGCGCTTGCCCACATGCGACACGTGGGGTTCCTGATGCATCTCGCGGCCGATGCCGTGACCGCCGAACTCGCGCACGACGCTGCAGCCCTCGCGCACGGCCAGCTCCTCTATGGCGGCGCCGATGTCGCCCAGTCGCGCGCCGGCGCGGACCGCCGCGATCCCGGCGTCGCGGCAGCGGCGCGCCGTCTCGACGACGTGCCGCGCCTGGGGGCTGGGCGTGCCCACGAACACCGTCGCCGAGGTGTCGCCGTGGAATCCCTCCAGCTCGGTGGTGACATCCACGTTGACGATGTCCCCGTCGGCCAGGCGATCGCGCGCGCTGGGGATGCCGTGGCAGACCACCTGGTTGCGGCTGGTGCAGACCGCCGCCGGAAATCCCTGGAAGCCCAGCTGGCTGGGCCGTCCGCCCCGGCGGCGGGTGTCGGCGCGCACCCAGGCGTCGATGTCGGCGGTGGTGATCCCAGGGGCGATGCGCGCCGTGACCGCCGCCAGGGTGGCTGCGGCCACCCGTCCGGCCCGCCGCATGGCCGCGATCTCGGCCGTACCCAGAAGCTGGATGGCCATCAGTCGAAAATCTGCGCGACGGGACCAGGCCGATCCAATACCTTTTCGATCTGGCTCCGGGCGCTGGCGCGGCTGGTCGGGCGCGGCCTGGCTCCTGTTTCGAGGGGCGTGCGCTAGACTTCTTGCCGTGAGCGTCGCCCAGCTGGAGTACTTCGTCGTGGTGGCCGAGGAGGCCAACGTGGGACGGGCCGCCGCCCGGCTGCGGATCTCACAGCCCCCGTTGAGCCGCCAGATCCGCGCGCTGGAGGACGAGCTGGGAGTCCCGCTGTTCGAGCGGCTGCCGCGTGGGGTTCGGCTGCTGCCCGCCGGGGCGACGCTGCTGCCGCGGGCCCGGGCCATCCTGGCCGACCTGGCCACCGCCGCGCACGCTGCCCGGCGGGCGGCGCAGCCGGTCTCGCCGGGCGGACAGGGCGGATAGCCGGTGCGGCGGACGGACAGCTACCGTCGATTCCAGATGTCGCCACGAACCGCTCGTCTTCTGGGCCAGGCCGGCTTCGCCCTGGCGGCAGCGCTGGCCCTGTTCGGTGCGGCGATCCCGCTCGCATGCAATCGCGGAGGAGGCGTTCGGTCCGGGCACGCGGGAGCGAGCGGTGGGTCCAGCGGAGGTGCGGCGGTCGATGCGGCGACGGGGGGCACGGAGGGTGAGGGTGAGGTCGGCGACGCGGCGGAGCGCGACGGCGCCGCGGACGTTGCCATTGACTCGAGCGTGGACCGCCCGCCGGTCGCGGGCGAGGGTGGAACGAGCACGGGCGGACGCGGTGGCAGCGCGATGGCGGGTGACGCAGGCGGGGTGGGCGGAGCCGTCGTTGATGGAGGCCTGTCCGACGTCGCGCAGAGCGACGGTCCGGGAACGGGGCAGGGCGGGGCCGGTGGTGGCGGCGGCAGCGGCGGCGCCCCGGCTGACGGCGGCGCGAGCGACGCCATGTTTTCGTGCGGTCCGTGCGCCATCAACTGGGTTTGCGGCGGAGCCTCCGGCACGCCGTACACCTACGTGACGCTGGTGCCCGAAGCTGACGGTTGTTATCTGTCCGGGTTGCCTGGCCACAAGCTGCTGGCGCCGGACGGCACCATCACCGAGAACGGCGTCGCGGTGGCCCGAGCCCAGAGGTTCGGTCCGCAGGTGGGCCTGTACCATTCCGACGGCAGCCAGTGGCTGTATTGCGGTGGCAACTTGCCTTGCAGCGGCACGCCCTGACCTTTCGCGCCGTCGTTGTAACCGCCGGATGGGTCCGGTACGCACGCCGGTAACCGTCGCCGTCGCTGGCGACCCGGGGAGGGGACCGTGGCTGGCACGTTCGTGGCATGACGCCACCCCATGCAGACCACCCTGAAGGTCGCGCTGGTCGCGGTCGCGGCCATCGCCGCCGTCGTGATCGCGCTGCGCTGGCTCGATCGCCGGCCGACCAGCCTGCGCTCCGCATATCTGGCCGACATGCGACGATTCGAGGGCCTGACCGGCGTCGCCAGTCCACCGGTCAGCGAGGCCGATCTGGCCGCGCTACCGCCCCAGGTGCAAACGTACCTTCGCCGCGCCAAGGTCCTGGGCAGACCGCGCGTGCGCAGCTTCCACGCGGTGTTTCGTGGAAAGATGCGCGGGGCGCCGGACGGGGGCTGGATGGACGCCGAGATCGAGCAGCGAGACTACTTCGGCCCGGACGCGCCGGCGCGCCTGTTCTACATGAAGGCCAGGCGCTGGGGTGTGCCCTTCGTGGGCTATCACCGGTACGTGGGAACCGAGGCGACGATGCGGGTTCGCCTGGCCGGCTTGCTCGAGGTTGTCCATGCCTCCGGCGACCTGATGACCCAGAGCGAGACGGTCACGCTGTTCAACGACATGTGCTTCCTGGCGCCGGGCGCGTTGCTCGATGCGCCCGTCAGCTGGCAGAGCCTGGATGCGCATCGCGTGCGGGCCACCTACACCAACGCCGGGAAGACCATCTCCGCGGTGCTGTCCTTCGACGAGGCCGGCGACCTGGTCGGCTTCGTCTCGCAGGACCGTTATCAGTCCGCCGACGGCAAGCATTTTCGCCTCTTCCCCTGGTCGACGCCGCTGGGCAATTATCGGGATTTCGGTCCGGCCCGGTTGGCCAGCGGGGGTGACGCCCGCTGGCAGGAGCCCACGGGGGAGTGGACGTACGGCCACCTGGAGCTGCAGCGGATCGAGTACGGGTACGGCGCCGTCCCCGCCCCACCGTGAGCACGAGGGGATGGCTCGCCACCTTTGCGCCACCCGCGCCTGGCCCACGCATGCCTTGCGCGGGAGGTGTGGGACCCCGGGGAGGGTTCCCCGTGGGGGGCGTCAGGCGAGCAAAGCTCGCCCGCCGCACACGCGTGGCATGGGGCGTGCTGCACCGTCATCCATGACGAACTCCGACGTCCGGCCGCCCGCGCGCCCGCTCGACGCATCGAGTGCGCGCCGAAGCATCCTGGCCCAGCACCAGCGCCTGCGCGAGCTGCTGGAGCGCGCGCGAAATGTTGCGGACGCCGCCCTGGGAGGAGAGGCCTTCAATCCGGAGGCGGTGGGTGCCGCCATCGAGGAGCTGCTGGCCGTCATGGAGGCCCATCTGTCGTTCGAGGAGAGCGTGCTGGTCCCCTTGCTGAACGCGGATCTGCCGCTGGGGCCCGCCAGGGCGATGGAGCTGCAGGCGGAGCATCGGCAGCAGCGCGCCATGCTGAACGCGCTCTACCAGCAGGCCACCGCGGCCCCCGCGGTACCCACGCTGGCCACCAAGCTGATGTTCATGACCGACTGGCTGACGGCTGACATGATCCATGAGGAGGGCGGTTTGCTGGCCCCCGGCGTGCTCCGGGATGCGTCCGATCGCTGAGAGGGCGCGCACCGCCGCGGGGGATGGACGCGGGCGGTCAGGACCAGGCGCCCAGCGCCCGCAGACGCGCCGACTTCTTGTGCTGGTGGGCGGCCATGCGGCGGCAGATGTCGTCGATGATGCCCAGCGCCTCGCCGGCGAACGGCCCCTTGTTCAACATGATGCACTCGGCGCGGGCGGCCAGCACCACGTCGCTGATCTCCGCGCGCGTCGGCGACCCCTTGCGCACCAGCCGGTCCAGCACCTGAGTGGCCCACACGACGGGCACGCGGGCCGCCTCGGCCAGCCACAGCAACTCCTCTTGCAACTCGGCGAGCCGCTCGAACCCGACCTCGACCGCCAGATCGCCGCGCGCGATCATCAGCCCCACCGGCAGGTGCTCCGCCGCCGCGACGATCAGCTCGGGCACGGCGTGGACCGCGCGCGCCGTCTCGATCTTCAGGATCAGGCCCGGGCGGCGGCCGCTGGTCGCCAGGCGAGGTCCCAGCTCGCGCCACAGCATGGCCACGTCCTGCGGATCTTGCACGAACGAGTAGCCGATCAGATCGGCGCGCGCCGCCACCACGTCCAGGTCGGCCCGATCCTTCGCCGTGAGGGCGGGAATTCCCAGCGTGGTGCCGGGGAAGTTCAGACCCTTCTCGGGCTTCAAGGCCGCTCCGGCGGGCGGCGCCTGCACCACGTGGGCGACCACGCCTGCCGCGGTCACCGTCTCGACGCGCGCGCCGATGCGGCCCTCGTCGATCGAAAGGGCCGCTCCTGCGACCAGGTGCGAGAAGATCTCTCGCGGCGCGCACTGCACCTGGAAGGGATGATCGGAGAGCCGCGCGTCGGGTGGCTCGGCCCGTAGCAGCAGCCGGTCGCCCGGAAATACCTTGCGATCTTCCCGCGACCAGACCACCACGGTTCGCACCCGCGGCCCGCCCAGGTCCATCAGGACACGGCAGCGCCGCCCGGAGGTGGCTTCGGCGCGGCGGATCGTGTCGATGACCGCGTTCCATTCGGCGTGGGTCCCGTGCGCGCAGTTCAGTCGCGCGCAGGTCATGCCTCTCGCCAGCAACTGCTCGACCAGCTCGGTCGTCAGCTCGCCGGCCTCGGGCACGGTGACCATCAGGTGCGTGGGCCTTCCTTCCGCCGGGGGCCCGAACAGTCGCCTCGCGTTGCGCGACAGCAGCCGTTCGCCCAGGCGAAAGGCGCGCGGATCGGGGCGGGCCGGCATCCCCGCCGGCGCCCGCGCTCCCGCCAGCGCCGCTAGGCTGACCAGGACGGCGTCCAGGCTCGCCAGCACGTGGGCCTCGCTGCGTCCCAGCGACGAGAGCCCCCACGGCACCAGCGCCTCTTGAAAGGGGCGAAGGTCGCGCCTCCGCAGCGCCAGGTAGTGCGCCAGGTTGAGCGCGCTGGGCCGGAAGGAGAGCCGCTTCAGATGAGGGCGCCACCGCTCCATGGTGTGGTGCGCCTCCTCCACCACCGAGGCGCGCAGCGCCGCCAGAGTGTGAACGAGTTCCTGGGAAGCGCCGGCTGTTCTGGCAGTGGGGCGGCGTACCGTCGATTCCGTATGAGGCATGGTCTCGACCGAAGCATCCCCAGGGCCGCGACGCCTTCTCCGGGCGCCTCGTAACCGAATCGTTGCCGCGCGGGCGGACCGCCCGCGCATTCACGCGCACACGCGCCGACCCCTTCATTCATCACCGCACGCGACGGCAGCCCCTCGAAGAAGAGAACCGCGCAAGGTTTGCGCCCGCCGACGGGGAAAGCGAAAGGCCTCCGCGATCCGGCGGCGCGCGTCGCAGCTTTGTCGTGGCCCTGCCCTTGCACAAAGGGACCGCGAACGTGCGAATACGAATGCTCTTCCTTGGTATAGCGACGGCGCTATGCGCGGGTTCGGCGGTCGCTGGCGCCGCGGCCGAACCGCCGGCGACGGGCGCGCAAGCGGGCCCCGACGGCATGCCTGGCGCCGTGCTCTTCTCCCAGCGCTGCTCGACCTGCCACAACATCGGCGGAGGGCCGAAGGTGGGCCCCGATCTGCTGGGCGTGACCGAGCGGCGCACCAAAGCGTGGATCGCGAAATTCGTGCGCGGACCCGGCGCGGCGATCGACGACGGTGATCCCATCGCGGTTCAGCTGTCGCAGAAGTTCCCGGGCATCCGTATGCCCGACCAGCCTCTGACCGACGGCGAGCTGAACGACGTGCTGTCTTACTTCGCCGCCTGCACCACCCGCGGCGGGTGCCAGCCGGTCGCCACCGGACCGAAGTGGGGCACCGACGGGACCGATGACGACGTGGCGCGCGGGCGCGACCTGTTCCTGGGCCACCGCCGGCTGCAGCAGGGGGGCGCCCCTTGCTTCGCCTGCCACAACGTGCGCGGCGGCGCCGGCAACGAAGGTGTGATGGGTGGGGGAACGCTGGGGCCGGATCTGACGTTCGCCTACGCGCGGCTGGGCGAGAAGGGCCTGACGCCGGCGCTGGAACAGACGGCGACGCCCATCATGCACGCCGTCTACGGTGAGGCGCGGCTGGAGCCCGATGAGCAGTTCGCGCTGAAGGCCTACTTCGCGCGGCTGGCCCGCGACGGCGCCTATCCACCGCGCGAGCGAGACTTCCTGTTGCTGGGCAGCGAGGGAATGGGCCTGGTGCTGGGTCTGGCGGCCCTGCAAGTGCTGCGCGGCCGCAAGCGGGACGGGGGCGGGTCGTGAACACGCTCACCGCCATGGTGTTCACCTACGGCCCCTACTTCGCCGTGTTCGGCTTCGCCGCGGCGCGCTTGCATCGCTGGGGGATCTTGCGCAACCGCTTGCTGCCGGCCGTTCAGCCCGTGGGCGCGCCGGCCGAGCTGGCGCTGGTGATCGGCCTGGTCACGCTGCTGACCGGTCACCTGACCACGGCCGTGGCGCCCGGCGCCATGAAGGCGCTGCTGGCCGATCCCGATCGAACCGCTGTCATCGAGACCATCGGTCTGGTGGGGGCGCTGCTGTTCGCCTGGGGCGTGGGGGCGCGGCTGCGCGCCCGCCTGCGCGCGGCGCGCGCCGGGCAACCTGGCCAGTGGCGCGCCGCCGGAGTGCTGGGGGTGCTGTTTGCCATGTGCCTGTCCGGCGTGGCGCTGACGGTCAGCTATCGCTGGATCACCGTCTGGTACGCGTACATCTCCGTTCCTTACCTGCGCTCGTTGCTGGTCCTCGACCCCAACGTGGACGCCATCGTGGCCAGTCCGCTGCTCAGCCAGGTTCACATGATGTTGTTCATGACCTTCCTGGCGGCCTGGCCCACGGCCGGCCTGCCGCTCGACGAGATCTTCCCGCTGCGCGACGTGGCCCGCCGCTTCGCCGAGGCCGTGCCGGCCTCTCCGGCGGCGGGAAAGGCGGAGACGCCATGACCGGCCTGTCGAAGGCTCTGCTCGTTCTGTTCCTGGCGTCGGCGGGCGCCGGATGCCGGGTGGGGACCCAGCAGGGCCATGCGCCCGAGCAGCCGATCGCGTTCTCTCACGCGTTGCACGCGGGCCTGTACGAGCTGGATTGCCAGTACTGCCACGCTGGCGCCGAGCGCAGCCGCCACGCGGGGGTGCCCTCGGGCAGCGTCTGCCTCAACTGTCACAGCCGGGTCAAGACCGACTCGCCGGAGATCCAGCGGCTGACCTCGCTGGTGTCGGCGAACCAGCCGGTGCCGTGGATCAAGGTGCACCGCTTGCCGGACTTCGCGTTCTTCAGCCACGCCAGCCACGTGTCGGCGGGCCTGGCCTGTCAGAAATGCCACGGGCCCGTCGAGCAGATGGTGCGGGTCGCGCAGCAGGAGACGATGACGATGGGGTGGTGCCTGTCCTGCCACCGCGACCTGCGCCAGGAGAAGCCGGCCGCGCCGCTGCCCCTGGCCACGCTGGTGGCCACGCGCCTGCCCGAGGCGGCGCATCTCCCCTCGCGCCAGCTGCAACCCCCCACCGATTGCTCCGCCTGTCATCGCTAGGTGAACGATGTCGAAACCGAAAGACCACGACCCGCCTGTCCCGTCACTCTCCTCGCGACACTGGTGGCAAACCCTGGACGAGGCCGACGGCCAGCGCGGCGCCTGCGGCGACGAGTTCCCGGACGGGCCGCCGCTGACCATCGGCATGCGCGCCCCCGCCAAGGAGACCCGGCGCGACTTCTTCAAGCTGATGGGCCTGTCGGCGACGGCCGCGATGGCGGCGTGCCGTCGCGCGCCCGAGCAGAAGATCCTGCCGTACACCACCAAGCCGGACGAGCTGATCCCCGGTGTCGCGTCCTGGTACGCCACCGCCTGCGGCGGGTGCGACGCGCACTGCGGTCTGCTGGTGAAGACGCGAGACGGGCGGCCCATCAAGGTCGAGGGCAACGCCGCCCACCCGGTGTCGCGAGGCGCGGTTTGCGCGGTGGGACAGGCGTCGCTGCTGGGCCTTTATGATGGCGATCGCGCCCGCGCGCCGCGCCTGGCCGGGCAGGCCACCACCTGGGCCAACCTCGACGAAAAGGTGCGCGCCGCGCTGCTGGCCGCGCGTGACGCCGGCAAGGCCATCCGGGTGGTCGTGCCCTGGGGCATCGGCGGCACGGAGCAGGCGGCGCTGGTGCGGCTGGCGGCCGACTACGGCGACGTGAAGGTGGTCCGCTTCGACGCCATGGGCGAACGCGAGGCCATGGCCGACGCCTACCAGGCCCTGACGGGCACCCGCTTCTTGCCAGACTTCCGCCTGGACGACGCCGACGTCATCGTGGGCGTGGCGGCGGATTTCCTGGGGACGTGGCTGGCGCCGGGGCCCCTGGCCCGCCAGTACGCGACGGCGCGCGACGCGGAGGCGCGCGGGCGGATGGCCCGCCACGTCCAGCTGGAATCGACGCTGACGATCACCGGCGCCGCCGCCGACGCCCGCCACGCGCTGGCGCCATCGCAGCTGGTGCCTGCGCTGGCCGCGCTGGTGGGGGCGCTGCTGGACGGCGCCACGGGGCCGGCGGTCGCGCTGGCGCGCCGGGCGCTGGGCGTGCTACCGCCGGCGCCGCCGCCGTCGTTCGTCTCCGCCCTGGGGCGCGAGCTACGGGCCGCCGGGCCGCGAGGCGTGGTGCTGTGCGGCGGTGAGGATCGCCGCGCACAGACGCTGGCCGCGCTGGCGAACGCGCTGCTGGGGAACCAGGAGACGGCCGCCGTCCTCGCCACGCCAGCCTTCACGGTGCCCGAGGCGACACGCGCCGACCTGCGCGACGAGCTGCAGGAGGGGCGGGTGGGCGCGCTGCTGTTCGCCGGCGTGAATCCCCTGCTGTCGGATCCGACGCTGGCCGCCGGCCT
>Ga0207671_10002165_pt1 | contig 21344 bp, 29 predicted proteins | sample KBSC24metaG_FD_184352 | JGI IMG/M metagenome (GOLD analysis project Ga0207671, IMG submission 184352) | Corn rhizosphere microbial communities from Kellogg Biological Station, Michigan, USA - KBS C2-4 metaG (SPAdes) (version 2) | ecosystem: Host-associated > Plants > Roots > Rhizosphere > Soil... | reverse complement strand
AAAGTGGTTATAAGTATGTGAAAACGGCTTTTGACGAAACTAAACCCGACAAGTTGCTAAAACTATTGGCTACGAAATAGTAAATACCTTAACCTTATCGTACTTGCACCTGTCATAAAACAATGACGGGTGTTTGTTTTTTATAGGTGTATTGAAGTCAAAATCAATAGCCTACTTTCCCACTAAATTATCTCGATACAATACAGCAAGTTTCGGGTTTAAACGCTGCAGCTAACAACGTAGTTTTGGATAAATAAACAAACAGTAATAGACTGTTAAATTAATGTTTATCAAAATAAAAAGTTAGATGCATTAAGTTTTTCACTCCTTCCGGATTTATAGTAGGTAAACGTTTAGCAGATTTTTCTTTGCATCATTATTGCTTCACAGGACATTATTCAGGCCCTGGCAGTTCAAATACACGTTTAAACACCAAAAAGATACTTTTGTCGAATTAAATTCATTTTTCATCATTTAAATTGAATTTAATTCATTAATTATATAATATTACAGTATGAATAGCGAAACAGAAATCAATCTGGATAAAACCGACCTGCATATTTTACGACTGATGCAGGAAAACGCCCGAATATCAAACGCCGACATGGCGCGTGAGCTGGGTATGGCACCATCGGGCGTACTGGAGCGTGTAAAAAAGCTGGAACAAAAAAACGTGATACAGCAGTATACAACCCGCATTAATCCAGTTGCCCTGCAGCAAAAACTACTAGCCTTTGTATTTATGAAGGCAGCCGACGGACCAGGTTATAGCACCGCAACACTGGAGCTTGCCAAAATACCCGAAGTACAGGAAGTACACCACGTAGCCGGTGAAGATTGTTACCTGGTAAAAGTACGTACCTATGACTCAGCTTCATTGATGAGTATTATGCGTAACCAGTTTAGTAAAATACCCAACATCATTAGTACCCGTACTACTATAGTGCTGGAAACGGTTAAAGAAGAACAACAATTAGTTATACCCGAAAAATAAATATCATCATGGCCTTAACACCTCAAAAATCCGCATCACCATTAATGGTTATCATCGCCTTCGCAACAGTTTATATTGTTTGGGGATCGACGTACTTTTTTATAAAAATGGCCGTCGATGGGTTCCCACCAATGTTGTTGGGCGCTCTTCGTTTTCTCACCGCCGGTGTTTTGTTATTAACCTGGTGTAAAATTAAAGGAGAGCAGATCTTTATAAAACGCAATATTATTCATGCTGCTGTTACCGGCTTTTTATTGTTGGTAATAGGCAACGGTGCTGTAATTTGGGTTGAGCAAACACTCCCCAGCGCTATGGTGGCTATCATGGTATCATCGGCCCCTATTTGGTTTGTATTATTTGATAAACAAAACTGGCGTGTAAATTTCAAAAGCACATCTACCATTGTTGGCTTAGTTATAGGCTTTGCCGGTGTTGTATTGTTGTTTAGCGAACAAATACGTGGTTTATTTGATTCGTCAGTGGGGCTTTCAAAATTGCCAGGGATGTTACTATTACTAATAGGAGCAATGTCATGGGCCTCAGGGTCATTATATTCCAAATACAATAACACACAAGGCTCTGCCTCCGTAAATACAGCCTGGCAAATGCTTGCTGCAGGCTTTATATTTTTACCATCGAGCTTTTTTAACCACGAAGTGCAAAACCTGCAATGGCAAAATATCCCTACCCATAGTTGGCTTGCTTTACTTTACCTCGTGATTTTTGGCTCTATAGCCGCATTTAGTGCTTATGTATGGCTTTTGCAGGTTCGCCCGGCAACACAGGTGAGTACCTATGCCTATGTAAACCCGGTTATAGCGGTTATACTGGGAGTGCTGTTTGCGCATGAAAGCATTACGCTTTTGCAAGTAGGCGGCCTGGTGATCATTTTAGGCAGTGTGCTGCTCATTAACTTAAGCAAATACCGCAAAGAGAAGCATTCTAAAATGGAGCTGGCAGTGACGGAGTGAGCTTCGAGAGGCAAGAGATTAGAATCAAGAATCAAGACCATCAATAACCTCCGCGTTTTTCTTGACTCTAATTTCTTGCTTCTATTCAACTCTCCCATTTTCCAAATTCAAAGTATTTATTGATGTTGATACTGATTTTAGTACCCTTTGGATATTTACCCCTGTCATGATTGGTTACACGAAGAATAACTTCTTCGCGTTTAATGATCAGCTCTTCATAAAAGCCTTTGAACAATACCTGCGTTACCAGCCACTTATTGCCTAAAACACCAATTTTGATATGTTCGGCATATATAACTACTACGCCGCGCCTGCTTTTAATACCACAAACTTTGGCCTGGGTGGATGTAAGCTGACTACAGCTGGCCAGTATCTGCGAAGTGTATAACAGCTTAGGTGAATGATATAATTGCTCCGGGCTACCATTTTCAACGATCTCCCCTTCTTTTAGCACGATCAGTTCATCAGCCATCGACAGGATCTCGGCGGGGTCATGTGATACCAACACAACGGTAACTCCCCATGCCTGCACAATATACCGGATATCATGCTGCAGACCCTCGCGATAGGTAGCATCAACCTGGTTAAATGGCTCATCCAACAACAAAACTTCCGGGCGACTGATGAGGGCTTTGGCAATGGTTACCCGTTGTTTTTCGCCACCGCTTAATTTACCATAAGGCTGTTCCTTTAGCTGATAAATATGCAGCATATTCAAGGCCTCGGTTACTTTTTGTATGGTGAGGCTTTTATCTTCTTCCTGAAGCCCGGCACTTACCGTATCCCAAACAGATAGTTGCGTATCCATATCGCCTCCGTTTTGGGTGACCAGGCGCATTACCTTATGAGCGTGCTGCAATCCATTATCCCGGCTTAAAACCTGCTCCTCCTTAAAAAACACTTCGCCATGATCGGGCTGCAGATGACCATACAACAAATTGAGCAGTGTAGTTTTACCGCTCCCGCTTTCGCCAACAATAGCGGTAATTTTACCTTTAGGTATAAATATGGTTATATTGTTAACACCGGAAGATTTATCGCCAAAAAAGTTTTTGGTTACCGATATGGTTTCCAGTATCAGGTCGTCGTTCATTTCTCAGGGGTATTTTAATTAGTTAATCAACTCTTATACAGACAAATATATCGCCATGAATAAAGTACCTAATCTATAAAAAAGTTCAGGATCAAAAAATGCAGATATGGGTATATTTTAAAATGAATAGCAAACAAATACAGATTGTATTCTATTGTTATGATATATTCATTTAACTATCAGTTATGAACAAAATTATTGGAGTAGTGCTCATTGTTGTGGGCATCATTATGCTCGTTTGGACAGGTTTTACCTATACCAAAAAAGAAAAGATCATTGACGCGGGTCCAGTACAAATATCAGCCGACAGGCAAAAAACCGTAAACTGGCCACCTTATTTGGGTGGTATATTGCTCGTTGGTGGTATAGTGATCGTAGCTACAGCAAAAACTAAATGATCAATTGTCATTAGCTTTTAATACGCTGATATTTTTGTTGGCCAGCAGTTGTTGGTAGTTGATGAGCCTGAATTTTTTACCGATCATAGCTTTAAATTCCGGTGATAGCAAAGCGTTTAACTCTGTTTGGCGATGCAGACTGGTTAATGGTTTGCCCTCTTTGCTGTTCATCATACTACTATTCATATCTACCAGCACATCCATCTCGGGGCTGGGTGTAGCCGTATGTAATACCATGAGGTTAGGTCGATTGGGATCAAGTTGGGTATTAAGATAATTCAAAAATGCTGACTTTTTTGTAGCAATTGGTTCGCCCCACATTTCTTTGTAGGTTTCGCCAAAATAGTTCACTTTACTAAGTACGGATATGCCCAATTTATACTTACGGGCCAACTTCTCTGTCAATGCGCGCAACTCTGGTGTTGAAAGCGCTATGCCCATATGCGGATCAATATAACTTATTTTTAAGCCAGATGACAAAGCCCGTACAATTTGAGCTGAAAGTTCTTGCTCTATCTCACTTATTTTATAACCGCTTTTAGCAAATGCACGGGTTGATTGTGGAAAGTAACCATTGCTATCTACCAAACTGGGTACTGCTGTACGGCCCAATACCGGTCCCCAACGGTAATTTTTCCACTCCGACGTTAAGGTTAGGTGCACACCAACACTCACATTGGGATATTTTTTAAGGATCTCCACCGCCTCCTGATACCATGGACAGGCAAATTGCAACGAAACCGAAACTGGCATTCCTGTTTTAGCTACCGCTTCGGCAGCTATGTTTACAGAATGATTCATACCGATATCATCCAAACGAATGAGCAGTTCGGGAAGTTTACCAGATGTTTGTTGTGCCTGGACCATGGAAGCCCCTAAAAACAGCACGAAACAAAGAGCGGTTATCTTTTTCATATAAGCAGATTGAATGATAATGAATTAGCAGATGTTAAGATAAAAATTTAATAACAAAAAGGGCCAGTTGTTAAGCAACCGGCCCTGTCTTTATCAAAATTTTTACGTGATGTATTGGTTATTCCAACAACAACGCATCCTCATCATCTGTTAAGCTCAATTGTATAGAATCGCTGCCCGCTATACCTTCTACACTACCCTTGATATGCGCGGCATTTAGTAATACCTTATCCAATTGTTTCTCGCGCGATTTCCACATCTTTTCCATCGCATCACGTTCCTTTTGTATCGATAGGCGCATGCTCATATAGCCCTCGCGGATGGCTTTCCATTGTTCAGAAAATTCGCTGCTGGTTAAATAATCATATAACAAATGCATTTTATCACCTTTGTTATCCTGAGACCGGGCCTGGTTTGATAGTTTGATTACCCCATCGCGCAGGATGTAGGATACCGCTTTTACTTCATCAAAGCTGCAGATCCAAACCCCATCCTTTTCGCCAAAGCAATCCATTCCTTTCGGATAGCACTGGGTAACAATAACGGCAACATCTACGCCTACACTGCGCATATCTTTCTTTAACTTTTCGATCCAATCGGCGCCGAAAGTAGCTGTACGCTTACTTTCATAAATGATCTTCCCACACTCCTGTCCAAACTGGTTACGTACGGTTTGGATACAATCCGCCCCACGCACACCCTTACCTACCTCGCTGATCAAATCGAAAGGGAAATAATTCCGCAGCAATTCTTCCAGTATCAGTTCCTGCGCTTCCCCCTGTAACTGCATCGAGCCCTGTTCGGCTTTGCGTTTCATCTCTTCGGCCAGCTTTTTCTGATCGTCCAACTGTTTTTCAAGTTCCTTTACTTTCAGCTGGTATTCGGTATCCTTTATACTATGGCGTTCGTTTTCCTGTTTCCTGATCTGCTCGCTCAATTCGTTACGCTGCTCCTGTAATTTGCGTTGCAGGGCCAGCTCCATTTCTTCTTCTTTTTGCTGCAACTGTTTTTCGCGCTGCAAAAATTCAAGCTCTTTCTGGCGTGACAGTTTTAGCTTATCTTCGGTTTCCTGCGCCGATGTTTTGAGCAGGAGTACCTGGTTCTCATAATCCTGGCTAATGGATTTGCGCAGGGTTTGCTCCATAACCAATTGTAACTGTTTTTTTTCGTCGGTAAGCCGTTGTTCAAAAGCATCCTTTTGCTGGCGTTCTTTGGTTAAAAACTCCTCATCTTTTTTACGGTATTCCTCTTCCTTTTGGCGGGTATAATCCTGCATTTTAAGCCGAAGCTCCTTCTTATACTCCTCTGCCATCACTTCCTCTATCGGGAAACCAAAACCACAACTGGGGCATTTAACTTCTGTAGCCATATGATAAATGTTGCGAAAAATAATTCGGCAGATCAAAGATAATGATTTTACTTAGGCATGAGATAACACAAAACAGCGAGGTTGCAGTTATCAATTATAATGTCGAAATTTAAACGATGCAAATTTTACAAATAGGGAAGGCGATGTGGAGCTATGATCACGAAATTGCAGCATGCACATTAATTGACGCGGCTGGAGGGCTTTTTGCGCTCACTCCGCCCCCACACCATCGCGAAGGCGAAATTATATTGACCACAGGTACCCTGGTGATTGATGGGTACAACTATTTAGATATCCCCTTAAATCAACTGGAACAGGTTTATCTGGGCTTTGATGATGTGTACAAACGTTCGCTCATCAAAAATAATGGTACATTTTGGCAGCCCTTAAGGCTCCGTTACAAAGTAGCCGATGGCCATAATACCATATATCTCATGATCGACAATAGCTTTTTTGGTACAAAAAACCAACTTTGGTTTGATACCCTGAAACAATTATTGGCCGACGAAGATATTTAGCGCTTTCTAAGAAGCTGTTTAAATTTGGTTTAGATTATTTATGATTTAAAATCATTGCCGTTGACTAAAGTCAACGGAATAATAAAATAAAAAACAAAGGGCTTTAGCCAAAATGCCGCTTGGATAATTGGGCTGAAGCCCACCACATTAATCATTTCTTTTACCGTTGACTAAAGTCAACGGCAATGAATAATCTTTGTTTTTAGACAGCTTCCTGGGGCAAAGAGCAAGAATCCTTGGAATTGGAGCAAAGATTTCCGTAAAACGGAGCAAGGATCTTTGGAGCAAAAACAAAAGCCTTCGTAAGTTGGTCCTTGCTCCTTGTTCCAGAAATCCTTGCTCCAAAAATCTCAGAATCCTAAAAAATTATTTTGCTTTAGCAAACTCGCCGTTAGCTTTAATAGTTACTTCGTCGCTTAACATAGCAGCGCCAAATTTACTACCAAAATTAAAATCAGAACGTTTGATAACACCGGTTAACTGGAAACCTGCATCATCAGCCTTGCTCATTGGGTTGGTAATAGTACCACGGTACCATAAATCAAATGTAACCGGTTTTGTTACACCCACTAAAGTAAGGTTACCCTTTACAGCATAATGTTTATCAGATGTTTTGGTGATACCTGTGCTGGTGAAAGTAATTGTTGGTTTATTGGCAACGTCAAAAAAATCGGCGCTTGAAAGGTGCTTATCACGGTTCTCATTTTCAGTGCTTACAGATGCTGTTTGTACAGTAAAGGTAACTTTAGCATCGCTAAAATCAGGTTTTGCTGCAATTATGCTTGCATCAAAGTTTTTAAAAGTTCCATCAACGTCATTTACCAATAAGTGAGTTACTGTAAACTTAACGTTTGAGTGGTTTTTGTCAGCAGTCCAGGTTGTTTGTGCCGATGCAGCCGTATACAAAAATGCTGAGGCTAACAGGATAAAGATCTTTTTCATTGTGTTAATTTTTTTTAAATTTCTTTTGTTTATACGCCAAAAGTATATATTTGAAATTGATCTTTTTTAAAATAAATGTTTAAACATCTTTTTATTGAAATTTAATGACAAATCTCTACTACTTTAGTGGACTTTATGTCGATACATATCAATAAAAGAGAGGATACTTAAATTATATGCACCTACTGCCCGTCGGGTAGATGATCATCAATAGCTATCCCAATTTGCTCCAACGGTATAACTGCTGATACTGGCTCATGTTTGATATAAACCCAATTACCTGCATCTGTTTTCCCGATGGTATAATTAATGTTTTTATTATAAACATCAAATAACCTGGGGAACGCCGAATGAAGGCTCACCTGATAATCTATACTATCGATGGTTATTATAAAAGATTCCACATTAATTGGAGTTAGGAGTTATACTAAGTTAGCATTTTTAAAAGTTTTGGTAAAAATTATTCTATGTGGTTAATATATAGATCAAACCATATCACTATGTGCATAAAACGACAATAAAAATTGCCCTTTATGAAAACTTTTTGCACACAACAATGTTAAGTTTGCGATAATTAATTAAAAAACACAAAATTTGTAAACTTAAAAAGTTACTATGAACATCAAGAATTATTATACAAAAGCAGTAATGCTGGTTATTGCATTAGGATTGATTACAACCATACAATCATGCACCAAGAAAAGCGAACTCCCTGATGCCTCAGAGGATGCAAACCTGGTAGGTGCATGGAAAAGAGTGATACATCGCGCCCCATTGGGTGATAGCGTACAAACCGTTGCTTTTTATGAAGGTCAGCTTTCCACTTTACAAACTGATGTTTATGCCACTATTGCCGCTACCAGTCCAACCAGCACACTTTATAGAGCCACGTATAATACCAACGGTACTGTACTTTATGTTAATTTGACCCAGAAGTTAAGTTCCACAGACCCTAATAGCAGTGGTACACCTATAAGCCAGGTCCTTTTCGACAAAGTACCGTACAAAATAAGTACTAACTTAGATACGCTTACCGTTACATCCGGAGGTACATTAAAGTATATAAAAGTTAATCAGTAAACTTCATTAAATTTTTAACAAAAAAGCCGGACCATCAATGTCCGGCTTTTTTGTTAAAACAATGACTAAATCTAATTATCTTCCCTCCAAATTATTACGATATTGTTTCAGGGCCCTTAAAATCGACCGGGCTATTTCATTTTGACCTGCACTCGAATTAAGGTATTCCTCATCGGCAGCATTATTAATAAAACCGGTTTCCACTAATACCGCAGGCATACCACTTTGTGCTAATACCAATACCCCCTGCTCCTTCACCCCATGACTGTGCCGGCCATCTGTTTTTTTAAACTCATGATCAACCAGATCGCCAAATTGAATACTCTGTTTACGATATTTTTGCTGAAAAGCATTCAATACAATTGTATTTACAACCGCATCGCTGCCATAACCGTTATACTTATCCTTATAATCCTTTTCAATATAAATAGAAGCATTTTCGCGCAGGGCCTCACGTTGCTCCTGACTCCGGTGAAAACCATAAACCAGCAATAAAGAGCCTCGCTCTGCACTATGTTTTTGAGGCGATGAGTTACAATGTATAGATATAAACAGGTTGCCATGATTATCATTGGCAATATCCGCTCGTTTGTGCAACTCCACAAAAACATCGGTACTTCTGGTCATAACCACCTTAACACCACTCATTTCATCATTAATAAGGTCTCGTAGTTTCTTGGCAATACTAAGGGCTATATTTTTTTCTTTTGAATAAGAACCATGCGCTCCCGGATCTTTGCCGCCATGCCCGGCATCAACAATCACGGTTTTAAATTTAAAAGTGCTTCTCCCTGTAACTTCTTGTTGCGCAAAAGAGGAGCTGACGCTAAGTAAGCCAGGTATAAAAAAGAGAAGAAAAGCTATATAATTACTTTTTAGGCAAATGGCAGACATGAAAAACATATTGGTATAGGTAGTAAAACATTTCTATCAAATTACATTTAGTAGGATATTGTTTTACGCGTATAGTTTAAATTAAAAGTATTTAAATTAATATCGCAAAGGTAATATTACTTAACGTGTTAGCACAGTTTTTTATATTTTCGGTTATTAATACATTAAAGTAATCATACATTTATGCTGTCGGCATCATAAATTCGTCTGCCGATAATATCCTTATAGTTAACCCTCATGAAAATTCAAAGATCATTGTACGTATTAGTTGCCTGCTTATTATGGATACATTCCGAGTGTAGTGCTCAAGTAAAAACACCATATGGCAATAATTCAGCTGTGGGTAAATACTATAATATAAGGGGTATAAAGCTGTATACCGAAGTTTATGGTACAGGCAAGCCATTGTTGCTGATACATGGCAACGGAGGCAGTATAGGTAATTTTGGTAATACTATCCCATACTTTGCAAAGAAATATAAAGTGATCACTGTGGATAGCAGGGCACATGGTAAATCAAAAGATGATCGAGATTCTTTGAGTTTTGAAATGATGGCTGATGATTTTGCCGGTTTACTTGATGCTATGCATATCGATTCGGCATATGTTATTGGTTGGAGCGATGGCGGCATTAATGCGCTCGAGCTGGCTATGCGCCATCCGAATAAGGTGATCAAACTGGCATCAACAGGCGCCAATTTATGGCCAGATTCAACAGGGCTTATACCCTCCTACTGGAAACAGGAACAAAAAGAGTATGAAGCCAAAAAGAATACTGTATTTAAAACAGCAAAAGAAAAAAACGACTGGAAGATATTTCTGCTCGATTGGTTTCAGCCCAATATCAAGCTTTCGGAATTAAAGGCTATCAAAAGCCCTTCACTGATTATCGGAGGCGATCATGACCTAATCCCTACACAGCATACCGTGCTTATTTCACAAAACATCCCTAATGCCTATTTATGGATAGTTCCAAACTCGGGGCACGGCACGCTGATTGAGCACAAGGACGAATTCAACAAAAAAGTTGATGAGTTTTTTACAAGCCCATTTAATAAACGATGACTTTCTAATGCTATAATTAAAACTTATAGGTAAGTGCCGCCAGCCCGGCTACTGAAGTATAAAATGTTCCACCACTGTTGTTTGATTTTTTTAATGGCGCATAAAAGTTATAAGTCGATTCCACACTTACACCGATGTGATCACTAAGTGCGAAGATCAACCCCAGGCGCGGAGCCATATAAAAATTCTTGCGCTCAGGTGTAACTACAGAACTACCCTGATCACTATTGGGATCAAAAATCAGATATGAATAATCTGTATAATACCCTCCAATGTTAGCGCCACCATAAAGCCTTGCTCCATCTGCCACATTAATGTTATAAACGATACTTGCATAACCTGAAAATACCCTATAGCTAGAAAAAACGATAATCGGGGTTTGATCCTGGGAGCCGGTATTTTCACCGTCCCCAATATCGATAGTTATTTTCTCCGGGTTAAAAGCGTCCTTTGGCTGATAGTTGTGATAACCAACATTAAGGCTTATGGTTAGTTTATCCATAAATCGCGTAACCCCTAAATTAAACACGGCCGCAGGCTTATAAATATCCTTGAAATAATTCATCGGCGCATCAATACCTGCACCAAACGTGATACCATATCCAGATTCAAAATTACCGCCACTTCCGCCACCACCGCCCCAGGTTAACGCTTCGTGCGACCGGTGCTGGCCCATTGCTGTATCAAAAAAGCATATAAACATTAAAATTAAAACCGTTTTTAAACAGCGGGGGGCTTTAAACGAATACGCGTTAAAGTGCATAAAACCAAAGGTGCAAGGGTTAAATTGATCAAGGTTCATTTACAGTAAAAATATGAAAAAACCTTAATTCATTACTACAAGTGAAAATATTACATCATTTAACCGTGGCAACAAAAAATAAAGCCCGGCTTAAATTTGCTGGGCATAAGGGTATTAAATAGGATAAGTTTATAACTGGCTTTATTATATATTTTAAACATAGCTAAGCTGCTTTACGCAAAAAGCAGCGATCAGGTACCTGCCGTTACCTGCATATTATTATTTCGTTCTTGTTTTTGGTGATACCAAATACCTACGGTGCAAATGATAACTGTTAATAATAAAAAGCTCTCTACATACAAGTGTGTTATAGAAATTTGCCTCACCGGAAATATAAATAGTGATGAAAGATCGGGAATTAGTAATCCCAACAAAGGGAAGCTGGAGAATATTCTGAAAATCGCTATTTCTTCCATAACTAACAATTTGATATCCCTAATTTACACCTTTTGGGAATACAATGCAAGTTATTTTGCTTAAAAAGTAAAATAATATTTCAAGTAGGTTAATTTTAATGAATTATGTCGAAATATTTTCAATATTTACGAATAAAACTTGCATAAATATTTTCATTTTGACATTATTATCAAGCATAAACACTCCAAATATTCGTTATTTTGAATATAAATCGATTTATTTAAAATATCATTAAAAAAGATACGGCTTAATCAGGATCAAAAAGGCATGGCCCTTACTAACTCAAACAAATTATTACGCACTGCCGGATCATTATCTATAATTTGCTCCAGCTCCGTGTCAGACGATACATATACGATAATAAAATTACGGGCCTGATTCCAAAAATTACCACTTAACAGTACCTTACCCATTTTTTTAAGATTTTCGTAATAACTAATACGTTCATTAATATACGTATGCTGTGCATTTGTAATTTCTTTCTCTTCAAAAAACAGCATTACATGATGGGGTTCTTTATAAGCTGATGCCTCTGTCATAAGATGAAATAATTTAAATTTTGATTTAACTTTCGATTAATTGTTACACCTGACAGGTAATTTCTGTAAGCAGGTTGCCGGGGGCATTGAAGTAAAAGCCAAAACTACCACGTAAATTGCCCGGAGGGTGTTCTGTAGTGTATCCACCAGCAAGTAACCGGTTATACATATCAGTCACCTGATCACGATTATCAACAAAAAATCCGATATGAAATGCGTCAGGATATGTTGTGTTGCCATTCCGGTTAAAACTATCAGCCATCAATACCAGGGTAAAGCCATCTGAGCCTTGCAAAACAGCTAGTAGATTATCACCTTTTATTTCTACACATTTAAAATTAAAGTATTTTTCAAAAAAAGTGATGCTGGCAACTACATCGGTTACAGGCAGGTTAATATGATTAAGTTTCATTGTTTATTTTATTATAAGTGAATATTCATTTATTTAAGTAGTTAAATTTTTTTAAGGTTTTAGCGCCTTTAATACCAATTCCAATGTTTGCATAGAAACTTCTTCATTAAGTTCAAAAGTGCTGTTTACATGACTGCTACCCTGGTGGTGATATTTCATTAACTGATATAAGGGGGCAAAAGCAATGGACCAGTATACTTCAAAAGGTAATGCGACCAATTGCTTTTTTCTGATAGAGTTTTCCATAAACGGTCCTAAAACAGCGCCAAAGTTGGTAGTAAGCGTCTTGCTCGCCTCATTGTAATAATGAGTATACCTCATAATTTCAATAAACTCCATTTCGGCTGGGAATTTTATAAAGTAGTCCATCCTGTTTTTCCATTGTACTTTAAGGCCAACAGCAAAATCCATTTCGGGCGAAAAATTTGCAAAACTATAGTCCAGCATTTTACTGGCAACGTCAATACAAAGCCGGGTGATCATATCGTCCTTATCCTTGTAATAAATATAGATAGTAGCTGGTGATACAGCTGCAGCCTTTGCTAGTTTGCTTACACTAAAACCATCCAGGCCATTATCAACTATTAGTTCAATGGCTTTCTGGCGTATCAGTTGTTCTTTATTTTCGTCGCGTGGTCTCATATATCGTTACAAATATAAGTGAACGTTCATTCATTTAAAAATTTATTTTTTAGCACTTTCTTTATGAATAAATGCGGCACCAAATTTGGCCGAGAAAATTATTAAAAAAAACAAAAACATTTCCACTTCCCAATTGTAGTACGAGTGGTTTATTTTTTTATTCAAATAGTAATCAAATAATGCTTATCTTAGCATTATCATACTAAATGTTAATAATTATGGAAAAATTAATAATATTAAGAATGTTCTTTTGTTTTCCACTATTTGGATTACTTCTGCCCGATGCCGGTATTTTAATCTCCAATAGCCCGGGACATATTCCACCGGTGCATCTCATCATTGAAACATCTGCGATTTTTTGTATCCTGGTTTGTACCGCCATTATCTTCTATAATAAAAGAAAAGAGCAAAACCAGGCCAACAAAACAAACGAGGCATCATATTTCTAAAACTTAATATTTCTCACCTATAAGTTAATATCTACTAAGGCCATATTGTTACTTCAAAAAACTTGATTGTGGGGTTTTTATACCCCAAATTCTATTGTTCTGACTTTGTAAATCATTGTTTGGAGTAAATTTCAGGTACTTTTATTTTCGGTATGGCCTTTGCTATAATTTGTATTGGTTTTACCGAAACTTGTCAACCAGTATTCATAAATGAAAAAATTCTTACTCTTTATCCTATTTCCTTTAAGCACATTTGCTCAAACAGCAAGTACTTATATACAAAACGGAAATGCCAGGGCTAATGCAAAAGATTACAACGCCGCTATACAGGAATTCACCAAGGCCATCCAACTCAATGATAATAACAGTGAGGCTTATTTTTATCGCGCAAATGCTTATGGTAATCTTAAAAATGATGAAGCAGCAATTGCCGATTATGCTAAAACCATAAGCCTGAGGCCAAATTTCGCGACTGCGTATTATTATAAAGCCAATTCTGAGAGCAGTATTGGCAATTACCACAATGCCATTGATGACTTTAACAAAGCCATTGCCCTTGAACCGAAAAATTCAAAAATGTACCAATATCGCGGGAGTGCTAAATCAAATCTCCAGGATTATACCGGTGCCATTTCAGATTTCTCCTTTGCATTAAAACTTAGCCCAAACAACGCCGAACTATACGAATACAGAGGTCTGGCCCAAAATAATAAAGGCGATTTTACCGAAGCTATTAATGATTATAATACAGCTATAAAACTAAATCCCCAAAAAGGTGATCTGTACAGATATCGTGCGGATTCTAAAGCGAGTATCAACGATTATAGAGGGGCCGTGGCCGACTATACTATGGCCTTAACCTCTAACCCTCAAAATGCTGAAGCATATCTTTATCGTGCAAACACCAAAGGAAACCTGGGTGATTATAAAAGTGCGGTCGATGACTATAAAAAAGCTGCTGCTCTTAATCCCAATCTCAAAAACTTATTCTTTTACCTGGCCAATGCCGAAAATAATATGGGCGATAGTAAAGGAGCCCTTGATTATTTTAATAAAGCCGTTAGCCAATACCCCCACAGGGCCGACGTGTATTTATACCGGGGGCTCGTAAAAAGCAATCTGAAAGATTATAAGGGTGCTATGGACGACCTCGATCATTCTATAACACTTGATCCTAAAAATCCAGCTGCCTATCAAAACCGCTCTTCTGTTAAGCTCGAACTCAATGATGGTGAAGGAGCCAAATCAGATGCCGACAGCGCAATTATATTAAACCCTCAAAGTTTAAAAGCTTATATAAGTCGCAGCAAGGCAAAAATGGCTTTAAAAGATACTGCCGGCGTAATAGCTGATCTTACACAAGCCATCAATATCAATAATAAAAGCGATGAGGCTTATTTGGTACGTGGCGATGCTTACCGTAACCTGGGTAACAGGCAAGCGGCTATTCGTGATTATACAACAGCTATACAGGTAAACCCTAATTATACGTACGCCTATTTAAACCGTGGCATCGAAAAGGATAAGATAAATGATCAGGCAGGGGCTGTAAAAGATTTTGAAAAACTCTTAGCAATTTCGCCACAACGCCAGGATGTTTATACACGCTTGGGCCGGGTAACTGATTTTTTCAAATACACTACTAAAGGTGTATCGCTATTTACAACTGCCATTAGCTTAAACCCGGCAAATTCCAACTTTTACCTTTTCAGGGGAGAAGCAAAAGCGGCCGCAGGTGACATACAGGGTGCTATGGCCGACTACGACGCGGGAATTGTTAAAAATCCTAAAAACATTGCCATTTTGCTAAAACGCGGTCTTAATCGTGCCGACTTTCAGGATAACAGTGGGGCACTGGCCGACTTTAGCGCAGCTATAAAAATTGATTCGACATCTGATTCATCAGCCGTGGTATATCAAAACCGCGGGCATATACAGGCCAGGTTAAAAAACTATAAAGCAGCCATGGCCGATCTGGACAAAGCGGTATCCATTTATTCAAATGACGAAACCTTTGTATTTAGAGGTGATGTTAAATTAGCCATAAAAGACTATGCCGGAGCTGCAGACGATTTTCATAATGCCACTTATATCAATCCCAGGAATGCCAAAGCATATGCACATAGCAGCATCGCCAAAAATAAACTGGGTGATGAACAAGGCTCAACGGAGGACTTTGACAATGCCTTAAAATTTGGTGATGGTGCATACGTTTATACAGATTTGGCCGAGTTAAAGCTCGGTCTTAATGATGCAGCAGGCGCGCTCGGCGATTGCGTTACAGCTATTACACTAAACCCTAAATATGCAGAGGCTTATTTACAAAGGGGACTTGTAAAAATCGCGCTCAACCAAAAACCAGAAGTCTGTACCGATTTCAACAAAGCTATTGAACTGGGTTTAAAAAAGGCTTCGATAATAGCAAGTCGTTATTGCCGATAAAAATTTAAAGAATATACAAAAAGGCCATCCTGTATTGGGATGGCCTTTTATTATTTCAAGTTTTTTAATGTTAAACTATCCTGCTTTTTTATCTATATGCAGCTGTTCACGCAGTTCTTTGATCTCCAATTCATAAGCACGCATACGCGCATGCAAAATATCAACCTCGGTACGCATCATTTGGATCTCGGTGATCAGCTTAGCTGATTCTGGCTTGTCAATTTTTTTCTCGCCGGTACCCAAAATAAGCCACTCCGGCGAGTATTTAAGTTGAAAGCAAAGCTTACGGATCAAATAATAACTGATATCCTGTTTTTGATTGATCACTTTACTGATAAAACCCTGGTCAACCCCTATAGCACCTGCAAGACCTAGTTGCCCGCCGTGCTCCTTTACAATTACTTTTAACCGCTTTATTATTGCTTCATCAGACATATACAACTGCAATAATAAACAATTTGTTCATTTGGCAAATATTTATTTACGCTTTGCCACCACTATCCTAATCAATACATAACAAGATCATAAATCATCACCCCTCTACCCTTTGCAGTAATTCATTAAGCTGGTTATTATATGCCTGGATACTGATCCGACCGCAGTTGTAATCAGTACTTATTTTTTTAAGCTGATCACCTATTTCACTTTTGGTGGAATTTTGAACTAATACCTCATTTAACCGGTTAAGTTTTTGCCCTAAACTTTGTATAAGCAATAATGGCTGAACATCATTTGTTTGCTTTAAAAGTGCCCTTTGCTTACGACGCTGTTGTTTATCAAATCTCAAAATAAGATAAACTGCCATCGAACCAATGATCAGAAAAAAATAAAAGAAACTCATTGCCTTTAAACATTAATATATAATATGTTATTACGACATTTTTATTGAATAGGTTACCTATAGCTTAAAACTTCGGTAAATACAAAATTTATAACGTACAACTTTACCCAATAATCGGAGAATTATTGGTGATGTTTTTTCAATTCCGATTTAAAAAGCGGTACTTTGTAGTGTATAATGGCTGTGGATACAATAAAGCTCAGCTCAAATAGTATATATATCATGAAACCAGGAGATAAGGTAATTTGCATAAATGACAGGATCGATCCTGAAAAAAGCGAAGAAATAAGAAGGGATTTTGAGATCTGGATAACCAAAGATAAGGAATATACCATCCGCGAAATATTGGATAATAATGGCATAGTAACCGGTGTGCTATTGGATGAGGTTCACAATTTTCCAAAATTTTTTAAGCTGATCAATCGTTTCCAGGAGCCTGCTTTTGCCCAATGGCGCTTCCGTAAACTGAACTATGCCAGCCAACCCGCTGAGGCGATCAGCGAGGTTGAGGAATTGGTAGAAGCAGAACAGCCAGAAAAGCAGCAGGTCAGAGTGAAGTAATAGATCCCTGTTTGGATCTATATTATTGCCAGGCATAATTCATATCTATTTAAATCAAAAGCATCTAAGGCAGGTATAATATCCCTGCCTTAGATGCTTTTGTTAATTATGAATTAAATTCCATTTGGCATAAAAAATACACAAAAACAAGCTTAGTCATAAATTCGGGCAGCCTCGGTTTCAACAAGTTGGGTTAGCATGGTTTTTAAAACAGCTTCACGTGCCCATTGCTGCTCAATTATAGCGGCATCGTTTTGATACCATTTCAGTGGGGCGTTTATTTCAATACGCGCCTGGTATACAAAGTTTTTGGTTGGGTGCATTTTACTGCCATCATAACTGTTCATGCCCTCCGCTTTTATTATTTTAGCAAACTCACGCGCTTTAATATCAACCTGCAAGCATTCGTCCAGCGAGTTTTTGTAATCCTGCTTATCTTCCAGCCAAAGCGTAAGCGTATCGTCATTCAGATCGTAGTCTGCAATAGCAATCCGGCTATAATCATAATCTACAGATATGATAAGCCACCATAGTTGATCTTTTAATTTTTGTGCGATTTTTATCATTGTATTGGTTTTTAATTATTGAATAGGGTGTTTTGGCTGGCGCGATACTATCTAAAAGTTGGGGTCCAACCGGGAAGGTATTTCTGTATAGCTGCTATTTCTTCACTATACTTTGAACACGTTTCTATATACGCCTGGTATCGTATAAGCTGTTCATGATGGGGAGGAAAGGTAGAATTTAGCAGGTCATGGTCGTTTTGTTTTTGAATGGCGGAGTAGGCTATATACATGGTAAAATTTGTTTACTATTTAGGTATTCTTGAAAGTTGATTCCTACAGACAAATTTTCTGTAATAAACATTCTTTAATTTCTGTATTAAATATATTTGCTATTGAAAAAAATTGTAGTACTTTAGTAAAATCAACAGAACAAATATACAGAATAATCTTTACTTAAATAAAGAATAATCTTTAAAAAGTTATCAACATGGATGATACCCCAAAAACCAACAAGATCAAAACTATTCGCCCGGAAACTCTGGAGTTTATCATACTTTATAATCAGCTTAAAGGAAAAGCTTTCACGGGAAACGCCCAGTTATCCGAGGCCCTTGGTTTTAACTCACCAAGCTCTATTACTGAAATAATAAAGAGCAGGCAGAACATAGATCCAGAAAAACTCAGAATATTTAAAGAAAAATATATTGAGTTTATTTCAGGAGCAAAAACAAACACGATTCAAGAAAAAAATACAGAAAAAAAAACAGAAGAAGGTATCCCGATGTATGAGATCTCGGCTACTGCCTCAGGGGTTGAGGTTTACAATGACATCAATGATTCCATGCCAGTTGGCCGGATGAACTTCCCGGGAATTGAAGACTGTGACTTCGCACTGCCGGTTTGGGGACATTCTATGTATCCCTACCTGGAAAATGGCTGTTGGGTAGCCTTAAAAGTAATACACGATAAAAAAATACTACCTGGTGAAGTATATTATATTGAATGGGGTGAATATCGTATGTATAAAAGACTATTGGTTGGTGATAGCCCTGAAGAAGTAGTTGCCCATTCGGATAATACTACCGAAATGATCGGAAACCGGCTTAAATACGCCCCCTTTATCATTAAAATAGCCGACATTAAAAAATTGTGCCTGGTAAAAGACATTCATAAAAAGCACAATCACTGATGCGTACAAGATAAGCCCGCCGTTGACTGGTGGGCTTATAATATTTCACGCCATATGTTTAAGTAAGCGGCTTGCTCCCTTGCTCAATCCGAAAGATCATGCAATCTATATCTGTTTTTATACTTTCAAGAATTTCTCCTAAATCACTTTTAGACAGATCATTCCTGAATTCATCTCGTTTAGTATTAGCGATATATTGCAGGTATGTTGTGATCATAAGGGCGTGTTTCTTATCTAAACGTGCACCGTCATACGCTATTATTTTAAATAGCTGTTCTAAGTGCGCATAATAACTACGTGCGTTCAATTTTTCGATATCCTCAGACTCTCGTTTAAGCCATTTTAAAAATTCCACGAGTGTCATAGTTTATATATTAATTGATTATTTGCCGTTTAATAGTAAATATAGGAACATTGAAACGATTATCGTGCTTTCTGCAGCTACGGGCTTAATACATTATATTGATCCCGACACAAAAGCTTGTGCATTAAAATATAAAATCATTATTTTTGAATTCATAAACCACTGTAAAGCAGACCAATAAAACTTATTAATTTCAACTCATTACAATTGACATGCTGGTTAAAGCCCTACATTTCACTGGTTGCCTGCTTAGTGTTGGCACTAAGTTACAGAATATAGCTTTTTATGCCATGCTACTGTTTATGCTATGGGCTGTCATCATACAGCTAAAAATCAAACAACATAAACCTTCTCGATAGTTAAAAGAAATAGTTCCCCCTTTGTGAGTTCTCCTAATTTATTGCATTATATATGGTAAACGCTACGCTACCTAAAGCCATACCGGGCACATAATAATTAAAATTCCGTAACGGCGAATTCTATTTTTATAATTTAGAACTCTTTATTATACTATAAACATATTTATATGCTCATTCGCCTGGCCACATTAAATGATATTCCTCAAATTATGCAACTTATTGCCGAAGTTGTGCCTGTTATGATAGCCTCCGGAAACCTTCAGTGGGACAATAACTATCCTAATATTACCGTGTTTACTGATGATATTGATAAGGATCAGCTTTGGGTGGCTGAAGCTGAAGGACAAATTGTAGGTGTTACGGCAATAACGACCGATCAGGAGCCTGAATATGCCAAAGTTGGTTGGGATATTACAGAGCTTGCCATAGTTACGCATCGCCTTGCTGTAAGTCCGCAATACCGAGGGTTGGGCATTGCAGCCACCTTATTACAACAAGCTGAACACGAGGCCCTACGCCGGAATATTAAAATATTACGTATCGACACCAATACCATCAACCAGGCTACTCAAAAGCTATTTCCTAAATTGGGCTATATTTATGTTGGTGAAATCGATCTGAGCTTTAGACCCGGGTTGAGGTTTTATTGTTATGAAAAACTACTTTAAATACCTTTAAAACTATAAATAGGAATACTCTGTTTTCCAAAAGGCAAGTTAGCCAGGTCTGGACAAAACCCACCTGAACACAAAAACATGTCTGCTTTTTTTAACTAAGAGGAAAAAATTAAATACTTATCAACATTTGTTCGATTTATCAACATTGCAGTAATAAGTAAGATATAATACCCATATATTTATTTAATAAATTACTGATAGCCTCCCGCTACAGTCACCTAAATTATAAAACTAAGAAGATGGAACCTGTAATGATGTTTGTAATTACCGCTATTATTGCTGCAATACTTTTAGTTGCGTTTAATAAACAACAGGAAAGTAAGATAAGCAATCACCTGTACACCAGTGATGTACAACAGATTTACCTACTTACCGCTGCTGAATACAAAATTAATGTTTTAGAGAATCAGCAACAGTTAAACACCACTACTGCCGACCTGAGTATTCAAAAGCCCAATATCGCCGCAGAATTAGATCTGCTTACCACCGCATTTGAAAGCGGTCAAATACCGCTTAACGAGTTAAATTTAAGGCTTGATTATTTATTGGACACCCTCAATATCACTAGTTCATCAATGATTCAGGCATATTAATCACAAGAACAGTGTAAATGATAAATCGGAGGTCATAAAAAAAGCCGGAGTATTCCGGCTTATATCAAAAAAGAATATTTTTTAGCTTATTACTAATTACGCTTAAAGCTGCCTTTGCCTGCAGTGCTATTATTACCACCACCATTAAAGCCGGGCCCTTTGTCTTCAGCAATATTAACGGTAATACGACGACCATAATAACTTGCACCATTCATGCACCTTATGGCTTCTTTCGCCTCATTATCATTAACCATTTCTACAAAGCCAAAACCCCTACTCTCTTTTGTTTCGCGATCCTTAATGATCCTGAGC
>Ga0207671_10002163_pt1 | contig 21356 bp, 21 predicted proteins | sample KBSC24metaG_FD_184352 | JGI IMG/M metagenome (GOLD analysis project Ga0207671, IMG submission 184352) | Corn rhizosphere microbial communities from Kellogg Biological Station, Michigan, USA - KBS C2-4 metaG (SPAdes) (version 2) | ecosystem: Host-associated > Plants > Roots > Rhizosphere > Soil... | reverse complement strand
CTCGGCCGTTATGTCGAGAGCGCCGAGTTCACCGCCCGCCTGATCGAGGCGACGATCCGGCTCGACTTGCTCTCGGCCCGTCCGGCGGGCGAGGGGGCGTGGGAGAGCGCGCTCGCCGTGGTCGCCGCCGAGGACGGCTTCTGGTTCACCGGCGAGGCGGTGAGCCCGGAGGCGGTGGGGCGCTACCTCGCGCTCAGCCAGGCCAATCCCAGCTCGATCCGCGCCTGCCTCGATGCGGCGCGCAACAATGCCAAGTCGGTGCGCACCGCCCTGACCCGCGAAGCCTGGGAGGCGATCAACCGCGCCTGGCTGTTCGTCCGCGACGTGAAGATCACCGACGGCACGCCCGCCGCGCTCGCCATGATCGAGAAGCTCAAGGCGGAGGCGCGGGGCTTCGAAGGCGCGCTCCACCGGATGCTCCGCAACGAGGCGAGCTTCTTCGTGCGGCTGGGGGCCGCGATCGAGCGGGCGGACAACACCGCGCGGCTGATCGACGTCAAATATCATTTGCTGCTGCCCGAGGGCGAGAAGGTCGGCGGCCCGATCGACCGCGACCAATGGACGACGATCCTCCACACCGTCTCCGCCGTCACCGCCTATCGCTGGCTGTATCGCGAGGGGCTGCGGCCGGGCCATGTCGTCGATCTGCTGGTGCTGCGCCACGAGCTGCCGCGCTCGATCGCGGCCTCCGCCGACGAGGTGGTGCAGATGCTCACCGCCATCGGCCGCCGGCTCGGGCGGCAGGGCGAGGCGGATCGCATGGCGCGCACGCGGCAATTGATGCTCGGCCGCTCCACCGTCAACGGCATCATCGCCGGCGGGCTGCACGAATTCCTGCGGGGCTTCATCGCCGACAATGCCCGGCTCGATCATGCCATCGGCCAGCAGTTCCGGTTCCAGTGATGGAGGCTGAGAGCTTTCTTTCATCCGTCATCCCGGCGAAAGCTGGGATCTCCCCGGGGCAGGCGCGGCGCATTCCGCCTGAGATGTCAGCTTTCGCTGGCATGACGCGCGAGTGTAGGAAGGCGCCCGCATGCGCCTGAAGATCGAGCACCGCACCCATTACGCCTTCAGCCAGCCGCAGCGCCGGCTGATCCAGCTGCTGCGCGTCACGCCGCCGAGCTTCGACGGGCAGGCGGTGGTGGACTGGCATGTCGAGGTCGATTGCGACGCGCGGCTGAAGCGCAGTCGTGACGGCTACGGCAACGAGGTGACCATGCTGTATGTCGACGGCCCGGTCGACCGGATCGCGCTGACCGTGGGCGGCGAGGTGCTGACCGAGAACCGGGCCGGCATGGTGCAGGGCGCGCCCGAGCCGCTGCCGGTCGAGCTGTTCCTGAGGCCCACCGAGCAGACCATGGCGGACGCGGCGATCGCCGCCTTCGCGCACGACATCGCGGAGAGCGCCGCAGACCCGCTCTCGCGCCTCCACGGCCTGTGCGGGGCGCTCTGGAGCCGCATCCGCTTCGATGCCGGCGACGGCAATCCGCATCGCGACGCCGCCTCCACCTTCGCGGACGGGCACGGCGTCTGCCAGGATCATGCCCATGTCTTCGTCGCGGCGGCGCGGGTGCTGGGCCATCCGGCCCGCTACGTCTCGGGCCATCTCTGGCGCTCCGACGGGCAGCATGTCCAGCCTGCCGCCCATGCCTGGGCCGAGGCCTGGGTCGAGGGCTATGGCTGGATCGGCTTCGATCCCGCCAACGGCGTCTCGCCCACCGATGCCTATGTCCGCGTCGCGATCGGGCTCGATTATCGCGACGCGGCGCCGGTGGCGGGCGCGCGCACCGGCAGCGGCACCGAGGCGCTGCATGTCGAAGTAGCGGTTGCGGAGGCGTCGGCGCAAAGGCAAAGCCAGTCGCAATGACTTATTGCGTCGGAATGCTGGTCGAGGCGGGCCTCGTGATGATCGCGGACACCCGCACCAATGCGGGTGTCGACGACATCTCGGTCTACCGCAAGCTCCACACTCTGGCCGAGGGGCCGGAGCGCACCGTTTTCGTCGCGACCGCGGGCAACCTGTCGACCACCCAGAATGTGCTGGCCCAGCTCGCCGAGGGCCTTCCGCCCACCGAGCCGGGCGCCTTGCCGCGTCGCATCGCCGACATGTCGAGCATGTTCCGCGTGGCGCAGCTGGTCGGCGAGGCGATCCAGGCCGCCAATGTCAGCATCGGCAAGGCGCTGGAGGCGGCGCAGGTGTCCGCTGGCGTGTCCTTCCTGCTCGGCGGGCGCATCGGCGACGGGCCGCTGGCGCTGTACCGCCTCTATCCCGAGGGCAATTTCATCGAGTGCCAGACGGAGCAGCCTTTCCTGCAGATCGGCGAGACCAAATATGGCAAGCCGATCCTCGATCGCGCGCTGCACTATGACACCGATCTCGCCGAGGTGGTGAAGGTCGGCCTGATCTCCTTCGATTCGACGCTGCGCTCGAACCTGGCCGTCGGCAAGCCGCTGGACCTGGTCGTGGTGCCGGCCGACGCCGGGGAGCCGGTCACCAAGCGTCGCATCGGCGTGGACGATGCCTATTTCAACGATCTTTCGGCACGCTGGTCGCTGATGCTGAACGAGGCAAGAGCGACGATCCCCGATCCGCCGTTCATGGGATAGCCCTCAAATCCTGCCTTCGAAGAACCATCGCGACGCGGTTTCGGCGCGGATTGGCCGATGATCACGGGTGGCCTTCTCGGTCGCTGGGGGCATGTGATCCACCGCCCCTGGGCGATCCCCTTGTAAACCTTCGTAACCAGGCGTCGGTTTGGCCTTTGCCAGCCGATCACGGTGGTGCATCTCGCCACCGCCCACTTGCACGGGTGCCGGGATCGTGAACAGGGGTGTTCAAGCGGTCCCGGCCATCCCTCCCTGCCAGGGCGATCCGGATCGGCGTGCAGGCCGCCCGCCCGGACTATCCCGCTGAACGCCGCGTCCGGATCTTGGGGCGGAGTTGGCGAAGGCATCGATGACAAATCCTGATCGCGGACGGTCCGGTTTAGGCCCCCTCGGCGGTGCCTGATGATCGGACATGGTTTCGACTGGCAGGGCAAAGTCGATGTGCTCCATCGCATTGATTGCTGCAACCAAGCGCGTGGCGCTGATCGCAGGCGGCGCACCCGCGCATAACGCGGCGTGGTAGAGGAAGATTGACTTGATTGACCATTCAATCAAGTATTCGATGCATGGCGACTCGTCCGACCACGCGCGACCGGATCATCGAGGCCGCGATGCGGTTGTTCCTCGCCAAGGGCTATGGCGCGACCTCGATCGCCGACATCCTCGCCGAGACGAAGATCAACAGCGGCAGCCTCTATCACGCCTTTCCCGGCAAGCAGGATCTGCTGCTCGCGGTGCTGGACGCCTATCGCACGGGCATTGGGCCGATGCTGCTGGCGCCGGCCTGGGAAGGCGTGGACGATCCCGTCGAGCGCGTCTTCGCGTTGCTCGGTGCCTATCGTCGGGCACTGGCGATGACCGACTGCACCTATGGTTGCCCGATCGGCAGCCTCGCGCTCGAACTGCATGAGCCCGATCCGCCGGTCCGTGCCGCGCTGGCCGCCAATTTCGCGGTCTGGGCCGACGCGGTCGAGACCTGTCTGGCCGCGGCCGGTATCGCGGATAGCCGGGCTGTGGCCGAGTTCACGCTGGTGACGATGGAAGGCGGCGTGATGCTCGCGCGGACGCATCGCGACATCGCCTTCTTCGACCGCGCGGTGGCGCAGCTTCGCATCCATGTCGATCAGGTGAGGGGAGAGTGAACATGCCGATTCTGCTTGCCGCACTGGCCGCCCTGGCCACGCCTCCGGCGCTCGCGCCGCTCGATTTCCTCGTCGGCCATTGCTGGCGCGGTACGCTCAAGACGCAGGATATCGACACCCATTGCTTCGATGTCAGCGATGGGCATGTCCGTGACCGCCATCAGGTCGTTCGCGGTGGAAAACCCGTCTACCGGGGGGAGACTCTCTACGCCTGGGATGAGGACGCGAAGGCGATCGCCTTCACCTATACCGACATGACCGGCGGGGTGGAGAAAGGGCATGTCCGCAGGACGCCCCAGGGCCTCGATTTCGGGGAGGCGACGTATACCGACACCGATGGAAGCAAGATGACGATCGTCACGCAATGGGTCGTGAACGGCAGGTCATACGAAGCGCGCACGCGCATGCCGGCGGATGCGTCGATGAACGGAAATGTGATCTATTCGCGGGTGGATTGAAGAGCCGGGTCCAAGCGTGCGACCCGGGCACGCCGAGGCTCGATGCTATCCGCGAATCCGGCAAGAAAACGTGCCGCGTGGGCGATCGGTTTGTGTCGAGAACGCTGGCATCCAGTCGACGATCCCGTTCCGGCCCGCCGGTGTCCGATGGGATCGTCCCGAGTCCTGAGGATTCGGATGGTGCCGGATGAGGGGATCGAACCCCCGACCTTCGGTTTACAAAACCGCTGCACTACCGCTGTGCTAATCCGGCGCCCGCGCGCTCCATGCGTCAGGAAAGGCCGAACGTCCAGCCTTCGGTTTGAGCCAGTGCCGGGGTGAGGGCCGGCGGATGCCAGAGCGCCGCATCGTCGGAAACCCGGCGCAGCCACGCCGCGCCGACCAGCGCGTCGGTGATATGGTCGTCGTAGCGGGCGAGCGGGGCGTGGGGCGGGCTGCCCAGCGCGGCCAGTGCGCCGTCGAGCGCGTCCGCGGTGCGCAGCTTGCTGCGGCCCTTGGGGATGCCGGCGGCGCGGGCGGCGAGGCTGGTGTAGAGTTCGACGATCAGCGATCCGCTCTCGGGGACGGGATCGAACGGCCAGACCGGGACGCGCCCGTCGAGGCGGTGGAGCAGGCGCATGGCGGTGAGGCTCGCCTTGCCGACCTGCGCCGCGCCGACGAGGTTGAAGCTGGAGGTCGGCGTGACGCCCGCCGCCCGCGCCGTGCTTTCGATCACCCGCATCCGCCCGGCACCGATGCCGAAGCGATCCCCGGTGCGGCCGCCGTGGCGGCGGAAATAGCGGCCGATCTCCGGATGATCGACGAAGGCCGAGACGCCGAGATGCGGCTCGGCCTTGGCGATGCGATCGACCAGCGCCCAGAGCGCGCGGGCATCGGGCGGGCTCTCGCTCCAGCCGGGGAAGAAGGCGCCGGCATCGGCGAAGGGCAGGGAGGCGGAGAAATCGATGCCGATCAGGCAATCCTCCTGCTTCAGCATCCAGCGCAGCACCGCCTCGCGCGACCAGTGGCGGCCGTCCGGCTCGATCAGCGCCGGCGGCCCGTCGCGCTCGCACGATGCCACCGCGATGCCCGGCTGGAAGGCACCCGCCGCGCCCGACCAGTCGATGCAGGCGAAGCGCGCGAACCGCCGGGTCATGGCTTGCGGGGGCGCGGCGGCTTGCGGCTCATGGCCCAGTCGCGCGCGCGCCCGATCATCGCCAGCACGCGCTCGGGATCGGGGCTGTCGTAGCGGACGAGCAGCGAGGGCCAGCCGTCATAATGCGGGGTCTGCCAGAAGGTCCCCGGATCGGTTTCCATCAGGATCGCCTTGGTGTCCTGATCGATGTGCAGGCAGAAGCTGCCCTCCTCGCGCCCCGGCGTGATCAGCGGATGGCCGTTCGCCTTCACCGCCGGGCCGCCATAATAAGTCGTGGCCTCCGCGTCCGGCAGCGTCAGCGCATGGGCGACCACCTCGTCCCAGGTCATCCCTGCCGTTCCTTCCGCAATCGGTCCCAATAGGCCAGCCGCTCCTGGATCTTCGCCTCGAAGCCGCGCGGCGCCGGCGTGTAGAAGGTCTGCGGCGCCATCTCCTCGGGCCAGTAATTGTCGCCGGAGAAGGCGTCCTCGGTGTCGTGGTCGTAAGTGTAGCCGGTGCCGTAGCCGACCTGCTTCATCAACTTGGTGGGCGCGTTGAGGATGTTCTTCGGCGGCATCAGCGAACCGGTTTCCTTCGCCGCGCGCTTGGCGGCCCCGAAGGCCTTGTAGCCGGCATTCGATTTCGGAGCCGTGGCGACATAGAGACAGGCCTGTGCCAGCGCCAGCTCGCCCTCGGGCGAGCCGAGGAAGTCGTAGCAATCCTTGGCGGCGAGGCATTGGACCAGCGCCTGCGGATCGGCGAGGCCGATATCCTCGATCGCCATGCGCACCAGCCGGCGGGCGAGGAACAGTGGCTGCTCGCCGCCCTCCAGCATGCGCGCGAGGTAGTAGAGCGCGGCCTGGGGATCGGAGCCGCGCACCGCCTTGTGGAGCGCGGAGATGAGGTTGTAATGCCCCTCGCGATCCTTGTCGTAGACCGCCATCCGGCGATGGAGCAGCGCGGCGAGGGCGGCCGGATCGAGCGGTTCTTCCACCGCGATCGCGAACAGCGTCTCGGCCTGGTTGAGCAGGAAGCGGCCGTCGCCATCGGCCGAGGCGATCAGCGCATCGCGGGCCTCCGGCGTGACGGGCAGGGGCCGCTCCTCGATCTGCTCGGCACGGTTCAGCAACTCGCCGAGCGCGCCGGAGCCGAGCCGGTTGAGGATCAGCACCTGGCTGCGCGAGAGCAAGGCGGCGTTGAGCTCGAACGAGGGATTCTCGGTGGTCGCGCCGACGAGGATGACGGTGCCGTCCTCGACATAGGGGAGAAAGCCGTCCTGCTGCGCGCGGTTGAACCGGTGGATCTCGTCCACGAACAGCAGGGTGCGCGTGCCGGTGCGGGCATGGTCGCGCGCCTCGGCGAACACCTTCTTGAGCTCGGCGACGCCGGAGAAGACCGCCGAGATCGCCACGAAGCGCAATTCCACCGCATCGGCGAGCAGGCGGGCGATGGTGGTCTTGCCGGTGCCGGGCGGCCCCCACAGGATCATCGAGGAAAGGCGGCCCGCCGCCACCATCCGCCCGATCGCGCCCTCGGCCCCGGTCAGATGCTCCTGGCCCACCACCTCGTCCAGCGCGCGCGGGCGCAGCCGGTCGGCGAGGGGGGCGGATTCGGCCGGAACGGTGGCCTGGGGCGTGGTGTCGGCGAAGAGATCGGCCATGCGCCCGATATAGGCATTTCGCGGCGGATCAGAACAGCCGGGTCAATTCGTAGAAGAGCGCGCCGACGATCGCGGCGGCCGGGATGGTGACCACCCACGCCACGACGATGCTGGAGGCGACGTTCCAGCGCACCGCCGACATCCGGCGCGAGGCGCCGACGCCGACGATCGCGCCGGTGATGGTGTGCGTGGTCGAGACCGGGATGCCGCCCAGCGTCGCGAGGAACAGGGTGATCGCGCCGCCGGTCTCGGCGCAGAAGCCCTGCGGCGGCGTCAGGCGGGTGATCTTGGAGCCCATGGTGTGGACGATCTTCCAGCCGCCCATCAGCGTGCCGAGGCCCATCGCCGTCTGGCAGGAGAGCACCACCCACAAAGGCACGTGGAACTGGCCGCCGAGCAGCCCCTGCGAATAGAGCAGCACGGCGATGATCCCCATCGTCTTCTGGGCATCGTTGCCGCCATGGCCCAGCGAATAGAGCGAGGCCGAGACGAGCTGGAGCTTGCGGTAGCGGCGGTCGACCTGCAGCGGCGTCTTGCGGACCGAGGTCCACGTCACGATCAGCACCAGCACGAGCGCGAGGATCAGGCCCAGCATCGGGGAGAGCACGATGGCCGCCGCCGTCTTGCCGACGCCGCTCCACACCACAGCGGACAGACCGGCCTTGGCGGTGCCGGCGCCGATCAGCCCGCCGACCAGGGCGTGGCTGGACGAGGAGGGGATGCCCAGCACCCAGGTCAGCACGTTCCAGACGATCGCGCCCATCAGCGCGCCGAAGATCACGCCGGCATCGATGACCTGCGCATCGACGATGCCCTTGCCGACCGTCGAGGCGACGTGCGTGCCGAAGAACAGGAAGGCGATGAAGTTGAAGAAGGCCGCCCAGGCCACGGCATAATGCGGCTTGAGCACGCGGGTGGAGACGACCGTCGCGATCGAGTTGGCGGCATCGTGCAGCCCGTTCAGCCAGTCGAACAGCAAGGCGACGCCGATCAGGCCGACGAGCAGCGGGAAAGCGAGATGGGTCAACGCTTAAAATCCTCCCCAAGCTTGCTTGGGGAGGGGGACCGCCGAAGGCGGTGGAGGGGCGGCGGGCGTAGCCCGCCGGCTGACGCCAGCGGCCCCTCCACCATGCTTCGCATGGTCCCCCTCCCCATCTGTGATGGGGAGGATTGGAAGGTCACGCATGGTCGATCACCAGCCCCTGAATCTCGTTGGCGACATCCTCGAAGCGATCGGTGATCTTCTCGAGGTGGGCGTAGATCTCCTGCCCGACCACGAAGCGCATGGGGTCGTGCTGGCTCGCCTTGAACAGCGCCTTCAGGCCCTGGTCGTGGATTTCGTCGGCATGGCCCTCCAGCTCGACCAGCCGGCCGGTCAGCGTGTGCAGGCGCCCGGCATTGGGGGCGAGCGAGCGGAGCAGCGGGATCGCCTCCTGCGTCACCCGCGCCGCCTCGACGATGATGCCGGCCATGTCGCGCATCTGCGGCGCGAACTCGCGCACCTCGAACAGCTGCACCGCCTTGGCGGTCTGGTTCATCTGGTCGATGGCATCGTCCATCACCCCGATCAGCCCGGTGATCGCGGACCGGTCGAACGGGGTGACGTAGGTCCGGCGCACGTCCTGCAGCACCTCGCGCGCGATGTCGTCGGCGGCCTGCTCCTGCATCACGATCTCGCGGATATGGGCATCGAGGTCCGGCCCGCCCTGCAGCATCCGCGCCAGCGAATCGGCGCCCGCCACCAGGGTCGCGGTATGCGCCTCGAACAGCTCGAAGAAGCGGCCTTCGGAGGGCAGGAGCTTCTGGAACCAGCGTAGCAAGGGGATCTTCCTTCCGATTTCCTCGCGCATGGCGACGCCGCGGTCGCCGAGGCTGGGGGAGGGCGGCGGCTCGCGGAAGCCGGCGATGATCCCCTTGAGCTCGGGCTCGTCCACCGCATTGGCGGCGTTGGTGAGGGTGAACCAGGCCTGGGTCCGCTCGTCCTGCTCGGGCCATTCCTCGGCCTGCCCGGTGACGGCCAGCGGGAAGACGTCGACGTCCAGCGTGCGCGTCAGCCCCGTCCGGCGGCGCTTGGTGTAGCGATACTGGCCGATCGAGCTGGGGCAGGGGATGCCTTCGATGCCCGCTTCCTCGAACGCCTCCTGCGCGGCCGCCTCATGCGCGCGCAAGCCTTTGATCGGATTGCCCTTCGGAATCACCCAGCGTTGCGACTCGCGGCTGGTGATCAGCATCACGCGGATCGAGCCGTCCGGCTCGACCCGGTATGGAAGGGCAGCAATCTGGCGGATCGTATGTCTCCGATGAAATATTTATGACAGCGCGCCGAACAGCATTTCGACGCCGTGCGCAAGCCTTGTTCGTCGCTGAACGCAGGCCTGCATATCTGGGATGCGTTGCGAACAGATCAACGGATCGATCCTTCGTTTCGCGAGTCATGCCATCCATGAAGAAGCTGGTCGCCTTCGATCTCGATGGAACCCTCGCGGAGAGCAAGGCGCCGCTCGACGAGGATATGGCGGACCGGCTCGCCCGGCTGACCGGGGTGGCGCACGTCTGCGTGATCTCGGGCGGCGACTGGCCCCAGTTCGAGAAGCAGGTGGTGGGCCGCCTGCCCCGCAAGGCGCTCCGCCAGAAATTGTGGATCATGCCGACCACCGGCACCAAGCTGTATCGCTGCACGGATGGCCATTGGCGCGCCATCTATCGCGAGGATTTCTCGGCGGCGGAGAAGCGACGGATCCTCGATGCACTGGACAAGGCGGTCGATGCGGCGGGCTTCCGGGGCGAGAAGATCTGGGGCGAGCAGATCGAGGATCGCGGCAGCCAGATCACCTTTTCCGGGCTTGGCCAGAAAGCGCCGCTCGACGCCAAGAAAGCGTGGGACCCGGATCGCAGGAAGCGGGAAGCGATGCAGAAGGCCGCGCAGAAGGAGCTGCCCGGCCTCTCGGTCAATATCGGCGGCTCGACCTCGATCGACGTGACCCGCAAGGGTGTCGACAAGGCCTATGGGATGGAGCGGCTGGCGAAGGAATCCGGCATCGCCAAGGCCGAGATGATCTTCATGGGCGACGCCGTCTATCCGGGCGGCAACGATTATGGGGTGCCCGACAAGGCCGGCGTCGACACCATCGCGGTCGGCTCGATCGACGAGACAAGGCGCGCGATCGAGGCGATCATCTACTGCCTGGGATAGGAGGATGGACGATCAGGCTCTCCACGGCCTCGTCGGCCGAAGCTCGATCATCCGTTTTCGCCATCCCAGCGAAAGCTGGGATCTTGAGCGGCGGGTGCCGCGCCTGCCCCAGCGAGACCCCAGCTTTCGCTGGGGTGACGACCAGGGACAAGCATCACATTCCCGCTCGCATCGCGGCGTCTCTTGTTGCACGAACGTGCCGCTCAGTAGCGGAGGCGTTCATGCGGGCGGGTTGGTGGATCGGATTGGCGGTGCTGGTGGCGGGGCAGGCGCGGGCCGCCGGCTATGATCCGCATGTCGCCTTCGCGCCGCTGTCGCTGCCGGGGCCGGTGAACAGCGTCCGCTCGGGCAGCGGCCAGCCGGGGCCCGGCTGGTGGCAGAACCGCGCCGACTATCAGATCCACGCCACGCTCGACGCCCAGGCGCATGCGCTCTCCGGCGAGGAGGCGATCCGCTACACCAACAATTCGCCCGACACGCTCGACGTGCTGTGGCTCCAGCTCGACCAGAACATGTACCGACCCCATTCGCGCAGCCACGCGGCCGATGGCGCCGCGCCGCGCCGGGGCGACGGCGCCACCGACGGCTATGCGATCGAAGCGGTCGAGGTGGAGCAGGGCGGCCGGCGGGTCGCGGCGCAGACGGTGGAGAGCGACACCCGGCTGCAGATCCGCCTGCCGGCGCCTCTGGCGGGCAAGGGCGGGCAGGTGACGGTGCATGTCCGCTACCGCTTCACCATTCCCGGCGCCTTCGGCGGGCGCATGGCCTGGGGCAAGGTGAAGAACGGGGCGATCTACGATCTCGCCCAATGGTATCCGCGCATGGCCGTCTATGACGATGTGCGCGGGTGGGACACGCTCCCCTATCTCGCCCAGGAATTCTACCTCGATTATGGCGATTTCGATTATTGGGTGACGGTGCCGGCGGACATGATCGTCGCCGGATCGGGCGCGCTCCAGAATCCGGACGAGCTGCTCACCGCCCGCGAACGGAGCCGGCTGGCGCAGGCCGCCGCATCCGACAAGACGGTGAGGATCGTGGCCCCGTCCGAGATCGGGCGCGAGCGCACCGCCGCCGGCACGAAGACCTGGCATTATCGCATGGAGGGCACGCGCGACGTCGCCTTCTCCGCATCCGACGCCTTCGCCTGGGATGCCGCGCGGATCAACCTGCCGGGCGGCAAGGCCTCGCTCGCCATGTCTTATTATCCGGCCGAGGCCGCCGGCGCGCAGGCATGGGATCGCTCGACCCAGTACGTCAAGGACACGGTCGAGAAGATGTCCGCGCGCTGGTATCCCTATCCGTGGCCGGCGGCGATCAACATCTCCGGCCCGGCGTCCGGCATGGAATATCCGGGCATCGTGTTCGACGGCATCGACGACAAGGGCAAGCCGCTCTTCTGGATCACCGCGCACGAGATCGGGCATTCGTGGTTCCCGATGATCGTCGGCTTCGACGAGCGGCGCGACGCCTGGATGGACGAGGGCTTCAACACCTTCATCGACATCTTCGAGAGCGAGGATTTCAACCATGGCGAATTCGCGCCCAAGCGGGACAGCGAGTACGCCCCGGGCGGCGGCAATCCGGTCGACGAGATCCTGCCGATCCTCGCCGATCCGCAGGCGCCGCCGATTCTCAGCCGCGCCGATACGGTGATCGAAAAATACCGCCACCCGGTGACCTATTTCAAATCGGCGCTGGGCCTCGTCCTGCTGCGCGAGCAGATCCTTGGGCCGGAGCGCTTCGATCCCGCCTTCCGCCGCTTCATCGCGCTCTGGGCGTTCAAGCATCCCAAGCCGTCCGACTTCTTCCGCTTCATGGAGAGTGAGACGGGCGAGGATCTGAGCTGGTGGTGGCGCGGCTGGTATCTCACCAACTCCACCTATGACGTGGCGGTGACGAAGATCGCGCCGGCCGCGAATGGCGGGACGCTGATCACGGTCGAGAATCGCGATCCGCTGGTGATGCCGGTGACGCTGCGCGTCGATTATGCGGACGGTAGCCACGAGGATATCCGCCTGCCGGCCGAAACCTGGATCCGCCAGGCGGCGGGCGATGTCGCCGTCGCGCCGGGCAGGCGCGTGGTGAAGGCGACGCTCGATCCCGATCACGTGCTTCCCGACCATGATCGCGGCAACAACGTGCTCGCGCCGTGACAGCGGGCGGGAGGGCGTCTATCCCGAGATGATGATGCGTCCGCTGCTCGCCTTGGCCCTGCTGCTGCCGTCGCCCGCGCTGGCGCAGGGCTACGACCTGTATCAGGAGCATCCCACCGGCGGGAGCAGCGGCGCCACCCGGCTGAACGGCCATGTCGACACGTCGATCGTCACCCGGGCCAGGCCCGTCCAGTCGCCGACGACGCAGCCGGCCAATTCGGGCATCCATGTCTATCAGCCCCGCTCGCTGAACGACGTCGCGCGGGACTGGGCGAAGGCGCATCCCGACGATCTGCCCAACCGCAGGAAGCCCGCGCCGCAATAGCGTCCCCCTCGCTTTTATGGGCTGACACGCTAAATGGCCGGGGATGAACCCTGCCGAGAGCCGCCGCACCTTCGCCATCATCTCCCATCCGGACGCGGGCAAGACCACGCTGACGGAAAAGCTGCTGCTTGCCGGCGGCGCGATCCATCTCGCCGGCGAGGTGCGCGCGCGCGGCAACAACCGCCGGGCGCGATCGGACTGGATGAAGATCGAGCAGCAGCGCGGCATCTCCGTCACGTCGAGCGTGATGACCTTCGAGCGGCTGAGCTCCACCGGCGAGACGCTCACCTTCAACCTGCTCGACACGCCGGGCCACGAGGATTTCTCGGAGGATACCTACCGGACCATCACCGCCGTCGATTCCGCGGTGATGGTGATCGACGCCGCCAAGGGCATCGAGGCGCAGACCCGCAAGCTGTTCGAGGTGTGCCGGCTGCGCTCGGTGCCGATCGCGACCTTCATCAACAAGGTCGATCGCGAGGGGCTCGATCCCTTCGTGCTGCTCGACGAGGTGGCCGACAAGCTGGCGCTCGACGTGACGCCGATGAACTGGCCGATCGGCATGGGCGGGATTTACGAAGGCCTCTACGATTTCCAGCGCAACACCTTGTCACGACCCGACAAAGCCGACGAGCAGCTGACCGGCCTGGACGATCCCCGTCTGGAGACCCTGGTCTCGCCCGAGGGCGCCGCCCGCCTCCGCGAGGAAGCGGAGCTGGCGCTGGGTGGTTACGGCGAGTTCGATCTCGCCGCCTATCGCCATGGCGACCAGACGCCGGTCTTCTTCGGATCGGCGCTGCGCGAATATGGCGTGGACGCGCTGATCGGCGCGATCGGCGATTATGCCCCGCCGCCGCGCCAGCAGCCCGCCCTCCCGCGCCCGATCACGCCCGACGAGCCCAACGTCTCGGGCTTCATCTTCAAGGTGCAGGCGAACATGAACCCGCAGCACCGCGATCGCATCGCCTTCCTCCGGGTCTGCTCCGGCAAGTTCAAGCGCGGCATGAAGCTCAAGCAGGTGCAGACCGGCAAGACCATCGCGATCAACTCGCCGATCTTCTTCTTCGCGCAGGATCGCGAGCTGGCCGAGACGGCGCTGCCCGGCGACATCATCGGCATTCCCAACCATGGCGTGCTGCGCGTCGGCGACACGCTGACCGAGGGCGAGGCGATCACCTTCACGGGCATTCCGAACTTCGCCCCCGAAATCCTGCGCCGTATCCGCCTTCTGGAGCCGACCAAGACCAAGCAGCTGCGCACCGCGCTCACCGACATGGCGGAGGAGGGGGTGACCCAGCTGTTCAAGCCGCTGATCGGCTCGCAATGGATCGTCGGCGTGGTCGGCCAGCTCCAGCTCGAGGTGCTGATCTCGCGGCTGCAGGCCGAATATAACGTCCCCGCCGAGTTCGAGCCCGCCCCGTTCGAGACGGCGCGCTGGCTCTCGGCCGACGATCCCGCCGATCTCCAGGCCTTCATGGAAGGGCGTGGCAGCGCGATGGCGGAGGATCGCGACGGCGCCCCCGTCTTCCTCGCGCGCGATTCGTGGGAGGTGAACTACGTCGCCGAGCGCGCGCCCAAGGTGCGGTTCAGCGCGACGCGGGAGCGGGCCTCGGCCTGATCGCCCGCGCTCAATAGTGGGCGTAGATCCAGTCCGGCGCGGCGGCCCCCGAATGGCCGCCGCCGCCGGAGCCGATAATGTACATGATCACCACCGCGCCCATCAGGCAGCAGATGCCGGCACAGAGTTTGAGCATGGCGGACCCCGCGTGAACAATCGGGTGCGGCTTATCGCCCGGAACGGGTTGCCAAGCCGTTAGCGAAGCACGGAACCCGGCAGGTTGCCATGGGGTCGCTCCACGGGGCATCCTGCGATCGTCAGGAGCCCCGCCATGGCCATCACGATCACCGTCTTCGAGCAATCCCCCGATCGGGGCCGCGGGCTGGCACGCGACATGCGCGTTCGCTGGGCTCTCGAAGAAGCGGGCCAGCCATACGATGTCCGCCTCCTTTCGTTCGATGCGATGAAGGAGCCCGCCCATCGCGCGCGCCACCCGTTCGGCCAGATCCCGACCTACGAGGAGGGCGATCTCGTGCTGTTCGAATCGGGCGCCATCGTGCTCCACATCGCGGGGCGCCATGCGGGGCTGATGCCGTCCGATCCGGATGCCCAAGCGCGTGCGACCGGCTGGATGTTCGCCGCGATCGACACGGTCGAGCCGCCGGTCGTCGAGCTGAGTCTCGCCAGGATCCTGGAACGCGACAAGCCCTGGTACGATGCGCGCCTGCCGATGCTGGAGGAGCGGGTTCGCGGGCGGCTGGATGCGCTGTCCCGCCGGCTCGGCGATGCGGACTGGCTCGATGGTGCGTTCAGCGCCGGTGACCTGCTGATGGTGACCGTGCTGCGCAGGGCGGCGGTGATGGGGATGTTGGGGGCGTATCCGAATCTCGCCGCCTATGTCGCGCGGGGCGAGGCGCGGCCCGCCTACCAGCGCGCCTTCGCCGATCAGCTGGCGGTTTTCGAAGGCCGCGCACCGGCCGCCCCATAGAGAAAGGGCGGCCCCGGCATCCCGGGACCGCCCTTTCGAAAGGCTCGCTGCCCTTGAAGCTTAGCGCTTCGAGAACTGGAAGCTGCGGCGGGCCTTCGCCTTGCCGTACTTCTTGCGCTCCACCGCGCGGCTGTCGCGGGTGAGGAAGCCGGCCTGCTTCACCGGGGTGCGCAGGATCGGCTCGAAGCGGGTCAGCGCCTGGGCGATGCCGTGCTTCACGGCACCGGCCTGGCCCGAGAGACCGCCGCCCTTCACGGTGGCGATCACGTCATACTGGCCCTCGCGGCCGGCGACGCCGAACGGCTGGTTGATCACCAGGCGCAGCGTGGGGCGCGCGAAGTAGATCTCCTGATCACGGCCGTTGACCGTGATCTTGCCGGTGCCCGGCTTCAGCCACACGCGGGCGACCGCGTCCTTGCGGCGGCCGGTGGCGTAGGAGCGGCCCTGCGCGTCGATCTGCTTCTCGCGCAGCGGGGCGGCCGAGACGGTCTCGCCGAGCGGCGCCGAGGCCGGGGCGGTCGCGCCGGCAACGGCCGGAGCCGGCGCCTCGCCGCCGGTCAGGCCGGCGAGATCGGAAAGGGACTGGCGATTGTCGGACATCAGGCGCCCACCTTGTTCTTGCGGTTCATCGACGCGACGTCGAGCACTTCGGGATTCTGCGCGGCATGGTCATGCTCGGCGCCGGCGAAGATGCGCAGGTTGCGCATCTGGGCGCGGCCCAGCGGACCGCGCGGGATCATGCGCTCCACGGCCTTTTCCAGCACGCGCTCCGGGAAGCGACCCTCGAGGATCTTGCCCGCGGTGATCTCCTTGAGGCCGCCGGCATAGCCGGTGTGCTTGTAGTAGATCTTGTCGCTCAGCTTCTTGCCGGTGAAGCGGACCTTGCCGGCGTTGATGATGATGACGTTGTCGCCGCAATCCATGTGCGGCGTGAAGCTCGGCTTGTGCTTGCCGCGCAGGATGTTGGCGACGATCGAGGCGAGGCGGCCGACGACCAGGCCCTCGGCATCGATCAGATGCCACTTCTTCTCGATGGTGGCGGGCGTCGCCACCTTCGTGGTCTTCATGAGCGCCTTCATGGCCTCAGTCTCCGAATGGGAACCGCTTCCGGTTCGTATAAACGCAAGCGCGCGACCCGTCGCCGGATCGCGCCACGGCGGCGCTAATGACGATTCGCCCCTCGAAAGTCAAGCAATGGCGGGGCTTTTTCGAAGGGTATTATGATACCTTATGGTTGGAAGCGCCTTCGCCGCCGAGCGTGTGGCTGCCCCAGATCAGCGTGCCGAGCAGGATCGTCGCCATCGCCTGGTGCGCCACCGCGATCTCGATCTGGACGCCGGTCAGCAGGGTCGCGATGCCGAGCAGGATCTGGGCCACCACCGCCACCACCATCGCGGTGGCGGCCCGGCCACTGCCCGCCTTCAGCGCAAGGCGCGCGATCGCCGCCACGCCGACCAGCGCGACCCAGGCCCACCAGCGGTGCACGAACTGCACCGCGATCGGATTGTCGACGAGGTTGCGGAGCGTCGACCAGCCGGCATTCCAGCCGCCCGCCGGGAACCAGTCGTCGCCCATCTTGGGCCAGCTCGCAAAGGCGTAGCCGGCGCGCAGGCCGGCGGTGAAGGCGCCGAGCATGATCTGGAGCGCGAGGATGGCGATCGCCACCGCCGCCAGCGGGACCAGCCGTGCGGGCTTGGCCGCAGGATTGCGGGCGAGCGCGAAGAGGTCGAGCGCCGTCCAGATCAGGTAGGAATAGATGAGCAGCGCCGTCAGCAGATGCACGGCGAGGCGGATGTGGCTCACTTCGGTGCGGAACTGGAGGCCCGAATAGACCATCCACCAGCCGACCACGCCCTGCAGCGCGCCGAGCAGGAAGATCGCCACCGCCCGCATGCCATAGCCGCTGGGGATCGCGCGGCGCCACCAGAACACCGCCAGCACCGCCAACAGCACCGTACCGATCCCGCGCGCGATCAGGCGGTGGAGATATTCCCAGAAGAAGATGTGCTGGAAGCCCTCCAGCGTCATGCCCTGGTTGAAGGCCTTATATTGGGGGATCGCCTTGTAGCCGTCGAACGCGGCCTGCCACTGGGCGTGGCTGAGCGGCGGGACCGCGCCCAGGATCGGATCCCACTCCACGATCGAGAGGCCGCTTTCGGTCAGCCGCGTGATGCCGCCGACGATCACGATCGCCAGCACCAGAGCGGCCACGACGAGCAGCCAGGCGCCGAATACGCGCGGGGCGGGGCGGGGCGTCGCCGGACGGCCGGGAAGGCGCAGCATGGGAGGCGAAGCGAGCGGGTCGGACATGGCGGGGCTGTAGCGCGACGGGGATCGTGGCGACAACGATTTCCGCAGCTTTTCCCTCCCTGGCCCATCTCGTCGTCACCCCAGCGAAAGCTGGGGTCTCAGGCGGTGGGCGCGGCGCCCCAACATCCCGAGATCCCAGCTTTCGCTGGGATGACGATGCGCGGCGGGATGGGGCGCGAGATTTCTTAGAATGAGATATTGTATCATAATACGGCTGGTGCCATATGCGCCGTCGATGGCGATGAATATCCCCGAGTCCCCGCGCGAGCGGACCACCAATCGACTCGATCGCATCGCGATCGGGCTTTCCAGCCTCTGCCTGGTCCATTGCGTCGCGACGGTGCTGCTCGCCGCCACCCTGGCGTCGGCGGGCGCCGCGCTCGCCAATCCGGCCTGGCACGAGATCGGCTTCGCGCTGGCGATGGCGATCGGCGCGGTGGCGCTGGGGCGGGGCTATGCCGCCCACCGGGACGGGCGGCCGCTGCTGATCGGCCTCGCCGGGCTGGCGCTGATGGGCATCGGCCTGATGCGGGCCGAGGGCCTGCCCGAGATCGCGTCGACCATGGCGGGCGTCGTCCTGCTTGCCATCGCGCATCGCATCAATGCGCGCGGCCACCTTGCCGGACGCCATCGCCACGCCTAATTTGGCGGCATGGCCACCGCCACCAAGCATGCCCACGCGCACCATCATGGCGCCGCTCTCGCCCAGGCCGCCCAGGCCGAGCTCGAAGCGCGCGGGGAGCAGTGGACGCAGCTCCGCTCCGCCGTCTTCGATATATTGAGCGGCTTCGAGAAGCCCGCCTCCGCCTACGACATCACCGAGCAGCTTTCCGCTGCGCAGGGGCGCCGGATCGCGGCGAACAGCGTCTATCGCATCCTCGACCTGTTTGTCGGCAGCAACCTCGCCCAGCGGATCGAGAGCGCCAACGCCTATATCGCCAATCCGCATCCCGGTTGCCGGCACGACTGCATCTTTCTGGTCTGCGACCGGTGCGGGCAGGCGACCCACGTCGACAATGACGCGGTCGCGGCCAAGGTGCGCGAGGCGGCCGAAAAGGTCGGCTTCGTGCCCGAACGGCCGGTGATCGAGGTGCACGGTCTCTGCACCGATTGTGCCGCAAAAAGCACAGCTTCCTAAAAAGCTGCCCGATTTTCGCCGGAAATCCGCGCCACAACGCCCAGCTCAAGATTAAGACTTGTTCACCGTTCGACAGGGCGAATGGCTTGGCGTAAGCAGCGCGGTCCAAGGAGATTCAAGTGTCGGAACGACCCGTTACCCCCCTGCTGGATACCGTCGATGTCCCCGCCGATCTGCGCAAGCTGAAGCCGGAGCAACTCCGCCAGCTGGCCGACGAACTGCGTGCGGAGATGATCTCGGCGGTGGGCGTGACCGGCGGCCACCTCGGCTCGGGCCTCGGCGTGGTCGAGCTGACCACCGCCATCCACTATGTCTTCAACACGCCCGACGACAAATTGATCTGGGACGTCGGGCATCAATGCTACCCGCACAAGATCATCACCGGCCGGCGCGACCGGATCCGCACGCTGCGCCAGGGCGGCGGCCTCTCCGGCTTCACCCAGCGCGCCGAGAGCGAATATGATCCGTTCGGCGCGGCGCACAGCTCGACCTCGATCTCGGCGGCGCTCGGCTTCGCGGTGGCCAACAAGCTTGCCAACAAGCCGGGCAAGGCGATCGCGGTCATCGGCGACGGCTCGATGTCGGCCGGCATGGCCTATGAGGCGATGAACAATGCCGAGCAGGCGGGCAATCGCCTGGTCGTCATCCTTAACGACAACGACATGTCGATCGCGCCGCCGGTCGGCGGTCTCTCGGCCTATCTGGCGCGGATCGTTTCCAGCAGGCCGTTCCTGTCGCTGCGCGATCTCGCCAAGAAGTTCGCCAACAAGCTGCCGCGCCCGCTCGCCGAGGCCGCGCGCAAGACCGATGAGTTCGCCCGCGGCATGACGATGGGCGGCACCCTCTTCGAGGAACTGGGCTTCTATTATGTCGGCCCGATCGACGGCCACAATCTCGATCACCTGATCCCCGTGCTGGAGAATGTCCGCGACGCCAAGGACGGGCCGGTGCTCATCCACGTCGTCACCAAGAAGGGCCATGGCTATGCGCCGGCCGAGCAGGCGGCGGACAAATATCATGGCGTCCAGAAGTTCGACGTGATCACCGGCGAGCAGGTGAAGGCGCCGGCCGGCCCGCCCAGCTACACCGGCGTGTTCGCCAAGGCGCTGACGGCTGAGGCCGAGCGGGACCCGACCATCGTCGCGATCACGGCGGCGATGCCGTCGGGCACGGGCCTCGACAAGTTCCAGCAGAAATTCCCGGATCGCACCTTCGACGTCGGCATCGCCGAGCAGCATGCCGTCACCTTCGCGGCGGGCCTCGCCGCGCAGGGGATGCGGCCGTTCGCGGCGATCTATTCGACCTTCCTGCAGCGCGCCTACGACCAGGTGGTGCACGACGTCGCCATCCAGAACCTGCCGGTGCGCTTCGCGATCGATCGCGCCGGCCTGGTCGGTGCCGACGGCTCGACCCATGCCGGCTCGTTCGACGTCGCCTATCTCGCCACCCTGCCCAACATGGTGGTGATGGCGGCGGCCGACGAGGTTGAGCTGGTCCACATGGTCCACACCGCGGCGATGTACGACGACGGCCCGATCGCGCTGCGCTATCCGCGCGGCAACGGCACCGGCGCGGCGCTGCCCGGGACTCCGGAGCGGCTCGAGATCGGCAAGGGCCGCATCGTGCGCGAAGGCAAGAAGGTGGCGATCCTCTCGCTCGGCACCCGGCTGGAGGAGGCGCTCAAGGCGGCCGACCGGCTCGATGCCCAGGGCCTTTCGGCGACCGTCGCCGATCTGCGCTTCGCCAAGCCGCTCGATCGCGACCTGATCCGCAAGCTCTGCGCGACGCACGAGGTGGTGGTGACGATCGAGGAAGGCGCGGTGGGCGGCTTCGGCGCGCATGTGCTGACCCTCGCCTCCGACGAGGGGCTGACCGATGCCGGCCTCAAGATCCGCACCCTGCGCCTGCCGGATGTGTTCCAGGCGCAGGACAAGCCCGAAAAGCAATATGCCGAGGCGGGCCTCGATGCGGACGGCATCGTCGAGACCGTGCTGAAGGCGCTGCGCCACAATTCGGTCGGCGTGATCGGCGGCGCGCGGGCATAACCTGCTTCCTGTCCCAAACCCGTTCGTGCTGAGGAGCCGCTGAGCGCAGTCGAAGCGGTGTCTCGAAGCACCTGCGCGAAGCCCTTCGAGACGGGTCTTCGCCAAGCTCAGGCCCTCCTCAGGGCGAACGGGGAATCGGAGTATCAAAAGATATATCTTGCGCGGCTCACTATCTAAGATATATCTAAGTGCGACTCAGATAGGAGATAGTCACATCATGCGTTTTGGTTTTCACCATCGCGGTGGCCATGGCCACCATCATCACGGGCATGCCGAATGGCATGCCATGCGCGGCGGCTTCGGCCGGGGGCGCGGGTTCGAGCATTTCGTCGCGGCCTTCGCCGAAGGGCGCGAGGGGCGGGGCGGCGGGCGTCGCCGGCTGTTCGACGGGGGCGAGCTCCGGCTCGTGCTGCTGCGCCTGATCGGCGACCAGCCGCGCCACGGCTACGACCTGATCCGCGCCATCGAGGAGCGCACCGGCGGCGCCTATGCGCCGAGCCCCGGCGTGGTCTACCCGACGCTCACCATGTTGGGCGACATGGGCCAGATCGAGGAGCAGGCCAGCGAGGGCAACCGCAAGGTCTTCGCCGCCACGGCCGAAGGCCGTGCGCTGCTCACCGAGAAGGCCGACGAGATCGCCGAGCTGATGGCGCGCCTCGCCC
>Ga0207671_10002162_pt1 | contig 21398 bp, 23 predicted proteins | sample KBSC24metaG_FD_184352 | JGI IMG/M metagenome (GOLD analysis project Ga0207671, IMG submission 184352) | Corn rhizosphere microbial communities from Kellogg Biological Station, Michigan, USA - KBS C2-4 metaG (SPAdes) (version 2) | ecosystem: Host-associated > Plants > Roots > Rhizosphere > Soil... | reverse complement strand
GAAGGCAAGGGACGCCGGCGAGCTGCGCGTACGCTTCGCCGACGGAACGCTGCCGGCGCGAGTGGCGCGGCCGTGAGCGAGGGCGGGCGATGAGCGAACCCCCCCAGGAGCCGGCGCCACAGGCGCCGCTGAGCTACGAGGAAGCATCGGCGCGCGTCGAGGAGATCATCCGCCGGCTGGACTCGGGCGAGGCGAGCCTCAACGAGACGCTCGAGCTGGTCAGGGAGGGCAAGGGCCTGATCGAGCTGTGCGCGAGCGAGCTCGGCGCCGTCGGCGACGCCCTGGAGGAGCTGCGCCTGGACGAGCTGGTGGCGCGGTTGGAGAGCGAGGCCGCCGGGTGAGCACGTGGGAGCGGCTGGCCGAGCTGACGGTCGAGATCGAGGACTACTCGCTGCAGGGCCTGCACGCGAAGGTCTCCAGCGACTTCGAACGCAAGAGCACGGTCATCCAGCTGCGCGGGGCGGGCGAGCTGGGCGTCGGCGAGGACGTCACATACGACGCCGTCGACCACGAGATCATGCAGGCCGCCGGACCGACGCTGGCACTGACGGGACACTTCACGCTGGCCTCCTTCGCCGAACGTCTCGCCGAGCTCTCGCTGTTCGCAGAGGCGCCCCAGCGGGAGGTCTCCCAGCGCTACCGCACGTGGGCGTATGAGTCGGCCGCGCTGGATCTCGCGCTGCGCCAGGCCAAGACGACGCTGCACGCGGCGCTCGGGCGCGAGCCGCTGCCCGTGCGCTTCGTCGTCTCGCTGCGCCTCGGCGAGCCGCCAACGCTTGCGCCGGTGAGCCGCCGGCTGGCGCTGTATCCGGGCCTGCGCTTCAAGCTCGACCCGACGAGCTCCTGGGACGAGCCGCTGATCGCCGGCCTGCTCGCCACCGGCGCCGTCGACTCGGTCGACTTCAAGGGCCTGTACACCGGCACGATCGTCGACCAGCCCGCAGACCCGGTGCTCTACGAACGGGTCGTGCAAGCCTTTCCCGACGCGTGGATCGAGGACCCGAAGCTGACGCCCGAGGTCGACGCGATCCTCGCGGGCCATCGCGAGCGCTTCTCCTGGGACGCGCCGATCCACTCGATCGCCGACATCCAGGCGCTGCCCTACCCGCCGCGCATGGTCAACATCAAGCCTTCGCGCCTGGGCGGGCTGCGCAGCCTGCTCGACGCGTATGACTACTGCGCTGCCAACGGCATCGGCAACTACGGCGGCGGACAGTTCGAGCTCGGCGTCGGGCGCGAGCAGATCCAGTACCTCGCCTCGCTGTTTCACGCCGACGCGCCCAACGACGTGGCGCCGACCGGCTACAACCTTCCCGACACCCCGCCGGACCTGCCGTCGAGCCCGCTCGCGCCGAGGCCGTCTGCGGCCGGCTTTCGCTGGGGCTAACGCAACTTCGATCGCGCTGCGCGGTTTGCCAATTCAGAGCGGCTAAGCTCGGACGCCGCGCAATCGGGAGCAGCAAGTCGCCCGCTGAGAAGGGATTGCCTTGGCGACCAACACCGCCCACACGCGTTTTAGGAGATTCCAACTGAGGCAACTCGCCGCGCTGGGCGGCGTCGCCGCGCTGGCCGGTCTCGGCGCCTCGGCGCGAGCCCCCGACGCCTCGCTCGCCGCCCCGGCGCGCACCGCCTCGACCGGCGGCGCCGGCCCCGTCGCGGCAGCGCCGGCCCCGACGCGCGCCGCCACCAGCCCGCACGTCACCAGCGTGCGCATCACAAGCGTCGCCTGCGTGCCACGGTCCAGGTGCAGCGGCAATCCTCGTCAGGTCACCGCGCGCGGCACGCTGCTGCTCGCCGGCAAAGGGCTCGTGGCGGGGATGAGCGTGGGCTTCCCGCGCACGCCCGGCGCACGCATCGGCGCGCGCTCGCCGATCTCACACCTGCGCATGACCAACGCGGGGCTGGTCCTGACGGTTCCAAGCAGGGCGCATTCCGGACGCATCATGGTGCTGCTCAGCCATTCGCGCCACTCGAGCTCCTACGGGCCGATCTACGTCTATCGCCACGCGCTTCACCCGCCGGTGACGAAGATCAAGCCGGCGCCGACGCCGGCTGCGGTCGGCGCGGTCAGCGGCTCGGCGTTCGACGGCCAGGGCATGTGGATCTGGTACATGAGCAAGTCAAACGGCGGCAACGTCGCCTCGATCGCCGCGCAGGCGCACGCGGCCGGCGTGACGACGCTGTTCATCAAGAGCTCTGACGGGTCGAGCAACTACTGGAGCCAGTTCTCGCCGCAGCTCGTGGCCGAACTGCACGCCAACGGCCTGAAAGCGTGCGCCTGGCAGTACGTCTACGGCACCAATCCGGCGGGCGAGGCGAACCTCGGCGCGCAGGCGGCCGCCAACGGCGCCGACTGCCTGGTGATCGACGCGGAGGCCGAGTACGAGGGCCACTACGCGGCCGCGCAGACCTACATCGACGACCTGCGCGCGAAGGTCGGCGCGGCCTTCCCGGTGGCGCTCGCGTCGTTCCCCTACGTCTCCTACCACCCATCGCTGCCCTACTCGGTCTTCCTCGGTCCCAACGGCGCGCAGTACAACGCGCCGCAGATGTACTGGAAGGACATCGGCGTGTCCGTCGACACGGTCTACGCCAACACGTACATCTCCAACCGCATCTACGGGCGCCCGATCTTCCCGCTGGGACAGACCTACGGCGGCGTCAGCTCGTCCGACGTGCTGCGCTTTCGCGCGGAGGCGGCCCTCTACGGCTCGACCGGCTACTCCTTCTGGGACTGGCAGGAGACACCGGCCAGCGGCTGGAGCGCGCTCGCGGCGCCGCTGACGTCGCTGGCCTCGACGGTGACGCCCAACGGCTCCTACCCGGAACTGAGCAAAGGCGCCAAGGGCGACCAGGTGCTGTGGCTGCAGGAGCACCTGGCCAGCGCGATCCCCACCCAGGAAGTGACGGGCGTGTTCGGCGCGCAGACGACGACCAACCTGCGCAGCTTCCAAACCTCGCGAGGGCTCGCGGCCAGCGGCGTCGCAGAAGCGGCGACATGGGCGGCGCTGCTGGCGCTGCCCCCCGTCGCGGTCGACTGGACGGGGGGCGGGCCGCAGGGTTAGACGCGCTGGATGAGCGTGCCGGTGCCCAGGCCGCCGCCGCAGCACATGGTCACGAAGCCGATCTCCTTGTCGGAGCGCTCGAGCTCGTGCAGCAGCGTGGTGATCAGGCGCGCGCCGGTCGAGCCGAGCGGGTGCCCGAGGGCCATCGCTCCGCCGTTGACGTTGACGCGGTCCATGTCCGGGTTGTGCTCGCGGCGCCAGGCCGCCACGACGGGCGCGAAGGCCTCGTTGATCTCGAACAGGTCGATGTCGTCGATCTTCATGCCGTTGCGGTCGAGGATTTTGCGCGTCGCCGGGATCGGCCCCTCGAGCATTTTCACGGGGTCGCAGCCGACGGTCGTCTGGTCGACGATGCGCGCGCGCGCCTTCAGGCCGAGCGCCTTGGCCTTGTCGGCCGACATCAGCAGCACGGCGGCCGCGCCGTCGGAGATCTGCGAGGCGTTGCCCGCGGTGATCTTGCCGTCGGGCTTGAACGCCGGCTTGAGCTGGGAGAGCGCCTCGAGGTTCGTTTCGGGGCGGATGCCCTGGTCGGTGACGTACTCCTGGCCGTCGACGGTCATCGGCACGATCTCACGCTCGAAACGACCCTCCTCGGTGGCCTGATGGGCGAGGCGGTGGGAGCGCACGGCCAGCTCGTCGAGCTCTGAGCGCGAGATCTCCCACTGGTCGGCGATCATCTCGGCGCCGAGACCCTGGCCGACGATGTTGTGCTTGGCCATCAGCTCCGGCGTGAACGCGTAGCCGAAGTCCTCCTGCGTCTTCATGCCGGCGGCGAACGGAAGGTGGCCCATGTGCTCGACGCCCGAGCCGATCATCGCGTCGTGCACGCCCGCCGCGATCAGCGCCGCGGAGAAGTTGACGGCCTGCTGCGCGGAGCCGCACTGGCGGTCGATGGTCGTGCCGGGCGTCTCGATCGGCAGCCCCTCCTGCAGCCAGGCGTTGCGCGCGATGTTGAAGCCCTGCTCGCCGAACTGCTGCACGCAGCCGGCGACGACGTCCTCGACCTCCGCGGGGTCGATGCCCGAACGCGAGATGACCTCGGTGTAGGTCTTTCCGAGCAGCGTGTTGGGATGGGTGTCCTTGTAGTAGCCCTTCTCCTTGTGCCCACGTCCGATCGGTGTGCGCACAGCCTCGACGATGACTACCTCGCGGCCCTCTGCTTGCCTCATCTTGGGTCAGCCTCCTACGGAGTGTTTCGCGGCGTTTATAAGGTGCAGCGCGGGGCGCTCGCGACCGTTCGGAGCGCTTGTGGATGGTGCCCGGCCCCTGCAGCACATACTCTACCGCGGTCACGCCATCTATAGATTGACTAGTCAGTCAACGACCCGGGAGAGCGCCCGTGAGCGAGCAGACCGACGTCGACGAGCCGCACCACCCCAAGCCCCTGGCCGTGGCAGGCAGCGGCGCGATCGCCTGCGGCCTGGCGGCGACGGCGGCGCACCACGGGCCCGTGCTGCTGCTGGCCCGCTCGGAGAGCTCGGCCGAGCGCGCCCGCGCGACCGTGCAGAAGACGCTCGCGCGGCTGCACGCGCAGATCGATCCCGACCACGTGCAGATCGTCACCGACCCGCAGGAGCTTGCGCCCGCGACGTTCGTGGTGGAGGCGGTCGTGGAGGATCACGACGTCAAGGCGAGCCTGCTGGCGCAGCTGGACGCCGTGCTCGACCCGCGCGCGATCCTCGCCACGACGACGTCGTCGCTGTCGATCGAGGAGCTGGCGCTCGCCAGCGGGCGCCCCGAGCGCTTCCTCGGCCTTCACGTGTTCAACCCGGTGACGAAGATGAAGCTTGTCGAGCTGGTCTTCCCGCGCGCCGCCAGCCAGGACACGCGCAAACGCGCGCAGGCGCTGTGCGAGGCGTTCGAGAAGACGCCCGTCGAGGTGCCCGACGTGCCCGGCTTCGTCGTCAACCGGCTGCTGTTTCCGTATCTGTTCAGCGCGGTGCGCCTGCTCGAAGAGACGGGCATGCAGGCGCAGAGCGTCGACACCTGCATGCGCCTGGGAGCCGGGCATCCGATGGGGCCGCTGGCGCTGCTGGACCTGGTCGGTCTGGATGTGGCAAAGGCGATCGGCGAGACGATCGGCGAGACGATCCCGCCGCGCGTCGAGCAGCTGATCGGCCAGGACGCGCTCGGGCGCAAGAGCGGCCGCGGCTTTCACGACTACTGAGCGCCGCGCGTCCGGCCGGCGAGGCCCGTCACGTTTGTGAGGATCCGCTCAGACTACTTTTAGCTGGCGTTCATGCTGATCGCGATACTGGTCATAGCGACATCAAGTCGCACTGCACACCCGCCTCCTCCCAGTGCACGCGTTCCGGCCCGCTCCCCCCGCGGGCCGGACGTGTTTAACGGCCCGTTGGCGCTCAGCTCGCGGCGTCGCCGCGACCGTCGCCGGTCTGCACGGGCCGGCGCTCGCGGATGCGCACCGCCTCGATGCGGTTGTCGCGCACCGACTCGACGCGAATCGAGAAGCCGTTGGCGTTGACCGCGTCGCCGCGCCTGGGCAGCCGGCCGAGCTCGGCGAAGACCAGGCCGCCGATCGAGTTGTAGGCGTCGCTGTCGACGGGCAGGTGCAGGCCGTAGTCGGCGAGGTCCGTGACGGCGACGTGGCCGCGCACGAACCAGTCGCCGTTGGCGAGCTTGCGCACCTCGCCGCCGGCGGGATCTGTCTCGTCGGTGATCTCGCCGACGACCTCCTCGATGATGTCCTCGACGGTCACGATCCCGACCACGCGTCCGTACTCGTCGACGATCACCGCCATCGAGGTGCGCTGTCGCTGCAGGTCGGCCAGCAGGTCGTCCAGCGGCTTGGTCTCGGGCACGATCGGCGCGTCGTGCACCAGCGGCTCGATCGGCGAGTGCGGGCCGTCCTCCATCAGATGCTGCACCAGCGTGTTCGAGTGAACGATCCCGCGCACGCGGTCGCGGTCGTCGGCCTCGGTGACGACCAAGCGCGTGTGGCCACTGGACACGCACAGCTGCAGCGCCGCTTCGACGTCCTGCGCGGCGTCGACGGTGACGACCGCGGGAATCGGCGTCATCACCTGGCGCGCCTCCTGCTCGTGCAGGTGAAAGACGCCCGTGAGCATGCCCGCCTCGCCGAGGTCGATGTGCCCGCCGGCATGCGACTCGGCGATCAGGCGCTTGAGCTCGTCGGGCGAGCCCCCCCGGCGCTCTTCGCTCATGTCCACTCCCAGCAGGCGCAGGATCCGGTCGGCGACCGCCGTCAGCGCGATGATCAGCGGGCGAAACAGCACGCTGAACGCCTGCAGCGGGCGCGCGACGCGACGCGCCACCGCCTCGGCTCGGTCGATCGCATAGAACTTCGGCACCATCTCGCCGGCTACGAGCTGGGCGCAGGAGATGATCGCGAAGGCGACGGTCGCCGAGATCGCGACCGCCGCGCCGTGCGCGAGCGCCGTGCCGAGGGCTTCTTTGAAGACGTCGGCGAGCGCGGGCTCGCCAACGGCGCCGATGCCGATCGACGTCAGCGTGACGCCGATCTGCACCGCGGAGATGTACTCGTTGATGTTCGTCAGCTGCGCCAGCGCCAGCCTGGCCCCCTTGGCGCCCTCGTCGCGCATCTGCTCGAGCACCGTGCGGCGTGAGCGCACGAGCGCGTACTCGGCGATCACGAAGAACGCGTTGATCGCGACCAGCACGGCCGCGAGGATGATCCCCAGCGCGTTCACGCGGCGACGGACACCCGTCGGGCGCGTCGGCGCCCCGCGTGGCGGCGGCTGCACGCTCGGCGGCGACCGCTCGGCGGGCCCGTCAGGGCCGCGTGACTTCGGGGAAGTTCTTCGTCGTCATTCATTGATTGCCGACACGCCAAAGGTAGCAAGGCGCAGCGTCGGAAGTGAGCGCGGCGCAGTCGATGTTTCTCTGCTCAAAAGAGCGTGTCGAGGCGTCCGGCAAGCGCGAAATCGGCCTCGGTGAGTCCGCCTTGGGAGTGCGTGGAGAGCGTCAGGCGCAGCTTGTTCCAGCCGTGCACGAGGATGTCCGGGTGGTGATCGGCCTCCTCCGCAGCCGCTGCGACGCGGTTGACCAGCTCGATCGTCGTCGCGAAGTCGGCGAGCTGCACGTCGCGCACGATCGCCTGATCCTCGCGCCGCCACTGCGAGCCCTCCAAATTGCGCTCGATCTGCGCGTCGCTGAGCAGTGCCATTGCTCGTCCGAGCATACCGAGATCGCCCCCTCGGATCCCCGGCGTGCAGGCGACCTGCGACTTCAACGCCGAGCGGCCTGCGCCTAGAGTCCAGTCGTGCGCATCGTCAGCCTCGTTCCCCACGCCACGGAGCTGCTGTTCGCGCTCGGGCTCGGCGACGACGTGGTCGCGGTGACGCACGAGTGCGACCACCCGCCGCAGGCGCTCGAGCGCCGGCGGGTGACGCGCGACGTGCTCGCGAGCGGGCTGAGCGCGGGCGAGATCGACGCCGCCGTGCGCGAGCGAACGCTGCAGGGCGAGGCGATCTACGAGCTCGATCGCGACGCGCTGGCGCAGGTCGCGCCCGATCTGATCGTGACGCAGCAGCTGTGCCCTGTGTGCGCCGTCTCCTACGAGGAGGTCGCGCAGATCGCCAAGGAGCTGCCCACCGAGCCGCGCGTGATCGCGCTCGACCCCAAGACGCTCGGCGAGACGCTCGGCGACGTGCGCACGCTCGCGCAGGCGACCGATCGCCGCGAGCGCGGCGTCGAGCTGGTGGGCGAGATCGCCGGGCGGATCGACCGCGTCAAGCTCACCGTGCGCGCACAGCCACGCGTGCGCGTCGCCGCGATCGAGTGGCTGGACCCCGTCTACGTCGCCGGACACTGGACGCCGCAGATGATCGAGCTGGCGGGCGGCGAGGACGTGCTCGGCCTGCCGGGCCAGCCCTCCGAGGTCGTCTCCTGGGAGCAGGTCGCGGCCGCGCAACCGCAGATCGTCGTGGTGATGCCCTGCGGCTACGACGCCCGGCGCGCGCACGAGGAGGCCGCGACGTTCGCCGCCGAGCTCGCCGGCGTCGGCGCCCGCAGGATCGTCGCGGTGAACGCCTCGGCGTACTTCTCGCGCCCGGGGCCGCGCTTGATCGACGGCCTGGAGCTGCTTGCGCAGATCCTGCACCCGGAGCGCTTCGGCGAGGCTCCCGCGGCAGGTCAGGCGCTGGCGGTCGAGCTCGCGGGCGTCGGCTGAGCCATCAGGCAAAGCCCGAGCCCGAGACGCCGGACACCGCGATCGCCCCGGCGACGGCGACCGCCGACAGGGCCACGCAGGCGAGCAGGCCGAGCGCCTTGTGTCGATCGCCGGCCGCGCGCAGCGCAAGGCCGGCGATCGCGCCGCCGATCAGACCGCCGACATGTCCGCCGACGGAGATGTTGGCGATGCTGAAGCTGAGGATCAGGTTGATCAGGATCAGTCCGCCGATGCCCGACTCCATCACGCTGAGGCGCCGCGCGCGCAGCTCGACGACCATCGCGCCCATCAGCCCGAAGACCGCGCCGGAGGCGCCGAGGCTCGGCGCAGCGGTCGCCAGCAGCGCGCCGAAGGAGCCGGCGAGCAGCGCGGTGACGTAGACGGCGGCGAAGCGGACCGAGCCGATCGCCGGCTCGAGCATCAGCCCGAGCAGGTACAGCAGGTACATGTTGAAGCCGATGTGCAGGAAGTTCTCGTGCAGGAAACCGGCGCTGACCAGGCGCCAGTAGTCGTGGCTGAAATGGATCGAGAAGCGATCGAGCACGCCTTCTTCGATGACCTTGCCGTGGATGCTGCTGCCGAACAGCGTGAACTGGCCCTGCTCGGTTAGGAAGGCGACGACGTTGATCGCGATCAGCGCATACGTGACGCGCGGCGCGACGGCCATGTCGCGCAGGCGCATCACTTTCGTGGCCTGCTTGGAGCACTCCGGGCAGCGCATGCCGACCGGCGTCGTGGTCATGCAGTCGGGGCAGATCGGCCGCCCACAGTTCGAGCATGAGACCCCCGTCTCGCGCGAGGGATGGCGGTAGCAGGTGGCCATTCGCTTGGCAGAGCCTAGCTTGGCGCGTGGCAGCTCAGCGCTCGCCGAACAGCTTGCGCGTCTCGTGCGAGAGGTCCTTCAGCGTGCGTTCGGCGGCGGATCGGTCAAACGCCGGCAAGCGCATGCCCAGCGGACCGGTCGAGCTGCGTCCGCGCCGGCGTGCGCGCAGCAGCACGAGCGCCGTGCCGGCGGCGCCGCCGGCGACGATCGCCGCCGCCGGGCGAACCCAGTTGCGCGGGTCGCGCATCGCCGACAGCTCCCACGCCTCCAGCTCGTCGGCGGCGAGCTCGGTGATCGTCGTCAGCGTGCCCTCCAGGCGCTCTACGAGGTCCTCGGGCGGCTCGACCGGCGCGAGCGCTTCGCGCAGCAGGCCCTCGAAGTTGGGCAGCGCTTCACTCATCGCCGGCTCCCTTGCGCGGATCGCCGACGAGCTCCTGCAGCTGTTTGATGGCGCGATGGATGAGCACCTTGGTGGCGCCGTCGGAGCGATCCATGGCGCGCGCGATCTCGCGGTTGTCCATGCCGAGGGCAAAGCGCATGATCAGCGCCTCGCGCCGGTCGTCGGGCAGTCGCTGCACTCCGTCGAGTACACGGCTGAGCTCGTCGCGGCCCTCGACAAGCTGCTCGGTCGTGTGCAGCGCCGTCAGGTTGCTCGACTCGTCGATCGGCGAGGCGGGCTTGCGCGAACGGTCGCGATAGAGGTTGGCGGCGAGGTTGTGCGCGATGCGGATCAGCCACGGGCGCAGCGGGCGGCCGTTGGACTCGCGCTGCGCGCGCTCGAAGTGGCGGTAGGCCTGCAGGAACGTCTGCTCGGTCAGGTCCTCGGCGTCGTGGTGGTCGCCGACGCGATAGTAGGCGTAGCTGTAGACGTCGCGCAGATGCGCGCGATACAGGTCGGAGAACTCCGCGTCGAGCTGCGCCTTTGACTTCTGGCTGGCTGGCTCGGTCACTCATCGCACACCCTATCCCGGCCGCAGGCTCGCGTCGATCCTGCCCAGCCGGGCGCACGGGCGGTCTAGGCCGCTCGCGGCTCCTTCTCCTGCGCCGCGTCGGCCGAGTCGCTGCAGATGCGTTCGCGCGCCGGGCGCGTCGCGTGCGCGCTTTCGCCGCGCGAGCGGTCGGCGCGCGCCGCGGCGGGCGTCGCCTTCGCAGGCTCGTCGCTCGCGCGAACGCCGCCCAGCCACTCCCATTGCAGGCTCACGCATGCCCAGATGCGCTCGGTGACCGCAGCCGCGAGCGCGGGCGAGGAGCTGCCGCTCGTCGGGAAGCTCATCGGCCGGCCCACGCGCAGGCGCACGCGGCGCGGGCGAATGCGCCAGCCACGGCGCACGTGCTCTGACCCGAAGACCGCGACGGGCACCACCTGGACGCCGGTCTCCAGCACGAGGCGACCGACACCGCGCCGTGGCGAGCCGAGCGGCCCGCGACGCACGCGCGTGCCCTCCGGGAAGACGACCACGCAGTCGCCGCGCCGGAGAATCGCTCGGGCGGTGTCCATGGCAGCCGCGTCGCCATGGCCGCGATCGACGGGAAAGGCGCCGAGCGCGTTGAGCAGCCAGGCCTGCCAGCGCTTATCGAACAGCTCGCGCTTGGCCATGTAGTAGACGGGACGGCGCACGAGCGTGCCGATCACGAACGGGTCCAAGAAGCTGCGGTGGTTGGCGGCCAGCAGCAGCGGGCCGTGCTTGGGCAGGTGCTCGCGACCGACCCGCTGCATGCGCAGGTAGACGAGAAACGTCGGCACGAGGATCGCGCGCAGCGTCCAGTAGACGAACGGGTTGACGCCTCGCCTCAACGAGCGCCGGCGAAAGGCGTCGAGCCTCGCGCGCGGAGCGGACGCCGCGGCGTCCGACTCGTCCGCGACGGCGCCAGCGTCGTTGCGATCCTGCTCCATGCCTGAAATACACCGCTCGCGACGGCGCCGTTACAGTCCGCGCGCTGCCCTTCATCGTCGCCCGCGGGCCGTCTCGTCGCGCCCGTCGTCGGGCGGCGAGGCGCGCGACGAGCTCTCAGCGCGCGCCTGGCGAGCCCGCGCGGCGCGCACGAGCAATCGCTCATGGGCGATCTCGCAGGACGGGCACGGCTCGATGCGCGCTCCACGCGACTTGATCGTCCGACCGCAGTCTGGGCACCTGGTGTACACCATGTCATCCCGTCAACGGATGACGCCACGCAGGGTGCCTAGCCAGAGGTCTAGTTGCGACCGCGCCGGCGCCGGCGGGGCTCGACGAGATGCAGGACGGCCGCGCCTGCCGGTCGGCGGCGGCGCAGGCAACCGCTCGGCCAAGGTCGAGGGCCGAGCTCAGACGGCGGCCGCCCGACCGCGAAGGTCCGCGGCGGCCGCTGTCTGGGGACTGTTACAGCCTTCGTTCTTCGTACGGTTCGCCTACTACTCGGCCCCTGCGCGCCGTCGCCATGTAGAGCAGCGACAGAACGACCCCGGCGATGCCGGCGATGATGAGGATCAGGCCGATCGTCGGGCGCGAGACGCCAGAAACATGAAAGGTCACCGCATAGCGCAGTATCGCGCCAACGGCGATGAGAAATATTGAAGTACCGAGCGGCATGACTAGATGCGACCGCCGCGTCGATAACCAAATCCGCCGCTCGTGAGCAGGATGACGACAGCCACCAGCAAGAGCAGCCAGAGCAGGGGACTGACGCCGATTCCGCCCGCGATGGCGGCGATTACCAGCACGATCAACAGCAACTCAATAAGTCCCATCTTTACCTCCTGGTAAGCGTAGGCAATTGCCTACACACTTATTGAGTACCCCTTTCGAGTCTGCGCAAACTGGATGAGATCCATCTCATGCGCATCGCGAACAAGAGAAACATCCGGACTGGATTTCGGTCAACTCTCGGCGGTGTCAACGGACTGCAAACACGCCAGAGCGATGGCTCGCAATCAAACGATTAAGGATAAATCGATGGACTGGCGGAGCCGGCGGAGGGTTCGGCGCCTGCGGCGCTTCTAGCTCAACCGCCTCCGTAGGTCACCACCAGGTCGGTGGCCACCCCCGCCAGGAAGCCCACCGCCAGCAGGAGCAGGCCCAGCGTGCGATGCCCATAGCGGCGCGTCCCGGCCCATATCTCGCCGATCACATAGAGGATGGCTCCTCCGGCGAGGGCATAGAAGCACAGTTCGAGGGCGCTGGAATGCACCTGGAAGCCGACCATCGCGCCGATGAACGTGGGTCCGCCTCCCACGAGCCCGGCGGCGCCGAGCCATTTCCACGATGGTCGCGTGGAGCCGAGCGGCCCAACGATGCCGAACCCCTCGGTGGCGTTGTGCAGCGCGAACCCGATGACCAGGACGGTCGCGAGCGCAACCTCGCCGGCCTGCGCCGAGACGCCGATGGCCAGTCCCTCGGCGAAGTTGTGCAAGCCAATCGCGACGGCGATCGTCATGCCCCGCTGCAGCGCTCGCCGGCGAGCGCTCGCCGCCTGCGCGTCGTATGCGATGGCCTCGGGCGCGCTCAGCACCGCGGCGCCGTCGCCGCCGGCCACCGGCGGCAGGGAGGCTTGCCCAGGCCGGAGCTTGTGCTCGATCGCCGAGATGCCGGCGGTTCCGAGCGTGAAGCCCGCGGCCAATAGCGCGAACATGCCGATCACGCCGCCGAACCCTCCATCGTGGCTCTTGAACGCGTCCACGCGCGCGCTGACGATCTCCTGGCCGTGCGATGTAACGTCCATGAAGATGAACGCGAGGATCCCGACGGACAGCATCGCCAGCGCCACGCGAAGGCGATCGTCGACGCGTCGCACGCGGCCGATCGGCAGGCCTATGAAGATCGTGAATCCGGCTATGGCGCCGAGCGCGGCGGTTTCTGCGAAGCTCACTGGACCTCCAGCTTAGGGCAACCTAATTAGGCCACCCTACATTACCGCGCGCGGAGCGGGCGCGGCCGCACGGCGACGACGGCGATGACGACGCAAGGCGACTCTTGGCAAACTGAAAGCGCCCGGATGCCGGAGTAGCTCAGCTGGTAGAGCACCTGTCTTGTAAACAGGAGGTCAGGGGTTCGAGACCCCTCTCCGGCTTGGATGAGCCTGTCTGGACGACGGCGCCGCCGATGCGCCACCCTGAGCAGATCGCCAACGTCGTCTTCTCCATCTGCGCCGCGCTGGCCTCGCTGCTCGTCTCGATCCTCTCCGCGGTCAAAGGCGCTCCCGCGGTGGCGGTCGTTTTCGGCCTGCTGTTCGTCGGCTTTCTCATGCGCGCGCGCGAGGGCCACAGGCGCCGGCGCCTGCCGTGACGCGGACCGCGCAGCGAGCGTCCACGCACGGGCTCCCGGCGCTCGTCGCGGCCCGGCGGGAAGCTTGTGTCCCCGTCGGCGTCTTCAATCTCTGACAGCGCACGCTGCGCCATCCACCGAACCGGCGCCGCAGGCGCTCAACCGCAAACGCAAAGCTTTGGAGGACAACCCATGAAGCCCACCCACCTTGCTCGTCGCCGCTCCCTCGCCGGCGCGGCAGCGGCGGCGGCCGTGTCTGCGCTCGTCTTGGCCGCGATCGCCGGACCCGTCGCCGCGACGACGGCGCGCGCGGCGCGCACCGAGAGGATCCAACTGCGCCACACCAGCCACGGCAAGGTCCTCGTCGACGCCTCGGGGTTCACCGTGTTCCGCTTCTCCAAGGACACCGGCAGCAAGAACACCTGCCTGACCACGAGCGAATGCTCGACTACCTGGCCGGCGCTGACGACCAGCGGTAGGCCGACCGCCGGCCCGGGCGTGAGCTCCTCGCTGCTGTCGACGATCAGGCTGTCCAACGGTCAACGTCAGGTGACGTACGCCGGGCACCCGTTGTATCGCTACTCGCTTGCCAGCGAACGCGGCGAAACCAGCTACATGGGCGTCAGGCAGTTTGGCGGGACGTGGTACGCGGTCAGCGCATCCGGCGCGAGCGTCAGATAGGCCGCCGGCAGGGCCTGCGCGACGCTCGCGGTCGCGTCATGCGCAGGCCCGCCCGGCGCCAAGTGTAGGAGTATGGTTGGCCGTCGAGGAAGGAGGTCGCGGAAAATGTACGACTACGTGATCGTCGGAGCAGGATCGGCGGGTTGTGTGCTCGCCAGCCGCCTCAGTGAGGACCCGGACGTGAAGGTGCTGCTGCTGGAGGCCGGCCCGCCGGACACGCTGGAAAACATCCACGTGCCGCTCGGCTACCTGCAGCTCGGCGCGACGGAGGTCGACTGGGACTACCACTCCGCGCCCGAGCACGAGTGCGACGGTCGCAGGATCACGCTGCCGCGCGGGCGCGTGCTCGGCGGCTCCTCGTCGATCAACGCGATGGTCTACATCCGCGGCAACCGCCGCGACTACGACGACTGGGGCGTCACCGGCTGGAGCGCCGCGGACCTGCTGCCGTACTTCATCAAGGCCGAGGACAACGAGCGCGGCGCTTCGCAGTGGCACGGCGCGGGCGGACCGCTGCCCGTCAGCGAAGAGCGCTCGCACAACCGCATCTCGCACGCCTTCGTCGACGCCGGCGAGCAGGCCGGCCTGGCGCGCAACGACGACTTCAACGGCGACGAGCAGGATGGCGTGGGCATGTACCAGGTGACCCAGCGCGGCGGCATGCGCGCGAGCGCGGCCGTCGCCTACCTGCACCCGGCCGCCGAGCGTCCCAACCTGACCGTGATGCCCTACATGCACGTCCGCCGCGTGCTGTTCGAGGGCACGCGCGCCGTGGGCGTCGAAGCCAGCCAGCTCGGCCAGGCCCAGGAGCTGCGCGCGGAGCGCGAGGTGATCCTCTGCGGCGGCGCCTACAACTCGCCGCAGCTGCTGATGCTCTCCGGCGTCGGGCCCGCCGAGCACCTGGCGATGCGCGAAATCGAGGTGCTGCTCGACCAGCCGGCGGTCGGCGAGAACCTGTCAGACCACGCCGCCGCGCAGCTCGTGTGGACGACGCCCGAGCCCGAGAGCCTGCTGCTCGCGCTCGAGCCGGCGGCGCTGGAGGAGTTCGAAGCGACGCAGACCGGCCCGTTCGCCTCCAACCTCGCCGAGGCGGGCGGCTTCGCACGCGTCGGCGACGGCGCGCCGGCGCCCGACACGCAGTTCCACGTCGCGCCGGTGCACATCGTCGACGAGGGCATGCGCGACCCCGAGGCGCACGGCGTGTGGGCGTCTCCGTGCCTGCTGACGCCGCACAGCCGCGGAACGGTGCGCCTGGCCTCCGGCGACCCCACGGCCAAGCCGATCGTGCACAACGCGTTCTACAGCGCGGGCGACGACATGCAGCGGATGATCGGCGGCCTGCGCCTGCTGCTGGACATCTGCGCACAGCCGGCGTTCGCGCGCTACGCCGATACGCCTTTCAACACGCCCGCCGGCGACAGCGACGACGCGTTGCGCGCGCACGTCGCGCGCACGACGTTCGCGATCTACCACCCCTGCGGCACATGCCGCATGGGCGAGGACGCCGGCGCCGTCGTCGACGAGCAGCTGCGCGTCAACGGCCTGGACGGCCTGCGCGTGGTCGACGCGTCGGTGATGCCGGTCGTGCCGCGCGGCAACACCAACGCGCCGACGATCGCGGTCGCCGAGCGCGCTGCAGACGTGATCCGCCACGGGCGCGCGCTGGCCGAGCCGATGGCCGCCGCCAGCACGCGCGGCGACGCGGCGCCTTCGCAGCCGGTCACCGCCTAACTGGGCGTCGGCAGCGGCGGCTCGGGCAGCACGCGCTCGACATACGCGCCGGCCGGTCGCGCTTCGATCTGCGGGCGCAGGTCCAGCCGGTAGGCGATCAGCGCGATGCTCGGCGCGATCAGGCAATCGGCGGCGTTGAGCTCCTGGCCGCCGAGCACGCCGGCGCCAATCCACAGGTCGATGCGGTCGAGCAGCGACGGCAATTCGGCCACAAGCTGATCCTCAGCGTGGGCGTTGGCCTTGAAGGCGGTCGCGGTGACGCCCTTGGTGGCCAGCAGGCGCAGCCGCTCATTCGGCGACAGCAGCGCGCCGAGCCTGCCCGAGTTGCCGCGATCGCGCAGGTTGTCCAGCCCGTGCAGCGCGCCGGTCAGCCCGAGCCGCCGGGCGGCCATCTGGAACACCTCGTCGCCCCACGCCTCAGCCTCTTCGACGGCCTGCCTGCGCATCTCATCCACGGGAAACAGCGGCGGCGCGCTCTGCACGCTGTCCAGGAAGCGCGCGATCCGGCGGTTGGTCTGCAAGCGATGCGAGCCGTAGCGCAGCGCCGGCACGGTGCCCAGGCGATCGAGCACGGCCAGCGAGCGACCCGTGCGCCCCTCGACGCTGCGAATCGGCTCCTTGTGCCCGGCGAAGCCGAGCAGGCGCACGGCCATCGGATGCATGCCCGTCGGCAGTCGCACCAGCCGGTAGGCGATCTTCTTGTGCTCGAGCATCAGCATGGCCGCGCGGCAAGCATGCGAGCCGGAGATCACATACAGCTTGGGCATGGCCTTGGGCTCGCGCTCGGCGCCCTGCTCGTCGGCGGCGCCGACCGCGCCCACGGCGCTCATGCCTCCACCAGCAACGTCACGGGCCCGTCGTTGACGAGCGCGACGCTCATGTGCGCGCCGAACTCCCCGCGCGCGGCGCCGGCGCGCTCGCAGAAGCGCTCGTACAGGGGCCGCGCCTGCTCGCCGGACGCCGCCGCGACGAAGCTCGGGCGATTGCCCTTGCGCGTGTCGCCGTACAGCGTGAACTGGCTGACGCAGAGGATCTCGCGCTCGCCGAGCGGCTCGTTCATGCGCCCGTGCGCGTCCTCGAAGATGCGCAGCGCGCGCACCTTCTCGGCGAGGCGATCGGCCGCGACGGAGTCGTCCTCGTGCGAGATGCCCAGCAGCACGAGCAGGCCCGCGCCGATCGCCGCAACGCGGCGCTCGCCGACGTCGACGCTCGCACGCGTGACGCGCTGTACGAGCGCGCGCATCGCAGCGATCACCCCTCGGGAGCGGACGTGGACATCTGCGCTGCGAACACTACAGCCGCGGCGGCGCCCGGCGGTGCGGCGCCGGGCAGAGCAGCGCGCTTTCTGTGGCGCGATAGCCATCGTATATACACGGTATATACATATGCTACCCGAGTTCGCAAGAAAGACGAAAAGGAGGCCTCGATGCCCTACGAGACGCTGCTGTACGACGTGGATGGCGCGATCGCGACGATCACGCTGAACCGCCCGCAGCGCCTGAACACGATCGTGCCGCCGATGCCCGACGAGATCGAGTCGGCGGTGCACGCGGCGATCGCCGACGCGCAGGTCAAGGTGATCGTGCTGCGCGGCGCCGGGCGCTCGTTCTGCGCGGGCTTCGATTTCGCGGGCGGCTTTCACCATTGGGACGACGCCTTGACGACCGACGGCGAGTGGGACCCGGGCAAGGACTTCGTCGCGGCGACGGCGCCCAGCCTCGGCGCGGTGCCGAAGTTCATGAGCCTGTGGCGCTCGCCCAAGCCGGTCATCGCGCAGGTGCACGGCTGGTGCGTGGGCGGCGGCTCGGACATGGCGCTGTGCGCGGACCTGGTGATCGCAAGCGACGACGCGCGCATCGGCACGTCCTACTCGCGCATGTGGGGCTGCTACCTGACGGGCATGTGGCTGTACCGGCTGGGGCTGACGAAGGCCAAGGAGCACGCGCTGACGGGCAAACCGCTGTCGGGCGCAGAGGCGGTGGACGCCGGGCTGATCAACGCGGCGGTGCCGTTCGCACGCCTGGAGTCCGAGGTTCGCCAGCGCGCCGAGCAACTCGCCGCGGTCCCCCTGTCGCAGCTGTCCGCGATGAAGCTGATCGTCAACCAGGCCTACGAGAACATGGGCCTGGCCTCGACGCAGGCGCTGGGACCGATCCTCGACGGGCTGATGCGCAACACGCCCGACGCCAAGCGCTTCATCGAGCTGGCCGAGCGCGAGGGCGTGGGCAGCGTCGTGGCGCTGCGCGACGGCCCGTTCGGCGACTACAGCCAAGCGCCGCCGGAGGAGCAGCCCAATCCAGACAACGTGATCATTCCGTAAAAACTATTAATTATTAATTATTATTATTTATTCGGCTTGACGGCCCGGCTTGGTCGCGCCGTATCGCTGCCAGTGGCGCTCGGGTATGTCGTCGGGGTCCTTGTACCAGTACCAGGTGCAGGGGTCTGAGGAGTAGTCCTCGGGCGGCTCGGACGGATACAGCGGATAGCCCGACCACTGGATCGGCATGGACTCGTTCATGAAGCTGCAGTGCGTGCAGTACAGCGGAAAGCCCTTGCGCCCGAACGACCAGTCGTGCGCCTCGCGCGTGCCGCCGCCGTCGGGCAGTCCCTCATAGGCGCCGTTGCGCACGAGGCGCTGGCCGGAGCCGCAGGGGTTCATCGTGAAGGTGACCTTCTCGTCGTCCTCAGAGATGGTGAAGCTGCCGGGATTGGGCCCGACGCCCGAGCAGGAGTGCGCGCGCCAGGTCGCCGCGAGCAGCTCGACGAGCTCGCGGCGGTCCAGCGCGACGATCGCGTCGTGGTGGCGGCGCCAGCCGCGCCCCATGCTCTGCGTCCACGCCTGCTCCACCCCCTCGTCGCCGAGGCGCTGCTGGATGAAGGAGACGAGGTCGAGCACGCCGGAGGCCATCAGGTCGTGCAGCATCTGCCACTCGTGCTTCATCTCCAGGCACAGGCGCCGCGCCTGGTCGAGCTCGCCCGCGTCGATCGCCTCGACGGCGCGGTCCATCGTCGGGCGCGAGAGCTGCGCCAGCTCCTGCTCTGAGAACCAGCGGTCTGTCATCGTCTCCTCCTTCGATGATGAAAGGGGCTTCATTGTGACCGAGGCGCGCAGGGCGCTCGTCACGGGCGCGTCGCGGGGAATCGGCGCGGCGATCGCGCAGCGCCTGGCGGCCGACGGGCTGGACGTCGTCACGCTGGACCTGAGCGCCGGCTGCGACATCGCGCTGGACGTCGCGCGCGACGAGTTCCCGCCGCTGGCCGACGTGGACGTGTGCGTGGCCAACGCCGGAGTGACGACGACGATCGCGCCGGCGCACCGGATGAGCGCCGAGCAATGGCAGCGCGACATCGACGTCAATTTGACGGGCGCCTTTCGCACGGTGCAGGCGTGCCTCGGCGGCATGCGCCAGCGGCGCTTCGGGCGCATCGTCGTGATCTCCAGCGTGGCCGCGACCGCCGGGCTTCCCGGTCAGGTCGCCTACGCCGCGTCGAAGGCCGGTCAGCTGGGCATGGTGCGCACGCTGGCCGGCGAGAACGCGAGCTACGGCATCACGATCAACGCCGTGCTGCCGGGCCTGGTTGCGACCGAGCAGGTCCTGTCGATGCCGCCGCAGGTGCGCGAGCGCGCCGCCGCATCGCTGCCCTCGGGCAGGCTGGTCGAGCCGCAGGAGATCGCCGCGGCGGTCGCGTTCCTCGCCAGCGACGGCGCCGCGCAGGTCAACGGGCAGTCGATCGCGGTCGACGGCGCGGCGTCGCTGTCGCAGCTGACGCTCGGCAGCGAGCACCGCTAGCGCACCAGCCGTGCGCGCGCGCGAGCTCGACGTCCTCAGCCACGGCAGCGGCCCGCGCGTGGTGCTCGTGCACGGCAGCGTCGTCGGCGCGCAGCGCACGTGGGGCCGTCAGCTGGCGCTGGCCGACCGCTGGACGCTCGTGCTGCCCAACCGGCCGGGCTTCGCTTCCAGCCCGTCGCTGCAGCGCGGCGATTTCGAGGCCGAGGCGCCGCTGATCGCCGAGCTGCTGGGCGACGGCGCGCACCTGGTCGGACACTCATACGGCGCCGTCATCGCGCTGTACGCGGCGGCGCTGCGGCCCGAGGCGGTGCTGTCGCTGACGGTTTCAGAGCCCGGCTGCATGCGCGTGGCGGCGGGCGAGCCGGCCGTCGACGCACAGATCGCGGCGGGCGAGCTGCTGTACGCGCACGCGCACGACCTGCGGCCGCTGGACTTCCTGCGCGCCTTTCGCGGCGGCGTCGGCTCGACGCACCAGACGCCGCAGGAGCTGAGCGACGAGCTCCTGCAGGGAGCGCGCCTGTGCATGCGCGAACGCCCGCCGTGGGAGGCCGAGCCGCCGCTTGACGAGCTGCGCGCGGCGCCGTTTGCCAAGCTGGTCATCTCCGGCGGGCACTCGCCGGTGTTCGAGGCCGTCTGCGACGTGCTGGCGCAGCGCTTGGCGGCGCGCCGCGAGACGATCGCCGGACGCGGTCACACGATCCCCTCGACGGGCGCGCCCTACAACGAGCTGCTGCACGCCTTCCTGTCCGGCGAGAACGCCACCGCCTCCGACGAGTCCGCGCACGCCTGACGCCCTCGCCGGGCGGCCGGGGCGAACCGTCGGCGCGGCCCGCCCGGCCGGGGCGAGCCGTCGGCCCGGGCGAGCCGTCGGCTCAACCGGCCTTCCAGGCGAAGAACCCGGGCTTCTTCACGCCGGCCGCCGTGATCAGGCCGCCGGCGCTGGCGGGCGGTTCGTCGTACAGATGGATCCAGCCGAGCGCGTAGATGCTCGGCGTCTGCGCAGCGATCCTCAGGGCGTCGCCGATCCACAGCGCCTGCACGCGCGGATCGACGTGGAAGTTGAACTCGTTGTCGACCGCCGTGGGAATCGTCCACTCCGACAGGAACAGCTGCGGGCTGGGGTTTTCGGGGCGACCGAGGTTGTCGTCGACCAGTTGCGCCAGGCGGGCGAGGTCGGAGAAGTCGACCTGCCCTCCCGGCGAGGGCGGGTTGGCGAGGTTGGGAGCACGGATGCTGAACGGGTTGTGCCCGTAAAGGTCCAGCCGCGGCGGGCGCCCGTCGGGCAGGCGCATGTTTTCGATCCACTGCTGCGTGGAGATGCTCGCGGCGGCGTCGGTCATGCCGCCGATCACCAGGTTGGCGCGGCTCACTGCCTTCAAAGCGCCATATGCGGCGTCGAGCATGCGCGAGTAGAGATGCGGCGCGATGCGCTGGTGGGCGTTGAGCGGCACGTAGGGCCTGGCGGGCGTGAGCGGCCTGAAGTTATGCGAGCGCGACGGCTCGCCCCAGATCATCCACAGGTGAACCGAGCGGTAGCGCCTGGCCGCCGCGATGGCGAAGTTGGCGAAGTCGCTCGCGCGGTGCGGCGCCCATCGCGGCGACTTTCCGCCGTTGGCCCAGGACGGGGAGCCGATGATCTCCAGCGCGACGCTCATGTCGTAGCGACCGGCTTCGCGCACCGACGAGTCGACCTCGGCCGGCCACACGTACGCCGGGTCGTTCGGGTCCCGCGGGTGGCGGGGCCGTCGCCGCGCGATCGAATTCCAGCGCAGCAGGTCCTCGTAGAGTCGGTCGCCGAGCTGGCGATAGACGGGAAACTGCGACACGCCGTCGTGCGTCGCCGGCCCCCAGATGGCCTTCAGGACGGGGCTGGCCGCGCCGGCGCGGTGAGCGCCC
>Ga0207671_10002156_pt1 | contig 21437 bp, 23 predicted proteins | sample KBSC24metaG_FD_184352 | JGI IMG/M metagenome (GOLD analysis project Ga0207671, IMG submission 184352) | Corn rhizosphere microbial communities from Kellogg Biological Station, Michigan, USA - KBS C2-4 metaG (SPAdes) (version 2) | ecosystem: Host-associated > Plants > Roots > Rhizosphere > Soil... | reverse complement strand
TGATCGGACGGGTCCCGGTCTTGATGAACATCTTCGTCGCCAACGTCGAGCCGAACCCGATACCCACAGACACCGGCACATACGACAACCCGGTCTCCAACTGGGTGAAGCCCAGAACGTTCTGCATATACAAGGTGATGAAGAAGAACATCGCCCAGAAACCAGCCCAGGCGATCACCTGAGTGGCATCAGCCGCCGCCAAACCCTTCACCCGGAAAATCGACAACGGCACCACAGGATGCTCCTGCCGCTGCTCGTTGACCAGGAACGCGACCAAAAGCACCGCCGCGCCCACAAGCCCGCCGATGGTACGCCCCGACCCCCAGCCCTCATCCGGCGTCTTCACCAAAGTGAAAATCAGCAGCAGGCTGCCCGCAGTGGCCAAGACGGCACCGACCGCATCGAACCCGCCCGCTCCGGACCGCCCGTGATCAGCCTCCAGCAGCCGGAACGCCCCGAACAACACCACCGCCGCCAGCGGAAGGCTGATATAGAACACCCACCGCCAACCGAACTCCTGGGTGAGCGTGCCCCCGACAAGCATGCCGACCGCCGAGGCCATACCGCTTATCCCAGCCCACACACCAAGCGCCTTGTGCATGTCGGCACCCTGGAAAGTGGTGGTCAGGATGGACAACGCGGCCGGCGTCATCATCGCAGCGCCGAAGCCCTGGACCAGCCGGCCACCGACCAGCAGCCCCTGACTGTCCGCCAGCCCACAAGTCAGCGAAGCCAGCGCGAACAGCGCGGTCCCCGCCACCAGCACCCGCCGCCGACCCAACAGGTCCGCAGCCCGGCCACCCAACAGCAGAAACCCGCCGTAGGCGACCAGATAACCACTGATCACCCACTGCAGATTCTGCACCGAGAACTTCAAATGGGACCCGATAGTCGGCATCGCAACGTTCACGATCGCACCGTCCATCACATCCAAGAACGTCGCCAGGCACAACAACGACAAGATGGCCTTGCCACGCCCGGTCGCCAGGAACGATTCCTCCGCCACAGCCGTCGATGAAGTCACGCCGCTCACACGCCTTCCGCCTCCATGACGGGGCCGACCTCGACGCCGCCGCCGACCCGCAGGGCCGGGCAGCCCTTGGCCAGCGTCACCGCGGACTCCAAGTCGTCCGCGGAGACCACCGAGTAGCCGGACAAGCGAGACTCGCTGCCGCCGACCTCGCCGAGCGAGGCGTAGTCACTCACCGCCTGCCCGAAGTCCACCAACGACTCGCCCATGCCGCCGAGCCAGGCGCGCCACTCGTCCCCCGTCTCCGGACCCGGCGTGTAGTCGGCAGGCATACGGTAGGAGAAAATGAACTTGGCCATGATCTCTGGTCCTGTTCTGTATCCGGGCCGCCCCGGGCTGGGACCGCCTCCAACCGGGTAGACGCCACCGTCCGCCCGAATTGGGCGGTGCGGCACCGCCCAATTCGGGGGGCCCGGCGGCGTCGGTATCGATAGGCACGCCAAACACCCAGCGGAAAGAAGAAACGCGAGGATGCATGGAGGCATCGGACCTGCCCGCCAAGATCGGCGGCGACCACGACACGTGACGCGACCTGGTCGAGGTGCCCTTCCCCGCGTCGCAGGCTCACTGCCGAGGCACTCCCGGGTCACTGTGGGACGCCGAGGACGCGCTCCAGGAGGCCTTCGTGTCCGCCTGGCGTAGCCTCGGTGAGTTCGGCAGGCGGTCCTGGCTCCGGAGCGGGCTTTCCAAAATCGCGGCGAACCGGCGCCTGAGCATGCCGGGCGCCGACAGTCGACGGGAGCACGTCACCGCCCCGCTGCCCGAGGCCGCTCTCCCGGAACCCGCGCCGTCCGAGCCTCGATCGCCCGTGGCGAGGCTGCCCGAGCCCGCCGGCGCCGGCGACGCCCCACCATGGCTGGAGCCGTATCCGGACGTGCTGCTGGACCACCTCGTGGACCAGACACCCGGCCCGGAGGCCCGCTACGAGAGCACCGAGGCGATCTCGCTGGCGTTCATCACCGCCCTGCAACTGCTGCCACCACGGCAACGCGCCGTACTCGTCCTCAGCGACGTGCAGGGCTACCCCGCCGCCGAAGTCGCCGACATGCTCGACATCACCGAGGACGCCGTCACCAGCGCACTCGACCACGGCCGCGCCATCGTCGACAACCACCTCGCCGACTCCGCCAGCGCCGACGACAGCACCCTGAGACATGCGCGCCGGCCCGACACCACTGCCGAACACCGGCTGGTCGCGCGCTTCATCGACGCTCTGGAACGCGCCGACGTGGACGCCCTGATCAAGCTCCTCGTCAGCGACGTGAAACTCTCCATGCCCCCGGCCATGCTGGAATATCGCGGCATCGCATCAGCCCACCGCGTCCTGGCCACCGTCACCTTCCGCCCCGGCCGCACTTACCGCGTGATCCCCACCCGCGCCAACGGCCAACCCGCCTTCGGCATGTACCTCGCCGACCCCCACGCCAACACCTACCGCGCCTACTGCCTACTGGTCATCACCACCGCCGGCGACCACATCACCGTTATCACCGCCTTCAGCACCACCATCATGCCGCGCTTCGGGCTCCCCCGAACCTTCCCCGAAACCGACTGACGGCTGGCCGGTTGGCTGGCAGAGTCCTGCCACGACGTCTGTCGGGGCAGTCGGGATGTCCGCATGCCCCGCTGGATCCGTCAGATCCGTCAGATCCGTCTGTCCGCGGTCAGTTCGTCTCAGAAAGCGTCCGGGGCAGGCCGAAGCGCGGCATCACGCTCGCCTCGAAGCCGGTGATCGCGCCGATGCGGTCGCCGTCGATGGTGATGACGAGGAACGTGTATCCCCGGAAGACGTCCGCGTGCGGATCGGCCATGTACATGGCGAACGCCGGCTCGCCGTTGGCACGGGTCGGCACCACCCGGAACGACCGGCCCGGGAGGAAGGTGACCGCGGCGAGGACCCGGCGCGCCGAGTCGATGCCCTGGTACTCCAGCATGGCCGGCGGCATGGAGAACTTGACGTCGTCGACCAGCAGGCCGATCAGCGCCTCGAGGTCGGCCCGTTCGAGCGCGTCGGTCAGTTGGGCCACCAACCGGTGTTCGGCCGCGGTGTCCGGCTGGCGCGCGGGCCTGCTGTTTCCGCTGTCCGCCAGGTGGTTGTCGACGGTGGCGCGGGCTCGTTTGAGCGCGCTCTGCACGGATTCCTGGGTGGCGTCGAGAATTCGCGCCACTTCGGGCGCGCGGTACCCGAGCACATCGCGCAGCACCAGGACCGCACGCTGGCGCGGCGGCAGCAGTTGCAAGGCGATGATGAAAGCGAGCGAGATCGCCTCGGTCGTCTCATAGCGGGCCTCCGGCCCCGGCGTCTGATCGACGAGGCTGTCCAACAGCACATCCGGATAGGGCTCCAGCCACGGCGGAACGTCGCTGGTTCCGGTCGGCTCGGGCAGGGCCGGGTCCGGGGCTTGGGGCGTGGTGCGCGGACGCCTGCTGTCCGAACGCAGCATGCTCAGACACCGATTGGTCGCGATCTGATACAGCCAGGTCCGCATCGACGACTGCTGGCGGAAATCGCCGAGGCTCCGCCAGGCGGACACGAGGGTCTCCTGGAGCGCGTCCTCGGCGTCCTGCAAGGACCCCAGGATCCGGTAGCAGTGCACCTGCAGCTCCCGAGAGTGCACCTCGACCAGATCGCGGAACGCGTCGTGATCGCCGGCGGCAGCCTTGGCGATCAGGTCCGATGCCTCCATATATCCTCGCTTTTCTACCTTCGCCGAGCGGTTTCGGCTCCCTATAAGAGCTGACGCCACCGGCAGTCCGAATTGGGCGGCGCGGCACCGCCCTATTTGTCAGGCGGGCGGCGTCTACCCGGTTGGAGGCGGCCCAGACCGGGGCGCCCCGGATACCGAACAGGACCCCGGATATGGCCGATTACGTCATTTCCTTCCGTGTCCCCGCCGACTACAAGCCGACCGCCGAGACTCCGGACCAGTGGAAGGCGTGGTTCGGCGGTCTGGGCGAGAACCTGGTGGACGTCGGCCGCGCGGTCAACGAGTACGCCTCGGCCGACGAGGTCGGAGGCGGCCGGCCGCACTCCGTCGCCTACGCGGCACCGACACCGAAATGCTCCGGGACCTGCACAGCAGCCAGCAGGCCCTGGACGCCCGCGCCCGCCGCACCCCGCTGCAGCACCGGCTCGCCAGCGCCGAGGAGATGGCCGACGTCGCGGTCTGGCCGGCCAGTCCGCCGGCCGGCCATCTGACCGGCCAGGCTCTGATCGTCGACGGCGGGGTGACCGCCGCCTCCCGAGGCCGCCGAGGACGGCAAGTGCGAAGAAGGACCCTGATTCATGATCGCCGTAGCATCGGCTTGTGACGACTACAAACGAGAGCCCGACCATGGACCCGGCAGACCAAAGGGTCCGGGAGCCGATCCTCGATGCGGCAGCCGCCTCGTTCCTCAAGCCCGGTCTGCCGGAGTCCTCGATGTCGGACATCATCGAGGCGGCGGGGGTCGCCCCGGAGATCGACATCAGCTGAGAGGGGCGTGTGAGCGAACACCGGAACAGGACGCGGCCGCGTCCCGATGCCACCGCGACTCAGTCGCCGTCACACGAATGAGCCCGGGCCGGTCGGCCCGGGCCCGTTCGCATGCCGTCGAAAGGCCCCGGCGGCCCCGATACCGATATCCTGCCTCTTAAATCAGAGCTCTGATATAAGCCGACCCTCGTCGGCGACCTTCGCGCCCGGGCCCGGCCACGGCCCCGGGTTTTTCGCCGTCCAGGAGGGATCCTGCCATGACCGGCACCGCTGCCCGCCCGAAAATCCTCGTCGTCGGCGCCGGACTGGCGGGCACCGCCACGGCGATCCGGCTTCTGTGCTTCGCCCGCGACCCGCTGGAGGTCGTCCTGCTGGAGCGGCGCGACGACTACCGGTACGCCGGCGTCGCCTACCACCGCGACGGCAATCCCTGGGACCACGTGTTCAACGTCCAGGCGGGCCGGATGTCGGCGTTCCGCGAAGACGTGCTGGACTTCATCAACTGGGCCAACACCGAGGCCGACCGGAGCGACTGGCCGGAGCAGTGGTCCGATGTCGAGTTCGTGGAGCAGGGGCCCGCGCCGCGGCGGATCTTCCAGGACTATCTGGCCGAGCGGCTGGAGCAGGCCGGGCGCGAGGCGTGCTCCGGCGTCGTGCTGGTTGAGGCGGACGGCGAAGCCGTCGATCTGGACGTGCGCGCGGACGGGGTCGATGTGACGATCCGGGGCTACGCCCCGCGCGGCCAGATCGAGGATGGGACACGGATCGCGGATGGGACACAGATTGAAGCCGGGACACTGATCGAAGCCGGGACACAGACCGAGGTGCTTTCGGTCGACGAGGTCATCCTCGCGACCGGGCTCGAGCTGCGGGACCCGCCCTTCGCCGCCGACGTCCTCGGCCACGCGTCCTTCGTGCGCGACCCGTACTCGGCGGACGGTATCAGCACTCTCAAGGCTCTGGCTCCGCAGGCGACGGTGGCGATCGTCGGATCAGTGCTGAGCGCGTATGACGCGGCATCTCTGCTGCTGCGCCAGGGCCACACCGGAAGCATCCATCTGATCTCCGGCAGCGGCACCGTCTTCCGGACCTATCCCACCGATCACGAGCACGCCGTGGTCCGGCTGCCGTGCCCTGCGTCACTGCTAGAGCCCTACCGCGACCGGGACGAGTTCCTCGCCCGGCTGCTGTCGGAGTGGAACGCGGCATGCGCCGCAGTGGCCCGGGACCACCCCAAGATCGCGCCGGAGGTCATCGCCGAACGGGTCGCCAAGGCCTGGGAGCCGTACTGCCCTGGGATCTTCGCGCGGATTCCCAGCGCCGACCTGCGCAGCATGCTCGACGAGTACGGCACGACGATCTCCGCGCTGCGCGTGTCCGCCGTGGAGTACACGATGTCAGTCATCGAGAACGCGATGCGGCCCCCGGACGCCCGGCTGGCCCTGGTCGTCGGCCGGGTCCAGGCGATCAAGCCGACGGCCTCGGGGCAGCTGGCCGTCACCGTCGCCACGCCGCGCCAGGCGCAGAACCCCGCGGACACGCGGGTGATCGAAGCCGACCTGGTGGTGTCCAACTTCGCCAGGGAACCCGACTACAGCCGGGTGCGGCAGCCGCTGTGGCGGAACCTGCTGGCCAAGGGGCTCGCGGTCCCGCACGAGCGTACCGGCCGGGGCGTGGAGGTCGACGAGCACGGCACGCTGCTCGGAACCGGGGGCGGGCCGATCGGCCCGGTCTTCGCCGTCGGCGTGCTGCGGGAGGGCGACGAGATCGTGCGCAACGGCCGCACCGGCGCGTTCGCCTTCAACCTCGCCACCATCAAGAACCAGTCGATCGCGGTCGCCGCGCGCGCGATCGAGCTCCTGGATCCGCCGGAATCCGCTGAACTCTTGGACGCCGGGCACTCGGAAACGGTGGCGGAGGCGGCGAATCTCGGCACGTTCGGACAAGCGGACCAGACCGGATTCGAGGAGGCTGTTGTACTGGAGGTGAAACGGATGGCGACGCGAGCACGCAGCGACCGGGAACTGATCGGTGCGCGGCTGGACGTCCACATCCGGTCCCTGGGCGGCGCTCACGCCGCCGCGGACCCCTCCCGGCGTGAGCGCCTCGTTCGGGCCGCGGTGAACCGGGCCGCGGTCGAACGACTCACCGACGTCTCCGTGACGCCCCGGCAGCTCCGCCGCCAACTGGGATTGACAGGCATCGAACATCCGGAGGGCTAGTTGAACGGGCGGCGTATCCAGGGATCCCTCCTGTCCGGCGGTAAGCAGAAGGTCGTGCAAGGCCTGTGCAACCGCACCGAGCGGCCGATCGAGGGATCCATCCTCGTCGCCCCGACGCTGGAGGCAGGCCTCTACGACGCGATCATCTCCGCCAGCGCGGTGGTGTGCAGTTCGGGCGGGCGGACCGGCCACATGCAGTCCATCTGCCGCGGCCGGGGCATCCCCGTACTGAGAATCGACCACGAGGACATCTCCCGCCTCGACGGCGAGGTCACGCTGCACCTGGAGAGCGAGTCGATCCTCCTCGGCAGCGGACTGGACCCCGACCTGTTCGTCGCCGGGGACGACCGCGCGCTGCTGGACGAACTCGGCTCGGTGTGCGTGGTCATCGCGGACCTGCAGGACATCGAGGCCGTGAACGTCTTCCGGCCGGACGCCAAGCGCGTGGAGTCCTTCTTCATCCGTGAGGAGTTCCTGTGCCTGGCGGCCGGCCTGCGCCCGCTGGACGCCCTGCGCGGCGGACCGGCGGAGACCACGGCCTACGGCGAGGCCCTCGCGAACCGGCTGTGCGGCTTCGTCGAAGCCCTGCTGCCGGGCCAGCGCATCATCCTGCGGCTCCTCGACCTCCGCTCCGACCACGCGGCGCGCGTGACGACCGAGCCGGTGGCGTCGGAGCCGAATCCGGAGATGGGCCTGCACGGCGCGCGCTGGCTCCTCGGCTCCAGCGCGTACCGGGACGCGCTGCACGCCACGCTCCGCTCGCTGCGCGACCGTCTCGGCAACGACGCGACCCGGGTGCACCTGTCCATACCGTTCCTCACCGACGAACACGAATACACCCAGCTCCGCGCCAACCTCGAGATCCCGGAGGACGTGCCGGTCGCCGCATTCATCGAGACGCCGGCGGCGGTGCACGCGGCGCAGGCGATCTGCGCCGCGGGCGCCAGCGAACTGTTCGTCGGCACGAAGGACCTGGTGCAGTTCTACCTGGCCGCCGACCGGAACAACCACCTGGTGGCCGAGTCCTACCAGACCCGCCACCCGGCCGTCCTCGCCGGCGTGCGCGGCGTCGTGGAGGCGGCGCGCGCGGCCGGCACCCCGGTGCGGGTGTTCTCGCTGCGCGCGGATCTCGACCACTACCTCAGGGAACTGCCGGCCCCGGACGGCTACATGATGTGCACGGCCGAACTCCAGCAGCTGTTCACGCCAGGCCTGACATCCGGGCTTTGAGCCATGGCCGGGCCGGCGCTAACGCCGAAGCCCGTCGCCGGGCAAGCGATCAGCCTGCTCGGCGACGGGCTTCGTGGAGAAGGTGGGGGAAGGACTGAGCGGGATCAGTGCCAGGGCGCCGTCGGGAACCACCCGTACCCGGAGCGAGCCAGGACCTTGACGTCCCAGTACACCATCGTGAAGACGCCGGCGGCGATGAACGCCACCGCCGTGACGACCGCGGTGCGGCCGGGCTTGGCGATCAGCCACCGCTGGATGCGTCCGCCGAGGCCGTAGGACAGCGCCAGGAACAGGATCGCCATCACGATGATGTTGCCGACCGACTGCAGGGCGAAGGCGGTGGCGCCGTACAGCGGGTTGTGGTGCAGGGCCGCGCTGCGGAACATGTCGCGGAACAGCGGGTAGGGCCGGCCGATCAGGAAGCCGCCGATCAGCGCGCCCATCAGGATCAGCGGCGCGTTCTTGAACCGGCGCGACACCGCGGCCAGCGGGTCGGCGATGACGCCGAGCGCGGCCAGGCCGAGGACGAACATGATGAGCCCGATCGTCCCGAAGGCGATCATCGACTGGATGCTGCGCGGGCTCAGGCCCTTGGCCGGCTTGGTGGCGAACTGCGGCATGCGGGTTCCGACGATGCCGACGAGCGCACCGTACGCCGCCGCCACCGGAATCATCCCGACCGCCATCCAGCCGATCGGCTTGGTCGCCGCCGCGAGCTTTTCCCGCCGCGTCGTCGCACTGCCGACCAACGGGCCGACCGCTCCGAAACACGCGACATTGCACGCGGTGAAAGAGCCGGCGAAACCGGTCACGAATGCGAAGAGGATCCCCGAACCGACACCCGCGATCGGCGTGGTGTTCGCGTCGTGGCCCAGCAATGTGTTGGCGGTGTTGAACCCGATCTTGTCGTCGGCGGTCTGCGCCGACCAGGCGTAGGCGACCAGAACGCCGGCCAGAATGCTGAACAGCAGAACAGCGACTTTACGCTTCGGGAAACTCCCGTCGACGAACAGCGAGGTCTGCCTCGCCGATGTTTCCGGGGTCACGGTCAGTGCACTCACAGCGGCTCCCTCAACGAGATGGAAAGAAGGCGTTGTTCGAATAGCCCGCCCCGATCGCAGTGTCGCGATCAGAAATGCACCCGGCTTCTCGCAAATTGCCCACTATTCCTCACGCAACCAGGAAGTAGTCGTAACGTACACCGCATGGTTCGGTTCGCCGAAATAGCGTGGTTACGCGACCGAGAACGGGCCGGCACCGCGAGGCCGGCCCGTTCTCAGGGGATGTATTCACGAAGTGCGCGACGCGGATCAGATGTGCGCCGCCTGGTGGGCCCGCGCCGCCTCGGCGGTCGGCAGGTAGCCGTTCTGGACGAAGAGGCCGGCCCGTTGCAGGTAGTTCGCCGGGTCCTCAGGCGCGACGGTGGCCAGCCCGTCGACGTACCGGTTGAACATGCAGAACGCGGCGGCGATCAGGACCGTGTCGTGCACCTCCAGATCGGTCGCCCCCTGTGCGCGGGCGGCCTCGACGAGCTCGGGCGTCACGGCTTGCCCGGTCTGCTGGACGGCCTCGGCGACCGCGATCAGCGCCCGCAGTTTGTCGCTGATCGGCGCGGCGAGGATGTCCCCGCCGACCCGGCCGGGCACGGCGATGTTCTCGGTCCGGACCAGGTCCAGCTTCACCTCCGCCGGCGCCTGCGCGCAGGCGTAGGCGCCGTGCGTGTTCGTGCAGTAGCGGCACTCGTTGAGCCCGGAGACGTGGGTCGCGATCAGCTCGCGTTCCCAGCGCTCCAGCGTGCTCGGCCCGCGCAGCAGGACCTCGACCAGCTGGCACAGCGGCTCGGCGGTCTCGGGACGGAAGTAGAACAGGGAGCGGATCCCGGGCTGGTCGTTGCCCAGGTCGATGTGCGGCATGGCGATGAAGCCTCCAGGACGGGGGTGGTGAGGCGGGCCGGATCAGGTCAGCGCGTCCACCGGCAGGGGCGGGTCCACCGGCATCGGCGGGTTCACCGGCGCGTCGCGGAACGAGTCGGCGATCTGGCCGCGCTCCCGGCGCAGGTGCCACAGCGCCATGGCAAAGATGAACGAGCCCATGACGTTGGCCCAGAAGTGCCACCAGACCCGGTAGGTGACCAGGCCCGGGCCCGGCTTGAGCTGGCCGAACCAGGTGGACAGCCCGACGGCCTCCTTGGCGCCGAGCCAGATGGACACGGTCAGGGCCAGGTGCTCCAGGCCGTGGATGCCCTGCATCCACACGCCCATCTTGCCCCACCAGCGGGTGCGGGTCCGGCCGGCCCGGCGGGTGATGATCATGACCGCGACCAGCCCGGCCAGGAAGATGAAGTTGCCGGTCAGGTGCAGGATCTCCATCCCCAGGGTCTTGCGGTGGGTGTCGACCTGCTGGAAGCCGTTGGCCAGGCCGGTGCCCCACGGCGTCATCCAGGACGGCGACTCCGGGTGCCAGATCCAGTAGACGGCCTGCGCGACGTGTTCGGCCAGGTGCCCGATCTGGCCGACCACGCCGATGAGGATGACCGTCATGCTGGCCTTGTACATCCAGGCGTGCTTGCCCCGGCGGTCGACGAACGCCAGCCCCGCGACCGCCGTCCACATGGCGACGGCCCAGGCGAGCAGGCCCACGGCGCCCAGCGTGTCCAGCCACGGCACATGGCCGCCGGCCATCTTCATCCCGGGCATGTTCGGCATGTCTGGCATGTTCGGCACGATGTCCCCCTCCAACCTCGAAAGCGCACATCAGGACCCTGCGATGCCGATAAGGGGTTCGATGCGCGTGCGGTGTGTGCTTTTGCGGGGATCGTAAAGCCCTGGGACCGGCGATACTTCTTCGAAACTGCCCGTTCAGCGGGATTCTTGGCGATCCGGCTCAAGCCCCCGTCGCCGAAACCACCATCCACCCCGCCGCCCGCACCGAAGCCGTGAAACTCGCCCACGAAGCCAGCTCCACGAGCGTCGCATCCTCCGGCGCCGTGGCCCGGAACGCGTCGATCGCCTCCTGATCCACCTGGTACGAAGCCATCGCGATGAGCAGCGCCAGCCGCCCGGCGGGCTGATCGGCCGACGGCAGCGCGCCGATGGCCTGCTCGACCCAGGCGCGGCTCATGCCCCTGGGCCGGCCGTCCCAGTCGGCCAGTTCAGCTCGGACGAGGCCGCGGACCGAGCTCGGGACCGCGCGTGCGCCTGCCTTTTCGTACGCGGCGAAGGCGCGGGACAGCGCATCAGCGATGGTCGGATTGCCGGTCGCCCATGTGAGGTCGGGCGGGAGTGGCGCCTCGGGCAGCAGCTTGAGGGTGCCGCCGACGGGAGCGCGGTTGCGGTAGGCCGAGCGCAGAAACCGGCCGAGGACCGGGAGGACGACCGGGATCAAGGCGTTGGGCGCCAACGGCGGCATGGGAGCGTCAGGGAGGAAGACGTTGACCATGCGGTTGAAATAATGGAAGACCAGCGCGACGCCGAGGATCTCAGGAGTCTGCTCCGGAGAGAACGGGGGCTTGGCGTCGCTGCCGTCCGCTACGACGCTGCTCGCGTGGGCACGAACCCAGGCGGCGACCGCCCGGACCTCCGGGTCGGCGATGTCGGCGATGCGATCGTGCGCCAAGGCCGTGGCGTCCCCGCCGTGCCCCAGGCTGCGCATCATGGTGCCGTGCACGGTCACGCAGTAGGGGCACTCGTTGCCCACCGAGACGGCCGTGGCCACCGCCTCCTTGACACTGCGCTCGACCAACCCGTTGACCAGCAGGGCCTCCGACATGATCATCCACGTGGCGGCCAGCGTGTCCGGCGCCGGGGAGTGCAGGGCCACCGGAGGCGAGATGACGCCGAAGAGGCGCTCCATCTCCTGGTAGATCGCCTGGACGCGCTCGTCCGCGCCCCCGCCCCGGACCGGCGAGATATGGCGCACTTGCAGGAACGACAAAGGCCGCAGGGCTCTCCGGACAAGATTCGGGCGCACAGTCGGCTCTCCCTGGGTCGCAGCATACGGATCTCCAGCTTCTCGAAGTCCGGACCGGCTTCCTTCTCTGGAATTGCGGTGCGGCACCCCCGAGTCGCCCTTCGCCGGTGTCGCCCCAGGCTGGATGATCCGGTCGGCGTGCGCCTGGCCCGCGTCGCGCGGAACAGCGAGGCCCCGGGGCTTCGCGATCACCTCCGGCAAACCCATTGCATTCGCCGCAGGGGCGTGCCTATCGTGATCTCACACATGAAAGGAGGTGATCCTGAGTTGAGTAGTACCAGGACGTGTGAGGTGGCTGTCAGCTAGCCGCCCCGCCCGCAAGCGAGGCCGAAGGGTCTCACCCGGCAGGTCCGGGGCGGCGGGCTAATCTCCAACAGTCACCCGGCTCGCAGGCTCACCGGCAGTCCCCGGTGCCTGGCGCGGCTGTGCACGGCGACTTCGACGCCGTGGGCGGTCTCGTTCAGGAAGATGCCTGCGAGCCGCTGTATGTTCTCGGCATGTACGACGTCATCATCGTCGGCGCCCGCTGCGCCGGGGCCGCCGCCGCGCTGCTGCTGGCCCGGCAAGGCGTCAAAGTCCTGCTCACGGACCGCGCGACGTTCCCCAGCGACACGGTCTCCACGCACCTGCTGCACCCCACCGGCGTAGCCCGCCTGCGGGACTGGGGTCTGCTGGAGCCTCTGCTGGCGACCGGCTGTCCGCCGATCGAGGCCGTCAGCTTCCAGCCGGCCGAAGACTTGATCCTGCGCGGCGCGCCGCATGCCCACGACGGGGTCTCGGCATCGCTGGCGCCGCGCCGGACCGTGCTCGACGCGCTGCTGGTCGAGGCCGCCGTGCAAGCCGGAGCCGACCTGCGCGAGGGCGCGTCGTTCCGGCGGGCGCTCTGGGCGGACGGCCGGGTCGTCGGCGCCGAGTTCGGCGGCGGCAGCCGTGCCGACGGCAGTGGCTTCGCCGAGCGGGCCGCGCTGGTCATCGGCGCGGACGGCCGGCACTCGGCGGTCGCCCGGCACGTCGGCGCCCATCCCGTCCGCGACGCCGGCACCTACGGCTGCCAGTTCTACGGCTACTGGCCCGGCCTGCCGGACACGGGCACCCAGATCTTCGTCGGCGGCGGCCAGGCGGTCCTGGCCTATCCGACGCACGACGAGCACCACCTCGTCCTGGTCGGCTGGCCGCACGCGCGCTTCTCCGAAGTGAAACAGGACATCGATCGGCACTTCCTGGCCGCAGTCGCCCAAAGTGCCCCGAGCGTCCGCGAGTACCTCACCGACGCCGCTCGCGCCGAGCGCATCACCGGCTCCGGCGATCTGGCCCTCTACATCCGTGAGTCCTCGGGCCCGGGCTGGGTGCTCGCCGGCGATGCCGCGATGGCGAAGGACCCGGTCACCGCTCAGGGCATCGGCGACGCGTTCGCCCAGGCGCAGTCGCTGGCCGAGCGCCTGCCCGCGGCCCTCGCGGCGGGCCCGCAGGCCGTGGACGCGGCGACCGCGGACCACGTCGCCGCCCGGGACCGCGACGGCGTCGCGGCCTTCGAAACCACCCTCGCGTTCGCGATGGGCGGCAACTCCGGCGCCCTGCTGCCGGTGCTCCGCTCGGTCGAGAACCGCCCGGATCTGATCAGCATGTTCTACGGCATCTACGCCGGACAGGTCACGCTGGAGGAGTTCGTCGCGGCGGCCGGGTAGCCCTCACTCCGCGAGCGCGAAGACGACCGACAAAGTGGCGGGCCGATCCGCCGCACTCTTCAACGGCTCGGAGATCCGCGCCGTCTCGACGCACACGAAGCCGCGATAGCCGTCATCGGTGAGGTCGGCCATGCTGTGGGACAGCTCGGGGCCGGGGTTCCACGTGACCACGTCGCTGAAGCCGTGATGCCGGACCTCGATCGTGCGGCGCAGAACGGGGTCCTCGACACGGCTGACCGGCTCCGGCGCGGTGTAGACGCGGTCGATGCGGCCGGGGAAGCTCAGCGGCCCGTCCTGGCTGCCGTTCGTGTCCTCCACCTGGTCGATGTAGGGGACGCCGATCCCTGCGACGGTCACCTCACCGACGTCGCCGACGTGGAAATAGCTGTGCAGCGCGCCGGTGCTCTCGTGGTCGCCGTGCGCCTCCAGCGAGATCTCGCAGGTGGCACCGATGCGCATGCGAACAAAGAGGACGAAGTCGTGCGGCCAGATCTCCCGGGTACGCTCATCGCTGCGCAGCACGAAGTCCAGCCGCACGCCGCCTTCGTCCTCCTGCGACGAAGCCAGCTCGAAGGTGCTGACCCGGGCGAATCCGTGCGAGGGCCGGCCGGCCGGCCCGAACCACGGCCAGCACACCGGCACGCCACCACGGATCGCCGTACCGGTCTCGAAGGCACTGGCTTCGCTGAGCCACACCACCGGCTCGGCCCCGGCAGGCTGCCACGCGAACAGGTGCGCTCCCTGCAGCGCGACGGCGGCCCGAACGCCCGGGTGATCGACCACGATCACGGGAAGGTCGCCCAGCCGACGCCGGCTGACGTGCCCAGTAAGGCTCTCCAAGACCGGCAGGGAGAATACGTCCTCGCTCATGGTCTCCGACTTTATCGGTCATCGGCGACCCCGAGGCTGGGGCGGGCGGCATCTCATCACGTCTCACCGCCTCGACGGTCGGCGGCCCGACTCAACAACCTGATCAAGAGCCTGATCCGGGTCCGGTCCCGGGCCCGATCCCGCCCCGGTCCCACTCCGATCCAGCCAGAGAGCATCCCTTGACAGCGCACGTCACACAAGGGTTCACTCTCGTGCCGGAGAGCGCTCTCCGACACGGGCATCCACTACGAAGGCAAGGTGGAATGTGATCAGACCTGTTGGGTTCCTCGTTCCGCGCACCCTCGGGCGCGCGGGCCGGGCTCTGGCGATCGCGGCGGCGGCGCTGGGCCTCGTGACGGCCTCCGCCCTCACCGCGACGGCATCCGCGTCGGCGCCGGCTTCCGCACCCCACACCGCGTCCGCCACCGACGCGCACCAGAGCCCTGCGACCCCCGTCCCGCCGACCGGGGGCGCCCTCGGCCCGAACGTGATCGTCTTCGATCCGACGATGGCGCAGGCCTCGATCCAGAGCACGCTCGACACCATCGCGTCCCAGCAGGTGCCGAACCAGTTCGGCACCGAGCGGTACGCCCTGCTGTTCAAGCCGGGGACGTACGGCTCCGTCGCGAACCCGCTGGTCTTCCAGATCGGCTACTACACCAGCGTCGCCGGCCTGGGCCCGACTCCAGACCGGACCGTCATCAACGGCTCGCTCGACGTCTACAACCAATGCCTGGGCAGCCAGACCAACTGCAACGCCACCGACAACTTCTGGCGGTCGGTGACGAACCTGACGATCAACGTGGCCGGCGGGAACGGCTGCCAGGCCGACACCGAGTTCTGGGCGGCCTCGCAGGCCTCGCCGCTGCGCCGGGTCGTCGTCAACGGCAACGTCAGCCTGATGGACTACTGCGACGGCTCACCCGACTACGCCAGCGGCGGCTTCATCGCCGACTCCCGGTTCACCGGCGGCACGGTCATCAACGGCTCGCAGCAGCAGTACATCACCCGTGACACCGACCTCGACGGCTGGACCAACGGCGTCTGGAACCAGGTCTTCTGCGGCGACCCCGGCGCCCCGGCCCAGAGCTTCGCCGCGAACTCCGGGGACCCCGGCGGTCCGGCGCCCTACACGACGCTGGCCACGTGCCCGGTCACCAAGGAAGCACCCTTCCTCTACCTCGACGACTCGGGGCAGTACCGCGTCTTCGTCCCCTCGCTCCAGAAGAGCTCGAGCGGACCGACGTGGGCCGCGGGCGCCACGCCCGGGACCTCGCTGCCGCTGAGCAAGTTCTACGTCGTGACTCCGGCGAGCACCGTCGCCCAGATCAACACGGCGCTGCTGCTCGGCGACGACCTGCTGTTCACCCCGGGCGTCTACAGCGTCCCGCGGACGATCCACGTCCTGTGGCCGAACACGCAGATCATCGGCCTCGGCTTCCCCACCTTGGTCCCGACCGGGGGCAACGTCACGATGGACGTCGCGGACACCGGCGGCACCACGCTGTCCGGCCTGATCTTCGACGCCGGGAAGACCAAGTCGCCGACCCTGCTCGACGTCGCGCCGCTGCCCTTCCCCACGAGCCACGCCGAGAACCCGATCTCCGTCGACGACGTGTTCTTCCGCGTCGGGGGCGCGACGGCCGGCACTGTGACCGACGCCTTCATCGACAACAGCGACGACTCCATCCTCGACGACGTCTGGATCTGGCGCGCCGACCACGGCGCGGGGGCCGGAACCTGGACCTCCGACCAGGCGGACACCGGCCTGACCGTCAACGGCGACGGCGTCACGGCCTACGGCCTCGCGGTCGAGCACTTCCAGAAGAACGAGACGGTGTGGAACGGCCAGCGGGGCACGGTGATCTTCTTCCAGAACGAGAACCCGTACGAAGTGCCGAACCAGGCCTCCTGGATGGCGAGCAAGACGCAGAAGGGCTACCCCGCCTTCCTCGTCGGCGATCGCGTCAAGAGCTTCCAGGGCTACGGCATGGGCAGCTACACGTTCTTCAACCAGGGCGTGGACATCCAGAACTCGATGGCGTTCCAGTCCCCGTCGACGCCCGGAGTCCAGTTCCACGACATCCTCACGGTGTTCCTCACCGGCTCCGGCGGCATCCAATCCGTGATCAACGGCAACGGTGCGGCGGTCGACTCGGCGTTCGTCGGCCCGAGTGACATCGTCTCGTACCCGTGACAGGGGTCTGAGAGCCGCGATGCAAGAGCAGGGCCAGGCCGCCGTGAGGCGGTCTGGCCCTCGCGTCGGTCAGCGCGCGGGGCGGTAGGTGAGGATGGCGACGCCGGGCGGGACGACGGTGGTGTCGGCGAGCTCGAGCGCGACCGGGGCGGCACCGTCCCGGAACACGCCGCGGCCCTTGCCGAGCAGCGTCGGGTGAACCAGGATCCGGTACTCGTCGACCAGGTCGGCCTCCAGCAGGGCGTGGATGAGGGTCGGGCCGCCGTAGACCACGATGTCGCCGCCTTCCTCGGCCTTCAGCTTGGCGACCGCGTCGGCGACGTCGCCGTCGTCGCCGACGCCGTCGAGCAGCTGCGAGTTCTCCCAGGTCACGTCGGAGGCGGCCAACGTGGTGGAAGCGACGTACTTGGCCATGGACTGGATCTTGGCGGCGTAGGGCTCCTCGTCGACCCGCGGCGGCCAGATCATCGCGAACACCTGGTACGTCGTCCTGCCCACCAGCAGCGCGTCACTGTCGGCGAGCAGATCGGCGTGATACTCGGCGATCTCGGGAGCGTTCCACGGCGAGGCCCACTCCTGCAGGTTCTCCACCCGCCCGTCCGCTGTCGCATAGGTCGAAACGATCAATTTCCTCATCACGGGTCTCCTTAGTCGCGCGCGGCGAGCGTGTCGCGGGCCGCCATCGGAGTTACATACCTGGCGACGGGTCGGGATTCGTCGCCCGAATCGCGACGAATCCGAGCGGGCCCGGCGGTATGTATAGGGACGAGGACCCACGCGCGGAAGGCGGCGACACCAGTGGCGACAACGATCAGCGAGGACTTCGCCGCCCGGACCGCTCCGCACCGGCGCGAGCTGCTGGCGTACTGCTACCAGATGCTCGGCTCGGTCCACGACGCCGAGGACCAGCTCCAGGAGACGCTGCTGCGTGCCTGGCGCGCCTTCGACCGCTACGACCCGGCCCGCGCCACGCTGCGCACATGGCTGTACCGCATCGCGACCAACGTGTGCCTGACAGCTCTGGAGCAGCGCAGCCGCCGGCCGATGCCCTCGGGCCTGGGCGCCCCGTGCGACGACCCCGATCAGCCCCTGATCCGCGGCGAGGAAGTCCCGTGGCTCCAGCCGATCCCGGACCGCGCGCTCGGCGACCCGGCCGACGCCCTGCTGGCCCGGGCCTCGCTGCGCCTAGCGGTCGTCGCCGCGATGCAGTACCTGCCGGCCCGGCAGCGCGCGGCGCTGATCCTGTGCGACGTCCTGGACCTGCCCGCGGCCACCGTCGCCGCCGCCCTGAACATGACCCCGACCGCCGTCTACAGCGCGGTACGCCGGGCCCGCGCCACCCTGGCCGAGGCCGACCTCGGCCCGGAACAGATCGGCGCCCGCGCCGACCCGCCCGACCGGGCCCTGGTCGAGCAGTACGCGGTCGCCTTCGAGAACGCCGACCTGGCGGCGCTGGAGAAGCTGCTGGCGGACGAGGTAATCCTGGAAATGCCACCCTCCTCAACCTGGTACACCGGCCGCGAGCGCTACATCCGCTTCATGGCCCGCGTTTATACGCTCCGCGGCACCCACTGGCGCATGCTCCCGACCGCCGCCAACGGCCAGCCGGCCCTGGCCGCGTACCAGCGCAGCCCGGAAGGCGGATACACGCTGCACACGGTGCAGGTCTTCACCACGACCGCGGCGGGGATCACTCACAACAACGCGTTCCAGGACCAGAAGCTGTTCGAGTACTTCGGCCTGGCGGACCGGATCAGCGGCGAGGAGAGCTGAGCGGAATCCCGGTTCACAAAAGAGCGCGGCCTGCCCGGGATTCCCGGGCAGGCCGCGCTTTGCCTAATGGCGCGACTCGCAGCTAGCAGGGCATTGCGAACTCGTGGTTGAACACACCCAGCTCGAACGCCTCCCACTCGGCCCGGTCGAACACCAGGACCGGCCCATCAGGCTGACGACTGGTCCTGACCTGAGCGAAGAAGCCGCCCTCGCCGTCGTTCTCGACGAAGCGCACTTCGACGCACCCTATGCCTTGGTCGCTGAAGGTGCTCTTCGACCATCCTCGACACTGCGGGCTCATAGCCCTCTCCTCCCGTGAACTCCCCCACGCCGCCGGGGCCACCCCGGTTCGGCGACTTGCCGCAGAGCCCGCCCCTTCGTCGGCCTGCGCACGTGCGAGGCATATACGGGGCATGATCTGCTACTAGAGGTTTTCCATCGGGACTTGCAGCCCGGCTTAACGATCGCTTGACGTTTCGCTTGAGCCCGTCTGCATCATTTGATAGATCGACAGCAGAGTCAGGGTCATGACCCGTAGTGGGCCTGGCTCGTTCCGATGTATCAGGGCCTCCGTCACGGCCTGGATCAGATCGATCGCCTCGGCCTGGTCCAGGACGCCCACCCCGATCCGGCGGGCACCGTCCCGAGCCGTCAGCCCGGACAGACGGCTGCGGCTCGTCACCACGACCAGAGGCCGGCCGTCTGTCCAACACCACCAGAACCGACCGGCCGGCCGGCAACGACCGGTACAGACCCGCGCGGCCCTCCAGGCAGGGCCAACGAGGTCTTCCCGGCACCCGCGGTACCGGCCAGCACCACCAACCGCAGCCCGGAACGCTCCTCGGCAGCGGTGGCCAGCGCCGCCAGCTCTGCCTCGCGCCCTACGAACCCGGTCACATCGGCGCGAAGCAGGTGCGGCACCGCCACAGAGGAAGCGGGCGTGTGGAAACGGATCCCGCCGGACCCCGACAGGAACCCGCGGCCCATCACGAACCAGACCTCTGATGGTCAATACCCAACGGGGACTACTTGAATGTGATGGGTCCGGAGATATCCCGAGCCTGAACGACGGAGCCGTCCACCGTGCCCGAAACGGTGCCGGTCACGTCGCCGGCGCCGGTCACCGTGATGACGGCTCCCCGGCGCCAGTCGGCCAGTTGGGCGGCCAGCGCCGAGTCGGCGGCGGCCGCGGCGGCGAGGATCTGGGCCAGCCCCGCTATCTGCTCGGGTGCCATCGGGCTGTCCAAAGCCGGCAACATCTCCCCGAACTCGCCACCGGCGCGGGCCTTCCACTTCCCCACTATCCAGGCCAATGCCGCCAGGCTGCGCCGCCCCGCTTCGCCCCCCGCACCGTCCAGCGCCTTCGACAACGCAGCGGTCAACATCTGCGCGGTGACAATTTCCATCGCCCGACCCCCAGCCCTGTAGCCGGCCCGGCGCGGACCGGCGTTCTGTCCAATATCTTCCCGCTTGCCACAGAGCGAAGACAGCCATGGGCGAGGTTTCCCCGGCGCTGCTCCGCCCGGCTGTCGGCCCAAGCCCGGCAGCGAGCGGATCACAGGCGGAACCGTTGAGATAGCCTGCCCGCGTGAGAACTCCTCGACGTCACAGAACCGGCATCGGCGTAGTCACCGCGACAGGCGCGCTCCTGCTGTCGGGCTGTGCCTCCTCCGGCACGGTCGGCTCCGCCGCCGGGTCCTCGGCGTCTTCCGGAAGCACGGCTTCGGCGCCGACTTCGTCCTCGGCTTCGGCATCCTCGGGCTCGTCCTCCGCCTCGTCCTCGGACGCATCCTCCGCGTCGACGTCCTCCCCGGCGGGCGGCGCCAAGAGCTGGCCCAGCGAGCCGCCGATGACCATCGACCGGGCGAAGAAGTACACGATGACCGTTCACACGAGCCAGGGCGACATCGTCATCGCGCTCAACGCCGCGAAGGCGCCGCACACCGTGAACTCCTTCGCCTTCCTGGCCGGCCAGAAGTTCTTCGACGGGAGCCACTGCCACCGCCTGACGACCGAGGGCATCTACGTCCTGCAGTGCGGCGACCCGACCGGGACCGGCACGGGCGGCCCCGGCTACTCCTTCGGCGACGAGAACCTGACCGGCGCCACCTACCCGGCCGGCACCGCGGCCATGGCCAACGCCGGCCCGAACACCAACGGCAGCCAGTTCTTCCTGGTCTACAAGGACACCACGCTGCCCCCGAGCTACACCCCCTTCGGCACCATCACCTCCGGTCTGGACGTCGTGCAGAAGGTCGCCGCCGGCGGCAGCGACGACGCCAACGGCCAGGGCGACGGGCAGCCGAAGATCAGCGTCGTGCTCACCAGCGTCACGGTCGCCGCGGGCTGAGCGGCCTGCCGGCCCCGACCGGGCGGGACGAAGCGATGGCGGCGCGGCGGTGATCGCGCGCGTCCATCAGGAAGATTGCTCAGGCCCCTGACGCTCAGACCTCTGACATGGGTGCCGAACCTGTCCGGCCACCGCGAGGCGCGAACGGCCGTCAGCGACCGCGCAGCATCGCGGCGGCTGCCTCCGCGATCATCATCACGGTGAGGTTGACGTTGGCGCACCGGACGCCTTCGGCCAGGAGCCGGTAGTCATAGTCGGCGGACCCCGCGACCTCGTCCTCGACGACGCCCGCAGCCAGGTGCGCAGCGAGGCCCGCTGGCGTCGTACCGGTCGTAGGCCCGCCAGGCCCGCAGCATCGTCTCCCGCACCGAGTCGCCGGCGTCGTGGACCGAGCCGAGCATCTGGTAGCAGTGCACCAGCAGCTCCGAGCGCAGGTGGCCGGCGCGGCTCTCGAAGTCCTCGCTCATGGCCATCCGCGGTGCGCCTCTCTGCGCCTGGCTGTGCCCCACCGGGTGCCTGTCTGTGCTTCCGGGTGTTTGCCTGTGCTTCCGGATGTTTGCCTGTGCCTCACCGGCGCCCGCACCGGCTCAGGCGGTCCGGACGGCCTGAACGGCCTCGCCGACCTGGGTGGCGTT
>Ga0207671_10002152_pt1 | contig 21471 bp, 20 predicted proteins | sample KBSC24metaG_FD_184352 | JGI IMG/M metagenome (GOLD analysis project Ga0207671, IMG submission 184352) | Corn rhizosphere microbial communities from Kellogg Biological Station, Michigan, USA - KBS C2-4 metaG (SPAdes) (version 2) | ecosystem: Host-associated > Plants > Roots > Rhizosphere > Soil... | reverse complement strand
CCCCAGTTCTACGTCATCAGGATGTACGGCTATGGCCAGAATGTCCAGCTTCATTTAAGCAATTTTTGCACAAAAGTACCTTTTTTTGCAGTAGCTTCGCACCTCGTTATCGAAGGCGCCAGCCATCGGTATAAAATTTTGTTCATTAATCCAAAAAACCAGGTCATACATGGCATACGATGTAGTCGTCCTTGGCAGCGGTACTGGCGGATACGTAGCCGCGATCCGCGCTGCACAGCTAGGCTTTAAGACAGCAGTCATAGAAAAAGAAAATCTGGGAGGCGTTTGCTTGAATTGGGGATGTATCCCTACCAAAGCATTGCTAAAGAGCGCCCAGGTTTACCAGGATATCCTGCATTCAAAAGATTTTGGCATCAACGCCACCGGCACACCCGACTTCCCTGCCGTGATCAAACGCAGCCGCGGTGTTTCCGACAAAATGAGCAGGGGCGTTCAGTTCCTCATGAAGAAGAATAAGATCGATGTTGTCATGGGAGTCGGCAAATTAAAAGCAAAGGGACAGATAGAAGTGACAGGAGCAGATGGCAAAACGCAGCTCGTGGAAGGCAAGCACATCATCGTCGCCACAGGCGCGCGCAGCCGCGAATTACCCAACCTGAAACAGGATGGCAAAAAGGTCATCGGCTACCGCGAAGCCATGACACTGCCCGAACAACCCAAAAGCATCATCGTAGTAGGCAGCGGCGCCATCGGCGTCGAGTTTGCATACTTCTACTATAGCCTCGGCACCAAGGTCACCATCGTAGAGTTCCTCCCCCGTATCGTGCCCGTCGAGGACGAAGAAATTTCCAAGGAGCTGGAGAAGATCTACAAGAAATATGGCATCGAGGTCCTTACCAACAGCGAGGTCACAGGTGTAGACACCAGCGGCAACGGAGTAAAGGCAAAGATCAAGACCCCCACGGGCGAGGTCACCCTGGAAGCTGACATCGTGCTCAGCGCCGTAGGCATCTCCGCCAATATCGAGAACATAGGTCTGGAGACCCTCGGTGTCAAGACGGACAAAGGCAGGATCAGCGTAGACAAATACTATCAGACCAACGTACCCGGCGTATACGCCATCGGCGATTGCGTCCCCGGACAGGCGCTGGCGCACGTATCTTCCAAGGAAGGGATCATCTGCATAGAGAACATCGCCTACAACGAAAAGAAATACAACCACCAGCCGGAGCCTTTGGATTACAACAACGTTCCCGGATGTACCTACTGTACTCCCGAGATCGCTTCCGTAGGCTATACAGAAAAGCAGGCCCGTGATGCCGGCTATGAGGTCAAAGTGGGCAAGTTCCCCCTGAGCGCCTCCGGCAAGGCTACAGGTGCCGGCCACAATGAAGGCTTTGTAAAAGTAGTATTCGATGCCAAGTACGGCGAATGGCTCGGCACTCATATGATCGGGTACAACGTAACGGAAACCCTCATGGAGACCGTCCTCGGCCGCAAGCTGGAGACTACCTATCACGAAGTGCTGAACAGTATCCACCCCCACCCCACTATTAGCGAGAGCATCAAGGATGCCATCGAAGTGGCGTACGGAGAAGCAATACATCTCTAAGAATAAAGAAAGGGGCGCGGATAGCGCCCTTTTTTATTTACCTTTCTGGCTCAAAAAACCACCAGCCATGAAAAAGCTCGTCATCTTCCTGCTGGCAGCCCTGCCCGCAGGTCTCTCCGCCCAATCCATCACCGGCCAGGACATCAAGGACCAGTTCGTCAAGGATTGGGAAAGATCGAAAGCCTACACACAGGAGTATCTGAACACCATGCCCGCCGACAAATACTCTTTCAAAGCGGTAGACAGTATCCGCAGCTTCGCTCAGCAGATGCTCCACCTGGCATCCGGCAACGCTTTTCTGATGAACCTGGCCACAGGCGCAAAACCACCCTTTGATGCCAGAGGGCTGGAAGGAAGAGCATCTGCACAGACCAAGGATTCCGTTGTGTTTTACGTCAACGCCAGTTACGATTATGCCATCAAAGCCGTCAAAGACCTCGACGACACCAAACTGGGAGAAATGGTCAGCGCGATGGGCCGTCAAGGCACCCGTTTTGCCCTCTTGCTGAAAGCCATCGAACACCAGGCACATCACAGGGGACAAACTACGATCTATATCCGCCTGCAGGGCATCAGACCTCCGAACGAACGTCTATTCTAGTATCCGGGACATCCTTTAATCCTTCGGCCTTCCCTTCATCGGGTATCCTGTTGTGCCACCAGCTGGCCAGGGAGGATCCCGTTGTATTCATCAAAGGACCAAAGACTGCCGGCGCCAGGCCGACCGTGGCCAGTTTGTTCATGGTCAGCGCCAGTCCGGATGCAAGTCCCGCATTCTGCATGCCTACTTCCAGGGCAATGGTGCGGCAGTCCCTTTCCTTGAATCCCAAAAGCCGGCTCGACCAGTACCCCAGGAAATAACCCGCCACATTATGCAGAAAAGTGGCCAGCACCAGCAATCCCCCCACCTTCAAAAGACTTTCCCTTCCCGCTGCCGTTATCACGACGATGATCAGGGCAATGCCACCCATGGAGATCAGCGGCATGGCCTTGTCCAGCCACTTGAACTTCCCTCTTACCAGGTAGTGGAACAGCAAACCCGCAACGACAGGGAAGATCACAATCTTTGTAATGTCCCATACCATCGACAGCCATCGTACTTCGATAAACTCACCCGCCAGCAGCCGCATCATCAGCGGCGTTAATAAAGGGGCCAGCAGCGTAGACACCGTGGTGACAGACACTGACAAGGCAAGATTTGCCCGCGCCAGAAAAGACATGACATTGCTCGCCAGTCCACTGGGGCAACATCCCACCAACAGGATGCCTGCTGCGATCTCCGGCGGAAAATTAAACGCCCTTGCCAGCGCAAAACCTATCAATGGCATGATAGTATAATGGCAAATGACCCCGACTATCACTCCCTTGGGCATACGCAGCACTGCAGCAAAATCCTTTAAGCTCAGCTCCGTCCCCATACCGAACATGATCACCTGCAACAATGGGACAATGAGACTGGAAAACTTGAACGTGCCGATGCCTATAAAATATTGCGGATAATATAATGCCAGGCTCACTACAGCCAGTATTGTCATGGTAAAGGAAAAACCTCGCAAAAAATTGTTCCGGCGGAACGCCAGCCCCACGAAGGCCAGACAGAGCATGAGACACCACCCCGCCCATTGCGGCTGATGTAAAACGACGGTCGATATATAAGCCAGTAGAAAGGCAATAGCAATCTTATAAAAAAAGTGCATAGTTCGGATTTTACCAGGTACGGTCCTTCATAATTTGATCAAGCTCTGCACGGCTCATGGAAAGCTTTCCGGGATGCTCGTCCAGCCAGTGCAGAAAATCTTTTTTGATCTCGTCCGACCACTGCGCATCTATCTGACCTGGCGTATATTTTCCCTGGCGCAGACGCAGATGTCCAAACTCATCCCGCAATGCAATAAACTCCGAATTCAGCACCACATACTCCACCAGGTGCGCAGGTATAAAGAGAACACCTCCTTTCTTTGCCAGTACGACATCACCCGGCAATACCGTTGCCCTCCCGATCCTGACAGGTATATTGATCCCACCCAGCATCATCTGCTGTATATAAGAAGGATCATACCCTTTCACCCAGCCATTGAAACCTTCTATCTCTTCCAGCCCTTCCATATCCCGCACCGATCCATAAAAAACAACCCCGCGGTGGGAGTGAGCATAAATGGCATTCCCAAGATTGTCACCAATCAATGTTCCATCGACTACTTTTCCAAAACCATCCGCGACATAGATATCGCCATCCTTAAGGACATCGATGGGCCAGGAATTTGTATTGCCTATACGCCCTTCGGCCTTCCCCTTATCTCTGATCAGTTTGTCGAGATCCGGCCGCGCAGGATAATACTGTGCCGTGACCACCCTGCCCGTCATCACCGAGTCGGGATGTATCACCATCCAATCCCCTTCAAATTGATTTTGGTAACCTTTGTTGCGAAGTAAACCCCATCCATCCTCTATCCCTACATTCCTGAGCCGCTGCAGCAGCACATCAGACACCCGGGGCCGTCCGTCCGCCGAACGTTCACCCGTCCATTCCGGCGTCATCGCCTTTATCTGGTCCGGCGTAGGCGTCACCTGTTGTGCGAAGGCAGCAGTAGTTAAATTGATAATACATAGAAAAAGAAACAGTTGTCTATTCATATTGGTTATTTTTTATGAATGCATAGGTACCGTTTCACTTTCTCTGACAGCAGCTGAGTATTTTATGTCAGGAAAACGGGTTCCTGGGAAATATAACCCGTTTTCCTGAAAAGTCTAATTTCTGTCCTTCGGACAACGAAGGTTCGTTTTAGCAATTTCCGGGTTTTTATACCTTTATTGCTATGCTAGTTTTGTATGTATAAAACAAACACATACAGTCATGGAAGATACAACCAATTTCGACAGGATCGCCATAGCGATCGATTATATCAAAAAAAATTTCAAGGACCAGCCCAATCTGGATCAGGTAGCAAAAGAAGTTCATCTCAGCCCGTTCCATTTTCAACGGCTATTCACAGACTGGGCTGGTGTCAGTCCTAAAAAATTCCTGCAGTACCTCAGCATCGACTACGCTAAATCCATGCTGCAGGACAAAGGCGCCACCCTTTTCGATACGGCTTTTGAAACAGGACTGTCAGGTACAGGCCGGCTGCATGATCTTTTCATCGGCATCGAAGGCATGACTCCCGGGGAATATAAGAATGGAGGAGAGTCCCTTTCCATCAATTATTCTTTTGCCGAAAGTCCATTTGGAGAGATCATCGTTGCCTCGACGCAAAAGGGTATTTGTCATCTCGCCTTTATCACCGACGGGGATCAGGCGCTGGCAGAGCTAAAAGCCCAATTCCCCCATGCACGCTATAGACAAACAGTAGACCTTATACAGCAGAATGCCCTGTATATCTTCTCCCAGGACTGGAGCCGTCTGTCCGATGTCAAATTGCACCTGAAAGGAAGCCCCTTCCAGCTCAAGGTCTGGGAAGCTTTATTGAACATCCCCATGGGCAAATTATCTACCTATGGTTCTATATCCGAAGCCATCGGCAACCCCGGCGCCTCGCGGGCAGTAGGCTCAGCCATCGGCAGCAATCCCGTAGCCTTTCTTATCCCCTGCCACAGGGTGATACGTTCCACCGGTGACACAGGCGACTACCATTGGGGCAGCACTCGTAAAAAGGTAATGATCGGTTGGGAGGCGGCAAAGGTCTCCCAGCCTACTCGTCATCCCGGGGATAACTGACCCCCTTCTCTATGGGTGGCCACAGGCGTCACATTGAAGACTGATAAAACGGAAGGTGGCAGGTATCGCGGCCGCGCTGTCCACAAATCCTCTCAATCCGAAGAGCCCGACCCAACGTGGTGTCATGGAAAATTCGTGACTGACCACCTCCTTAAATGAGGAATTCTCATTGACCCCGTTGGCATAGAGTATCCGAAATCTTTTTCCCTGTTTCTCTATCCGTAACGATAGATAGGTCAGGTCGCGTAAGATCAATGGATGATCGCGTAGACTGTCTGTTTGCAGAAGAGTGGTTTGTGCGATCTCTTCCGGCTTGTCAAGGCCATTGCCCGGGGAAGTAATGGCCTGCAGGTGAATGGTCCCGCTGCGGGGGAATCCTCCATTATAGTCATTGTATGCAAAGCTGACTCGCATGCTCTTCCCCGTTAGGGTGCTGTCCTCCAGCAAGAGAATGCCTGCCTGCTGCCAGTTTTGCCGGGGCAGAAAATCTTTAAGATGTACTTCCAGGGTCCAGCAGTCACAGGGCAGTTCATGCAGCAGCAGGTTATGGATCACCGGCCCCTGCGCCGAATCGGGCCAGTTATCGCCTTTCAGCGTAAAAAGGGTCAGGCTGCCGGGATACTCTCCCCTCCTGCCCCAATAGACGTTGTCCTTCCCCAGCACAACCCATCCTTCGGCAGCAAGGGAATCTTCGTCCACCGTATGAAAATTGCTGTAGAAATTCGCGGGCTTACCCCTGCGATAAAATAAGGTAAGAAGAAGGATCACGACGGCCAGCCCCACCCACCATCCAATCCTTTTCCGGGTCACTGTCCTTTTTTCCCCCTGACGAAGGGGTTGCTCCCCTTCCCGGAGCGCCTGTTCACCCTGTCCCTGCCTTGGCGTGTTCTCCCCTTGTCCCTGCTTTGGCGTCTCCTCCCCTTGTCCCTGCCGGAGAAACTGTTCCTTATACCTGAACCAATACGGATAATGCCCCTCCCGCTCCTTCCTTTCAGCCTCGGTCGTATATGGCGCCCCCATCACGAAACGGGCCAGGGTATCCAGCGTGGCAGGAGAAGGATTCTCCTGCCTCCCAGCCCTCTCATCCAGCACGAACAGAGAATAGTTCTTCAGACTCTTCCAGCCTATCGTAAGCCCCGTCTGCTCAAACACCTGGTTGTACAGGAGCTTGCTTTCCGTCTCAGTCAATGGTCCTTCCAAAGGATGACCAAAACATTTCAGACAGGCCAGCCTGAACAGGCTCGCAAAGACAGAAAGATCCAGGCTATTCATAATACATTATTAACCACCCGAATGTACCAATTCCTACAGATTTACGAGGACTTCCGTGAGAATTACGCCACAGTTCCGCCCCTCCTTCCCGTCCCATCGGACATTTATCAAAAACATCATGAAACGCCTGCTCTTTCTCCCCCTCGCCCTGATGGCTATAACCACCCTCTCCGCCCAGGAACTTCAATTGCACTATGACCCCCGCCATACACTTGACCCCTCGCACAACGCACATAATTACCCTTCCCTCTTTTTCCAGTACTTCAAGAACCAGGACTCGGGCAAGTCTTTTATAAAACCAGGTTCTTTTCTCCTGCAGGCAAAGGCGGATTTTCAGGGCGCCGGCCACAACATCAGCCAGGCATATATACAAGTCTCCCAATCCATCCGTTGCTGGAAGCCACCCGTCTTCCTTTCCCTGCAATACAGCGGCGGGCTTGGGATCACCGAACCCAAACAATATAGTTATTATATCAACAATACCTTTTCCATTGGGTTAGCCTACCCTTTCCAATGGAAGGGGGCATGGCTGAGCGCCGTGCTGAATTATAAGTATATCCTCTATGCAAAACCTACTCACGACCCCCTTTTCACCTTGTATTGGTGGAGTGGCTACTTTCATTATAAAGTGGAATTTGCCGGCGATTTTTCTGTCTGGACGGAGAATAAGGATCATGGGGACGTCTATACCGCCGGCCATCGGGGCAAACGCTTTTTCTTTTTCGCCGAGCCCCAGCTATGGTATAATATCGACAAGACATTTTCGCTGGGTACCAGGATCGATATGTACTATCATATTAATACGCCGGATGACAGATTTCAGGTCTATCCCACGGCCGCGGTCCGCTGCAAGCTCTGATCGGACCCCGCATCGCCGGTTTGCACCGGTTTCTCCGACAAGCTCCTCCAGAAATAAAAGACCAGGTAGCTCTCCCATCCCTTGTATTTGGAAAAAAACCGGTCGATCTTCGCCAGCTCTTTACGCTCCTTTATGATCTTGTGTTTTGTCAGCGCGGTCAGCATCCCCGTATCGCCGTGTGGTACGCCCGAAGGGTCCCGCAAGGACTTCATCAAACAATAATTGGCGGTCCAAACCCCGATGCCCTTCAATTTCATCAATGCCTGCAGCCGGCTTTCCCGGTCCGGCAAAGCCATGAGCATCTCCCTGCTTAGATCTCCCTTTGCAAACGCATCCGCCAGGCTGACAAGATAGGCAGCCTTGCTACGGGAGAATTGCATGAGCCGCAGATCTTCGACCGATGCTGCGGCCAATACCTCACAGCCCGGGAAAAGATGAAACGTCTCTCCATTATAGATAATGGACGACCCATATTTCTCTACCAGCCTTCTTTTAAGCATAAATGCAAAGGGAAGATTTATCTGCTGACCGATAATAGACCATACAAGCGCTTCAAATACATCAACGATCCCCACCAGCCTGAGCCCCTTATATTCCTCACACATATAAGCCAGTCGCCTGTCCCGTTGTAACAGTGCATAAAAAGGAGTAAGGTCCCTGTCCATATCCAACCATTCCCGGATGTAAGCAACCAAAAGCTCCCGGGTCCGCTCATCCGCCTGCCCATGCAGGATCGTAACTTCCAGGCGACTCTCTCCTTCAGCGATCTCCACCAGCAGATCCTGCCCTCCCAAATGCAGCGCCTTTGATAGTCTGCCATTCCGCACGCGATGCCCACAGTCGTCATACCCCCTGTCCAGGTACCAAACGCACTCCGAAAAATTAAAGTTGGCCGGCACGGATATATATAGCTTTTCCAATTTATCCATCTCCCAAAGATAAGCCCATTCCAGGCCGGGATAGCACCCGGTTCTTGCGGGGATTGTACCGCCCGCAGACAGAACAATGTATCAAAAACAGACATTTCCTATGCACAAGCCATCCCAGATATTTGATTATCACTCATCTGTACGACCGGCACATTTTTGGGTCTTCCATTTGTCCCAACTTCAACGATATGCTCAAAAACTACATCATGACGGCTATCCGTCATCTTCAAAAACAAAGAATTCTCGCTTTTATAAATGTATTTGGATTGTCGGTAGGCATTGCCTGTTGTAGTTTACTTGTATTGTTTGCCAGCAATGAATTCGGCTTTGATAAATTTCATAAGAAAGGCAGCAATATTTACCGCCTTTATATGGAGTGGGAGCAAACATCAGGAGACAACGCCGCCAGCTCCCAGCCCCCGGAGGTGTATACGGAATATTCCAGCCAGCCCGGTCCTACTTTAGGGGAAGCCATGAAACAACGCCTACCCGACGTCGTCGATTATGTTCAGGTACAATTACCCTGGGGAAAGAACCTGGTGCAATCCGGGACAAAAGTGTTCCGGGCAGAGGTGGGCTTCGCAGACCCATCGATCTTTACTGTTTTTGATTTCCCTTTGAAATATGGCACAAAAACATCCGCACTGCGGGCAATGAACGATGTCGTGCTCACGGAATCAAGAGCAAAAGAATTGTTCGGATCAGCCGATGCCGTAGGCAAAACCATCGAAATACAACTGGGCAATAAGTTCTATCCATTCAAAGTCTCCGCTGTGGCGGCAGATATGCCTTCCAACTCCACCATCCGTCTTGATATTATAGGAAGCTACGAGTTTACCAAGGTGCATCACCCCGATGATTTTATTATCGGCAACAATTGGCACCCCACCGTCAAACAAACCTATCTTTTGCTAAAGCCAGGCAGCAGCCTGCCAAACGACCGTCAAAGAATGGAAAGCTTTCTCAACAGCTATACTCCTAATTTATTGGACTATTTTGGGGTCAAAGATTGGAAAAAGAGGACGCTGCCTTTCCAGATCAAGTTCCAGCCCCTGTTCAATATTCACACCGACACCTGGTATCATGGCTGGGCCTTTACCGATTATGAAAAGATCAATCCGAACACTGTCTGGATATTGCTAGCCATTGCCGGAGGTATATTACTTATAGCCTGCATCAATTTTACCACGCTTGCCATCGGCCGCTCTGCCGGAAGAAGCAAGGAAGTGGGTGTACGGAAGGTCATCGGGGCAGAACGACGTCAGATCATTCTCCAGTTTTTTGTAGAAGCCGTATCGATGGCCGTTTTTTCTGCATTGCTTGGCCTGCTTTTGGCCCGCCTGCTTTTACCGTGGTTCAGTCACCTGGCGGGAAGAGACCTGCATTTTTCTCTCACGGACAATCCGAAATTATTCTTCTTATTGACAGCTGTTGTATTGACAGCCGGACTGCTGGCCGGCACTTACCCCTCCCTGGTGCTCTCTGGCTTTAAGCCGGTGGAAGTCCTGAAGAATAAGATAAGCATCGGAGGTTCAAATTTATTTACCCGGAGCCTCGTCACCTTCCAGTTTACCCTGTCCATCGCTTTGATCATTGCGACAGCCATTATCCTGCAACAGGCAAATTACCTTGTCAACAAAAATCCTGGTTTCGATCGGGAAAACCTCGTAGCCATCGACGCATCACAGACAGACCCCAATAAAACCTTCCCGGCATTCAAACAAGAGTTGCTCAGCCATCCCGGAATATTGGGTGTCACCAGCGCTGCAGCCGGCATGGGCGCCGGAAACGATCTGCTGGGATACTCCGATAAAGGCATCGAGGCAGCCGTAAATATCATCGATACGGATTATATCAAGGTGTTGGGCATGCAGCTTATTGCTGGGAAAAATATATCCCCTGCGCTGATACATGATAGTATCAGGCCGATCATTATCAACGAAACAATGATGAATGCCTTTGGCTGGCAGAAGGAAAATGCAGTGGGACAGCAGATAAAACCTTTCCAGGGGAATATAGCCGTCGTAACGGGAGTGGTAAAGAACTTCAACTTTCGTCCTTTGAGCGAGCCGGTAAGGAATCAGGTATTCCTAACATCAAAGGATAAAGGATTTATCAATTTTTATGTACGCATCAGTGCCGGCAACCCCTCCACAGTATTAGCCGCCATACAACGTGCATGGAACGATGTAACGCCGGGCGTCCCGATGAAATATAGTTTCCTGGACGAAGACATAAATAATTATTACAAGTCCGAACAGACCTGGAGCGGTATCGTCGGGTGGGCAGGCAGCATCTCCATTATCCTTGCATGTCTCGGCCTTCTGGGGCTTTCCTCCCTTGCCGCCGTCAACCGCACAAAGGAGATAGGAATAAGAAAGGTCCTGGGCGCCTCCGTACCGGGTATCGTAACCCTTATGTCAAAAGATTTCCTGAAACTGATCCTTTTAGCGTTTCTCATAGCATCTCCCGTAGCATGGTTTCTGATGAATGCCTGGCTGCGGGGCTATGCGGTGAGGATCAATATCAATTGGGCGGTATTCTTATTGGCAGGCGCGTCAGTAGTCGTCATGGCCGTCATTGCGATCAGCTTTCATGCCATCCGGGCGGCGTTGGCCAATCCGTCGAAGAGTCTTAGGACGGAGTAGAATGCCCAAAAAATAATATTTTTACCTCCAATAGGGGTCAACACTCCCTCAGTTGTCATTATCTAAACACCTGTTATTGACAACGACAGTTATCAGTAAAACAACCATTACACCCGTAAGCATGGAATTCACCGATGCAACGATCATACAATTGCTAAAACGTCGGGATGAAACAGGATTCGAGCAGGTCTTTAAATCCTATTTTAAAAACCTGTACAGGTACGCCTTTACCATCTTACAGGATCACGACCAGGCCGAAGACATCGTACAAAACGTCTTTTATAAGCTCTGGGACAAAATGGATTCACTGCATTTGCAGGATTCATTAGCCGCCTATCTGTATAGGGCCGTCTACAACGAAAGCCTCAATCATCTCAAACATAAAAAAGTAAGGCTCACTTATCAAACATATATCACCAGGAGTATGAAAGACCAGACAGACGGCGCTCATAGAAAAGTGATGTTCAGCGAGCTGGAACGCCGCCTGCAGACAGCCATCAACGAACTGCCCGAACAATGCAGGACCATCTTCCAATTGAGCCGTTTTGAAGAGCTCCGCTATCTGGACATAGCCCAGCGCCTGGGCATCTCTGTCAAGACAGTGGAGAACCAGATGGGCAAGGCCTTAAAAATATTACGTGTGAAGTTGGTCGACTATCTGCCTTTTATCGTTCTTCTCCTCCTTAACATTTTAAATCACCGCCCTTGAATAAAGATATACATACCGACCCCGGGGGCCCTTACGGCATCCATGAAGACCTGCTGGTAAAATACCTGCTGGGAGAGACATCCCCCGATGATAACGCCCGCGTAGAAGCCTGGCTGGCAGCCGATGCCGCCAACAGACATTTCTACAACCACTTCCAGCTCATCTGGCGTGAAAGCCGTCACCTGGGCGACAACGCCAATGCGGCAGACGATCAGACAGACGCTGCCTGGCAGAAATTCAGACAAAAGATCCATCGGCCGGCTCACCTCCAGGCCGTAAAAGACGCGCCCGTCCGGATGACGCGCCCCATCTGGGTAAAAATAGCGGCAGCAGCGCTTTTAGCGGCCTCCATTACAGGAATTGTCTATCTCGCAAAAGGCCCAGCCCCCGACAGGCAACTCGCCAGCACGACAGCCCCGCTGAACGACACCCTGCCGGACGGTTCACTCATTACCCTTAACAAGCAATCCGACATCCGCTATCCGGCTAATTTTAACAAACAACGTACCGTACAGCTGCTAAAGGGAGAAGCCTTCTTCAAAATAGCATCCGATAAGGAAAAGCCTTTTAAAGTATATACAGACAATGTCACCATCACTGTCCTGGGCACTTCCTTCAATGTTCGCAACAAAGGGAACGCCACGGAGATAATTGTTGAGTCCGGGCTGATCCGTGTGACGGACTCCATCCACGATGTCCTCGTACACCCCTCGGAAAAACTGATCCTGCACAGGGGAGATACCTCCCTGACAAAGGAGGCGGCAACGAGCCAGCTCTATAAATACTACCGTACAAGGGAATTTATTTGCGACAACACCCCGCTGCCCCAGCTGGCAGCTTCGCTGGAAGAAGCTTACGATGTGAAGATCGTGGTCGACCCTTCCCTCAGCCATCTACAGATCAATACAGTATTTCGTAACCTATCGTTGGAACAGATATTAAAAATTATAGAACAAACATTCGGCATCAGGGCCACCTCCGCTGGCAGCCAGTACATTTTACAACCATAAGATAAGATCATGAAACATATACGATTTGTTTATACCTTACTGGTAGCAGGATCACTATTCACTGCCCGGTCGCCGCTTCGGGCCCAGAATGTCCTGGATCAGCCAATTACCATATCCACGCCCCGCCATCGGGTAGAAGATGTTCTGAAAACGCTAAGTTCAGCGGGTCACTTCTATTTTTCCTATAGCAGCTCCCTGTTCGATAAAGATAGTATCGTCAACCTGGTTCTCGAACACAAAACAGTCCGGCAGGTCCTGGATACGCTTTTCCGCGGCCGGCTGGAATATAAGGTCAACGGCAATTATATCATTCTTCGCAAGGCGCCCCCGCCAACGATTGTCCCCCCACCGCACACGGTGCAAAACGATAAAAAGTACGTGGTCGAAGGCGTCATACTGGACGAGAATACAGGCGAGGCCGTCGGCCAGGCCAGCGTCTATGACAAACAAGGGTTGATCGCAACCCTTACCGATGAAGAAGGTTTTTTTACCATACGGATGAAGAACAGGTCCAGCCCCGCCGCCCTCACAGTCAGTAAAGAATTCTATGATGACACTACCGTAAAGGTCGAGCCCGGCGTTAACCAAAAGCTCACCATAACAGTCGCCCCTTCTTCCGCCAATAAAAAAATGGTCACTATCGGTCCTGAAGGTTATCTCCCATCGGACTCCATCCGGGTAGAGCTGGACGGATCTTCCATTTATCTGCGCCAGGACCCTATACGCGTAGAGATGAGCGGTCTTGGCAAACTGCTGCTTTCATCGAAATTGAAGATGCAGAGCATCAACCTCCATAAATATTTTATACAACAGCCCTTTCAGCTTTCCCTCGTGCCGGGGCTAAGTACCCAGGGTTTACTGAGCCCGCAGATAACCAATAAGCTTTCCCTAAATATCATAGGCGGTTATACCGCCGGACTCGAAGGCGTGGAGCTGGGCGGAGTGATCAATATTGACAAAGGGAAAGTACAGGGTCTGCAGGCAGCGGGGATTGCCAACGTCGTCGGAGGCCCTGTGAAAGGGGTCCAGCTTGCAGGCTCACACAACATCGTACTGGATTCCGTAACAGGCCTCCAGGCCGCCGGCATCGGCAACTTCAATAAAGGTAAGCTAAATGGTATCCAGCTGGCAGGCATCATGAATAAGGTCTCGAATTCCGTGGAAGGCATGCAGGTTGCGGGGATCATCAATATCGCCAAAAAATTGAAAGGCGTACAGATCGGACTGGTCAATATCTCCGACACATCCGAAGGTTATGGCATCGGCTTGATCAATATCGTCAAACATGGCATGCATGAAATATCTCTATTCTCCAATGAAGTAACACCGTTGAATATCGCCTACCGGTCGGGCAACGACAAGCTCTATACTATCATCATTGCAGGCTACAACCCCATCAACGATCGAAGATCCTATCTTTTTGGATTTGGGCTGGGTCATCGCTTTCATCTCAGCAAAACGCTCTCGCTCAACCCCGAGCTCAGCTCCGAACAGCTCGTAGCAGGCGAATGGAGCAATTACAAACATTCCAATTTTATCAATAAATTCAGTCTCGACCTGCGTGTACGCCTGGGAAAATATGTTTCTCTTTCAGGGGGTCCTTCCCTGGCTATTTATTCCTTCGATAAGAAGATCGCCGTCAACGGCCATGACTTCTCGCCCGTCGCCGACAATTATGGCAGCTGGCGTATTTCCGACAAGGTCACGGGATGGATCGGATGGCGCGCCAGCATCAATTTTTTATAACATCACTGTACCGCATAGGGGTAGCGCTTCGATGGGTTGTTATAGAATAAACACCGAAGATCATGACACTATCCAATTTCAAAGCACAACTCCTATGCATCTTCGCCTTATTGCTCCATGCAGGGGTCTTGCGGGCGCAGGGATTAACACAACGCATACGTGGTACCGTTACAGATCAGATACTATCGAGGCCCTTGTCCGGAGCCACCATCACCCTCCTCGGCGAGGGCGGACATGAAGAACGGTCCACCATCGCGGACAGCAGCGGCAACTTCTATTTCAGGGATGTTCCTATCGGACGCAGACAGCTGCGCATCTCGCACACAGGATTTAAAGAGGCCATGCTGGACAATATCCTTGTCGAAGCAGGAAAAGAATCTGTACTGAATATACCTCTGGAAGTTGCCGCACATACGGAGAATGAAGTGGTAGTTCGTGCCGGCAGCAGGAGGAACAGACCCCTGAACGAAATGAGCGTCGTTAGCTCCAGGGCCTTCACCGTGGAAGAAACACAAAAATTCCCCGCCGCTGTCAACGACCCGCTGCGCATGGCGACAAGTTTCGCCGGTGTCATAGCACCCTTCGATGGCAATAACGATATCGTTATCCGCGGCAACTCTCCCACCGGATTGTTATGGCGCATGGAGGGAGTCGATATCCCCAATCCCAATCACTTCAGCTCAGCCGCCAGCAGCGGAGGGGGTATATCCATTCTCAGTGCACAGCTGTTGTCCAATTCCGATTTTCTGACAGGCGCCTTCCCGGCGGAATATGGGGACGCGCTCAGCGGTGTTTTCGATCTGCATCTCCGCAAGGGTAATAACGAAAAAAGAGAATATACTCTGCAGGCAGGTGTGTTGGGACTGGATGCGTCCGCCGAAGGACCGTTAAGCGCCTTTTACAAGGGGTCATTTCTTGTGAACTATCGTTATTCTACCCTGGCATTGCTCAAAAAAACAGGGCTGGACATAGGATCAGGCGTACCCGTCTTTCAGGACCTCTCCTACAACATATATATGCCTACCCGCAAGTGGGGTGAGTTCAGCCTCTTCGGCTTCGCGGGACTAAGTTCACAAAAGGGTACTCCTAAGAAAGATTCCACCAAATGGAAAGAGGAGGACGACCGGTATGCGCAGACCTATTCAGGCACAACAGCCATGACGGGACTCACGCACAACATTTTCCTGGGCAGCAGGACCAATCTGCGCTCGGTATTGGCCGTCTCCTACACCGGCTCAAAAATATCGGTGGATTACATGGACGATAGCTATCAATATTCCAGAAACTATACATCCAATGACAAGACGCCCAAATGGACCCTCACTTCTACGTTGAACCATCGCTTTGGGTCGAGCAACATCTTTCGTGCCGGCTATATAGTCAACCTCATCGGGTTCAATTATTATCAGGAGGCCCGGAAGTCTCCCGAAGCTCCCTTGCTGAGACAGGTGGATGCCAGTGGTCATACGCAAACCATACAGGCTTTTGCACAATGGCAGGGCCGGCCCGCAGACCGTCTTCTATTCAATGCGGGTGTTCACTACCTCGAGCTATTGCTTAATCATTCCAGGGCCATCGAACCCAGAGCCTCCGTAAAATGGGAAATAGACGGCAATAACAGCATCGGGCTTGGCGTCGGTCTTCACAGTCAGATACAGGCATTGGGAGTTTATTTCGCTCAAGACACCACATCAGGAGGCAGTTATTATCACCCCAATGGGGCATTAGGCCTCACCCATGCCCAGCACTATGTCCTTTCCTATAATCACCGGCTGGGCGCCGATCTTAACCTGAAGGCAGAATTATATTATCAGAGGCTCTACAACGTACCCGTCAATGCCAACGATACCAATACTTTCTCCACACTCAACATCGAAAGCAGTGATTATGTATCGGATCCCCTGGTGAACAAAGGCAAAGGACGGAATTATGGGATGGAGCTCAGCCTGGAGAAATTCCTTAGCCACCGCCTGTACTATATGGTGAACACCTCCCTCTATCAATCAAAATATACAGCCCTCGATGGCATCGAAAGAAATACCCGGTTTTCCGGGCATTACGCGATCAACTTCGTAGCCGGGAAGGAATTCATATGGTCCCAACGGGCCGACCGGTCAAAGATATTTGGGATCAATATCAAGACCATCTATGCAGGAGGCTTCAGGACAACACCCATCGACGCAGTCCAGTCCACCCTGCAAAACCAGACCATTTATTATCAAAAAGAAGCCTATTCGCTGACCAATCCCGCGTATTTCAGAACAGACCTGCGCCTGAGCCTGAAAAAAGAGAGACGCCATCTCACCACCGTCCTCTCCATGGATTTTCAGAATCTCACAGGCAGAAGGAATGTGTATGATCAGCAATATGACATCGTAAAAAAGAAGGTGGTCACCATCTACCAGGTGGGCCTGATACCCGTACTGAACTACAAGGTCGAGTTCTAAAATGTCCAAACAACGGGTCCTTCGAAAAATATAACCCGTTGTTTGGAAACATCTAATGTCTGTCCTCCGGACAACGAACCGTCGGTTCGTTAAACGAGGTATACCATATCCATATGGAAATATTTTTCCAGGATCTTGTCCCTATGGTCTTCGTCCGCGATCTGCTTCACCTGCTTATTTCCGTTGGAAGTACGGATCAGCTTGTTGCTTATAATGCTGATACGGCCTTCGGGAGTAGGCAGGCTGCAGATCAAGGTCCTGGCAAAATGCGACTCGCGGGATGTCTGATGGAAATGATTCATCTCTGCAAACTCATGCAGACCGCGGGGAGTCAGTGTAAAAATGTATTCGATCTTAAATGTTTGTTTTGAGTCATTCCATTTGGCGACGCCCAGATACTCCTTGCCATCTACAGAAATGTTTTCCATTATCTGGTAAAAAGTGCGACCATCGCTTTGTATGGCTCCGGGCGCGATGGCCAATGGACGAAGAGAGAAATCCCCATAACCGACGTCAACCAGCCATTTTTTTCCTTCTAACTCCACGATCAGGGCCATATGTTCGAATTCCCGGCCATAACCATGACCATGCAGCAGCCGGCCCGCAACCATGTGGACCTTGAACCCGCTTATGGTCAGTAATCTGTGGAATAAAGTATTCAGTTCGTAGCAATAACCTCCCCGCCTGTCGAGTATCACTTTCTGATACAGCGAATCCAACTGAAGGATTATGGGGATATGATTGTGTATGTCCAGCGTTTCGAATGGAATGCCGAAAACATGGTGCTGTTGAAGGGAATAAAGAGTTGATAAGTCCGTGTAAACAACCCCGTCGTAATCAATACGTTTTAAATAGGCGCGAATGTCCATAGCGTAAAATTGTAATAGATCTGTTCTGTTGTATAATAATTCTTCTAAATCGTGATATATAATTCAAACAATTCTCCTGCCAATATCCCTAGAGTGTTTTATTACATAAATCGCTGCATGAGGTCATTAGCAGTAGCCTGGTATTGGGTGAATGGTTTCTTCGCTCCACCATCGGTAGGGGCAGTTAGGAATGCCCCTTGTTAAAATGTCATATAAGAACAACAGAGGAAAAGATTAGTTCACTCCTACGGCTATAATTTTCAAAGGAAGGCGTATTTTTATATTTAATACAATATAAATGAGCCGGTTCCTCCCAATTTTATACTGTTGTCTGGGCCTGACGCTCCTGTCCGCCTCCCGTCCAGCCACTCCTCCACAGGAAGTGCTCGTAGCCGCCGCGGCCGATCTGAAATTTGCCATGGATTCGCTTGTAAAAGCCTTTCCCACCGGGAACGATATATCAATAAAACTTGTATATGGTTCCTCGGGTAATTTTTATGAACAGATCAGCAATGACGCCCCTTTTGATATCTTCTTCTCGGCGGACCTGGGCTATCCGCAGAAATTGGAACAACAGCATAAGACCCTCTCCCCGATAAAACCCTATGGCACCGGACAGCTGGTCCTCTGGAGTAAAAAGCTGGATCCTTCCAAGGAAGGAATGAATACGCTTCTGCTTCCCTCCGTCACCCATATCGCTATCGCCAACCCCGCGCATGCTCCCTATGGGCAACGCGCCGAAGAAAGCCTAAAACACTACCAACTGTATGACAAAGTCAGGGAAAAGCTGGTCATAGGGGAAAATATTTCTCAGACGGCCCAGTTTGCCAGCACCGGAGCAGCCGATGTGGGGATCATTGCCCTTTCGCTGGCGCTTTCTCCACAACTGCAAAAGGAAGGAAAATACTGGTTGATCCCTTCTGCAGCACATCAGCCCCTGAAGCAAGGGTTCGTATTGCTGCAACATGCAAAGGGAAATGAAGGAGCAAAAAAATTCGCCGCATTTATAGAGTCGGACAGGGCCAGGGCGATATTGAAATACTTTGGGTTTGGCGAATAAGACAATAAATGTATGACTGATTGGCAACCTTTATGGCTTAGCTTCCGGCTGGCCTCCATCACAACAATGCTGCTGCTGGTGATATCCATACCGCTGGCTTACTGGCTGGCTTATAGCCGCCGGCGGGGTAAGGCCGTAATCGAAGCGCTTATCAGTTTGCCTATGGTGCTCCCTCCCACCGTGCTGGGCTTCTATCTGCTGATAGCCCTCTCACCATCACATCTCGTATTCACTTTCACCGGCCTGGTTATCGCTTCCTTGTTCTATTCCCTTCCCTTTATGGTAAATCCCCTTCTCTCAGGCTTCAAAAGCCTCCCTCCTGCATTGAGAGAAGCATCCTATACCCTGGGCAAGTCGAGCTCGACAACCTTGATAAAAGTGCTGCTGCCCAATATCCGCCCCTCTCTGCTCACCGGCATTGTGCTGAGCTTTGCCCACACCATCGGAGAATTCGGCGTCGTGTTGATGATAGGAGGTAATATTCCCGGACGTACCCGTCTCGCCTCTCTGGCTATCTATGATGAAATGGAATCTATGAATTATGCCGCTGCGAGCAAATACGCTCTTATTCTATTTACCTTTTCCTTTAGCATCCTTATGATAGTACATCTCGTCAATCATCATTTCAGCAAGCCCGACCCATTGTCATAACCCTATGATACAATTCCAGGCAAATAAAATTCTTTTAACCTCTGCCGGCAGGCAGCAGATGGATGTCGCATTTGAAGTGGAGAAGGGACAGCTGCTCACACTGTATGGGCCTTCCGGTGCGGGAAAAACTACCATATTACGTATGCTCTCAGGGCTCACCTCCATATCATCCGGATATATCGCCGTGAACGGAGAAACCTGGTATGATTCACGTAAAAAAATAAATGTGCCGACCCAGCGCCGCTCGATTGGATTTGTATTCCAGGACTTTGGCCTTTTCCCTCATTGGAGCGTATATGACAATCTCCGATATGCGATGCCAAAAAATGAAGATCCCCGCCTGATGCATGAATTGATAGAATTGATGGAACTGAGCCCGCTGCAGGATACCCGTCCCGCCTTTCTCTCGGGAGGGCAGCAGCAACGAGTGGCATTGGCCCGTGCCATCGTCCGGAAACCCAGGCTCCTCCTGCTCGACGAACCTCTCTCCGCCCTGGATGACGACATGCGCCATCGCCTGCAGGACTACATCGAAAGGATCCGCAAACACTACGAGCTCACTACTGTGCTTGTCAGCCACCATCTGCCGGAGATACTACGCCTGGCCGACGAGGTCATTTGGCTGGACAAAGGAAGGATAAGACAGCAGGGCACTCCTGAAAAAATTTTCAGTCCCAAAATCCCTGGCATCTGATCTGGCTGCCGGCAACTCCTTTTCCCTTTAGCAGCTTACGCAGCCTAACTACCGCCGGACTATAGCCGGCAAGATAGAATACGGTATCCTGGCCGTCTGTCTTCAGCTCATCCGCCCATTTTTCCAATTCTCCATATCTTCCCGCACCTTCCTTATCCAGCGTCTGTAACCCCAGGTAAGAAAAATAATCGGAGAACTCATGCTGATGATGCTTATGTGCAAGGACGATCGCACCTTCGACCCGTGCATGCTTCCCGGCCAGTTGATGCAATGCAAAGAAATGGCCGATCGTAGTCTCATCGCCCAGAAAGACCAGTCGCTTGCCCGGGGCGGGTTGATGATGGGAGGAACTGATACCAAGATAGGAAACACCACATTTGCTCATATCGCAATCCGGAAGATGCAGGTCTATCTCAAAGAAAATAGCGGGGTCCCAGACCCTGATAGCCAGTACCGTGGCCGTTTTTAGCCATTTTCGTTCCAAAAGTCCTACTGTGGCGTGTGCTAACTTATTCATACGCAAAACAACTGCAGGTTGGCTGGACAGCCAATAGACAATCACCGGTAAAAATTGGACTATTCGCGGTAGTGACGTCGGGTATCAGCCCGGCGTCCACCGCCAGAAACCAGCCTTCGGTAGCTTTATCCGACTCCAAATAACGATGCACCTGGCCTGGCAGAATAAAGAGGGCCGACATTCCTTTTTGGATAAAAAAGCTAAAATCTATCATGACCTCGCTAAGCCCCTTTTCCTGTAGGAGGAATATATAATGATCATCCCGATGAGTACCCAACATTCCGTAAAAATAGACAAAGTCACCCGGAAAAAACTTAATTTTCAGTATGAACGATCTATCCGTATGGGAGCTGGAAAGTTTTTTTGCCCCCACCGACATCATCATTGCCGGCAGCGGCTTCGTTGGCCTGTGGAGCGCCTATTACTTAAAAAAGCTTGAACCTAAACTATCCATTACCATTCTCGAAAGAGGACTGATACCCACGGGCGCCAGCACACGCAATGCCGGCTTTGCCTGTTTTGGCAGTCTCACGGAGCTCATCTCCGACGCGGACAAGATGGGTGAGGACAAAATGCTGGAGCTGGTAACCATGCGATACAAAGGCCTCCGTCGCATCAACAAACTGTTCTCAAAAAAGAAAATAGGTTTCGAACATTACGGCGGCTATGAGCTGATCACCGATGGCCCCGGCGCTGATATAAATAAATTACGCAGTGAGATAGACCGGTTCAATCAGCTGCTCAAGAAGACGGTAAAGATGCAGAAGACCTT